>Ga0187863_10001358_pt1 | contig 19688 bp, 21 predicted proteins | sample June2016WEW_11_1_FD_132975 | JGI IMG/M metagenome (GOLD analysis project Ga0187863, IMG submission 132975) | Peatland microbial communities from SPRUCE experiment site at the Marcell Experimental Forest, Minnesota, USA - June2016WEW_11_10 | ecosystem: Environmental > Terrestrial > Soil >... | reverse complement strand
CTGGCTGGGCAACTTCCGCCACCTTGTTGTCCGCTACGACCGCTCACTGCAAATCTACGAGGCCTTCTTCCACATCGCCTGCTTCATGATCGTACTCAGAAGGTTATGAAACAGCTTCTAGTCTCTTCATTGTGGCGCCTCAACCGGAACATTAGCTGCCAAGTGCCCCAAATCCCGATGTTGAAACCTAGGAAGCCACTAACCTCAATCCGCTGTTTCCGCGGAAGACTGTTCCCTAATCCCTAACCCCTAACCCCTGCCTTTCACGGCACCAGCAGAATCTTCCCTGTCGTCTTGCGTCCTTCCAGGTCGGTCTGCGCCTGCGCGGCCTCGGCCAGCGGATAGACGTGCTCGGTGCGCAGCTTGAGTTCGCCGCTGGCCGCCCAGCCGAGCACATCGCCCGAGCGCCATTCCAGCTCCGCCCTGGTGGCCACGTAGTGCCAAAGCGTGGGACGGGTCACAAAGAGCGATCCCTTGCCGCTGAGTCGGATCAGGTCGAAGGGCGGCACCGGTCCGCTCGACGCGCCAAAGAGCGCCAGCAGCCCGCGCGGCCTCAGGCAGTTCAGGCTGCCGTCGAAGGTCGTCTTGCCCACCGAGTCGTAGACCACGTCCACGCCTTTGCCGCCGGTCAGCCGCTTGACCTCCGCCTCGAAGTCCTGCTCGGTATAAAGAATCGCATCGGATGCGCCCGCCTCGCGCGAAAGTTCCGCCTTGGCGGCGGTCGAGACCGTTGCAATGACCCGCGCGCCCAGCCGCGCCGCCATCTGCGTCAGCAGCAGGCCCACGCCTCCGGCCCCGGCATGAACCAGCGCCGTCTCCCCGGCCTTGAGCGGGTAGGTCGAGTGAGAGAGGTAGTGCGCCGTCATCCCCTGCAGCATGGCTGCCGCGGCCTGTTCCATACTCAGCCCGGCGGGAACCTTCACCAATTGCGCCGCCGGAACCAGCGCGTACTCGGCATAGCTGCCCAGCAAGCTCACCGAAGCCACGGCCTCGCCCGCGGCAAACCCGGTGACGCCCGGGCCCAGCTTCTCCACGGTGCCCGCGGCCTCGCTGCCGGGGGTAAGCGGCAGCGCGGCCTGATAGACGCCCTTGCGGAAGTAGACCTCGATAAAGTTGACCCCGACAGCCTCGACGCGGATCAACACCTGCCCCTGTCCCGGCTCGGGAATGGGCAAATCGGCCAGCTTCAGAACCTCCGGCCCGCCTGTCTCGCGAATCTGTATGGCTTTCATCTCAGGTTCAGGATGAACCCTGAGGGCGGGATACCGCAAGTGCAGCGGGCAAACAGGGTTCAAGCGTTAGTCGCCCTGCTGGTACCACATAAAGGACTTCCCGTCCCAATAGATCAGCCCGCTTCCACTCTCGCTTCTGCCCACCAGAATCGCCTCGCCAATCAACCTTGGCGGAGGACCGGCCTCAACGCCTTGTTCGACCGGACGCTTGCCGTACACCCTCCAAACATTCAAGTCCTCGAAACTCGATTCTGTCGAACCGCCAAATCGGAATGGAACTCCAGCGCCTAAGATGATGAGTTTCTGCCGACTGCTCAACCAGATCGCAATCCCTGTCGCCCCGCCAGCCTTTGCCTTGATCCAAAACGCATAATCGGGCTTCCCATCGCCGTCGAAGTCGCCGCGCAAATAGAACGGGTTCATTCTTCCATCAAGCTTGTAGGTTTCTGCGAAGTGCCCGGACTCTACAGCCGCGGCCACATCCAGCGGGATGTTCTCTGGCTCAACGCTCTGCGCCCGGAAGGGGAGGCCGCATAAGACAAAAGAAGTGAACACAAGAAGCGGAATCCGCTTTCCTGAGGATTTCATTTTCTATCCCCTCAAGCACTTGCACCTGAATAATTCGCGCCCGGCGAACCCAGAATTGGGGCCGGCAGACAAAACATCAAACCCACCCAGGCGAGGCTCTTCTGACCCCTGACCCCTGTTCCCTGTTCTTCAGTCTCGGTCCGACAACAGACTCTGCTCTTCCGGCGATTCCAGACGCACGATGCGATCGACCGTGTACGGCGCGGGATTCTGGCTGCTGTGATAGTGGCGCACCTGCAACTCGCCCAGCAGGCCAATGGCCAGCATCTGGATGCCGGCCACAATCAGCACCGCGCCAATCACGAACATCGGACCATGCTGGTCCATCACGTTCTGGTGCGGATGCAGCAGCTTCGTCCCCAGCAGAACCATCGAAATGACGCTGCCCGCGAGCATTCCAAGCGCTCCAAGCCCCCCGAAGAAGTGCAGAGGGCGGCCCATATACTTGAGCAGAAAGCGAATGGTGAGCAGATCGAAGAAGACGCGGAAGGTCCGCCCGATTCCGTAATGGCTCCTGCCCCGCTCGCGGTTCAGGTTCCTGATGGGGATCTCGCAGATCGAAGCGCCATGCCAACTGGCCAGCGCGGGAATGAAGCGGTGCATCTCGCCGTAGAGCGGAATGTTCTGGATCACCTCGCGGCGATAGGCCTTGAAGGTGGTCCCGAAGTCGTGAATATCCACACCCGAAAGCCTGGCCATCAGCCAGTTGGCGCAATTCGACGGTATGCGGCGCGTGAGGAGGTTGTCGATCCGCACCTTGCGCCAGCCGGAAACCACGTCGTATCCCTCTTCGAGCTTCTCGATGAAGCTGGGAATATCGTTCGGGTCGTGCTGCAGGTCGCCGTCCATGGCGAGGATGAACTCGCCCGAGGCGTGGTCGAAGCCCGCGGCCAGTGCCGAGGTCTGGCCAAAGTTCCGCCGCAGCTTCACCACCAGCACACGGCTGTCAACGGCGGCAATCTCCTCCAGCAGCTTGTACGTGCGGTCGTTGGAGCCATCGTCCACCAGCACCAACTCGAAGGAGTCGTCCACCTGTTCCATCACCTGCTTCAGGCGCGCGTACAGAACAGTAACGTTTTCCTCTTCGTTGTGAAAGGGCACAACGATCGAATACTTGGCCATGGTCCCAGTATAGATGCAGATTCGATTTGAAGCGACTACGTTGCATACCGGAATGCGGACCGCATCCTTTACTAAAGTGCCTGTTTGGAAGCCGCGGACCCGCCAAGATCTACCTGTCCAGCTCGTCCAGCATGGCCTGCATCTCGCTCTGCGCATGGCGATTCCCGCTGCGGACTGCGCAGGTGATTCCCGCCTTGAGCCGCTCGATCGCCTCCGCCGTCCGTCCCGCCGCGGCCAGGGTCTGGGCGGCCATGAAGTAGCCCGCCGTATACTCCGGATCGTTCGTCAGCAGCGTGTCGAACTCCACCAGCGCCGCCGCCGCCTCTCCACCCTTGGCCAGCTCCATCGCCAGGCCGTAGCGGGCAAAACTGTTCCTGGGGTCCAGCGCCAGAATCTCTCTTAGCCCCGCGATCTTGTCCATTTTGACCTTCTCCAGCCGATCTCCTGGCTCCTATCCCGCCGCGAGGGATTTGCGTAATTGGCCGCGATTGCCGAAACTGAAAGAGCAGCCACGCTACGCCGGCCGCCGCCTGCTCCATTGTAGTTGGCAGCCGGCATTGCCCGGCAGGCCTGACTCGATCGACCGAATTCGGCAGCCAGCCCGCGTGAACGGTGAATGGAGCAAGCGAACCATGAGTTCCACCCAGAATTTCAACACGGCCAACCCGATTGCGCGCACCGTGGCCAGCACCCAGTCGGAGATGACGGAGATTATTCTCCCCAACGACACCAACACGCTCGGTACACTGCTGGGCGGGCGCCTCATGCACTTCATCGATTTGACCGGCGCCATGGCTGCCTACCGGCACTCGCGCACCCACGTTGTCACCGCCGCCATGGACCACATCGACTTCATCCGCCCGGCGCGTCTGGGCGACCTGATCACGCTCAAATCCAGCGTCAACCGCGCCTTTTCCACCTCCATGGAGGTGGGTGTGAAAGTCTGGGCGGAGAACACCCGCACCGCCGAGGTGGCGCATGTTGCCAGCGCCTACCTGGTCTTTGTCGCCATCGACAAGGAGGGCCGCCGCCAGAAGGTTCCTCAGCTGGTGCCCGAGACTCCGGACGAGCATCGCCGCTATGAGGATGCCTTGCGCCGCCGCGAGCACCGCGAGGCCGAGTCCGCCCGCCGCAAAGAAGCGCGGCTGGCCACCGCCGCTCAGGAAGACGCCGCAAAGATCGAACCCTGAGCCAACAGGGAGAGTTTCAACCGCAAACAGGACTGGGGTCTAATCTTCAGCCGCGCAATAAGGAGCAACAAATCCTATGGCCCATTCGCCCGCCATGCCTTCCCCCGCCGCCTTGCCCGGCGTCTCCAAGATCGTCGCCATTGGTTCCGGCAAGGGCGGCGTCGGCAAGACCACCGTCGCAGTCAACCTGGCCATCGCGCTCAGCCGGATGGGCCAGCGCGTGGGTCTCATGGATGCCGACGTCTACGGCCCCAATGTGCCCATGATGATGGGCTCGGCGCAGCAGCCCAAGGTCGGCGCGGGCAACCGCATCGAACCCAACCTCACCCACGGCGTCAAAACCATCTCCATCGGCTACATCTCGCCCGGCGACAAGCCTATGGTCATGCGCGGACCCATGCTTCACCAGATCGTCCGCCAGTTCCTCCAGCAAGTGGATTGGGGCGAGCTCGACTACCTCATCGTCGATCTGCCCCCAGGCACCGGCGACGTGGCCCTATCGCTGGTCCAGACCGTCCCGCTCACCGGCGCGGTCGTCGTCTCAACTCCTTCCGACGTCAGCCTGCAGGACGCCCGCAAGGCCCTCGAAATGTTCGCGCAGGTCAACGTCGAAGTCCTCGGGATCGTTGAGAACATGAGCCACTTTACCTGCCCCCACTGTCACCAGGAGATCGACATCTTCTCCCGTGGCGGCGCCGAGCGCACGGCAAAGCAGTTCGGCGTTCCCTTCCTGGGGCCGATCGAGCTGGTTCCCGCCATCCGCGAGGGCGGAGACCGAGGACTGCCCGTCGCCCTTGCCGGACCTAAAAGCCCGCAGGCGGCGGAGTTCTACGCCGTAGCTGAGAAGCTGATGCCCCTCGCCGAAGCCGCCGCGTCGGCTGCAGGCGACGTGATCGAAATCAGCTAACGCGAGAATTGTGCGATGCTCAAAGAGAAAGCGGGGCTTGCGCCCCGCTTTCCCGTTTGCCGTTCGATTCTCTCTTTACCGCCAGTGTCCTTCAATCAGCACCCATTCTCCATGCCGGTGAACCCACTTGTGGGCTACCCAAACCGCGCCGGGACGAGGCGGACGATCCCAGCGGCCTGGAGTCCATATGTACTGGCCGCCTTCGTAGCGGTGATAGCCGGCGATCCAAACGTACCCACGATCCGGAGGCGGACCGCGGCGTTCGACGACAGGAGGCGGCGGCCCGATGCGAATCACAACCTGCGCAAACGAAGCCGCAGGGGAAAGGGTGAGAGCAAGCAACAGCGCGAGCACAATCTTTTTCATGGCGAATCGAATCCTCCTGGGTTTGAGTCTCTTCCGGAATCCTGCTTGCTTTCCGGTCCATTGTTCCTATCAACGTTGAGGCGCGGGAATAGTTGCGCTTCCATTGCAAACCGCGCTCACGACCCTTGTATCACTCCCGGTTCCCTCGGCGGTGTTCAGAATTGCTCACTTCTTTGCTGTCGCTCGTTTCACGTCGCCTCGATCTCTTCCCGCAGCGCCTCCGCGGCCGTCACGCAAGCCGCGCGGTCCACGTCCAGGTGCGTCACAAGGCGAATTGCATCCGGCCCAAAGGCGCTGGCCAGAATCCCTCGCGCCTTGAGCCGCGCCACCAGCTCAGCCGCGCTCCGCTCTCCCGTCAGCCGGAAGATCACGATGTTGGTTTCGACCGATTCCACATCGATCGCCACGCCTTCGATCCTTGAGAGCGCCTCAGCCAGCAGCCGCGCGTTGGCGTGATCCTCATGCAGCCGTCCCGGTCCCCGCTCCAGCGCAATCAGCCCGGCCGCTCCCAGAACGCCCGCCTGCCGCATCCCACCACCCAGCGCCTTGCGATAGATCCGCGCCCGCTCCATCAGCTCCGCCGAGCCGGTCAGCATCGATCCCACCGGCGCGCCCAGTCCCTTCGACAGGCAGAACATCACCGTGTCGAATCCGCGCGTCAGCACGCGCACATCCACGCCTAGCGCCGCGGCCGCATTGAAGATGCGCGCCCCATCCAGGTGAACGGGGAGTTTGCGCTCCTTTGCCCCGGCCCAAATCTCCTCCAGCACCGTCAGCGGCGTAACGGTGCCTCCGGCCAGGTTGGCCGTGTTCTCAATCTCGATCAGCCCGGTGGCCGCGCGCAGCGTGCTACGCCCGCGAATCTGAGGCTCGATATGTTTCCAGGTCAGAATGCCCCGCTCGGCGCAAACGGCGCGGACCAGGCAGCCGGAAAAGACCGCAGTGGTGGCCATCTCCCAGTCCAGAATGTGTGCCCGCGACTCGGCAATCACCTCCTGGCCCGGCTGGGTGTGCAGACGGATGGCGATCTGGTTGCCCATGGTGCCGGTGGGCACAAACAGCGCCGCCTCGCGCCCGAAGACCTCCGCCGCGCGCCTCTCCAGCAGGTTCACGGTGGGGTCTTCGCCGTAGACGTCGTCGCCCACCTCGGCCGCCGCCATCGCGGCCCGCATTTCAGCGGTGGGCCGCGTTACCGTATCCGAACGCAGATCGATGATGGTAGCCATTGTCCTCAACCTTCCTTGTCCTTGGATCGCCCTTGAACGGAGTCGCCGACGAAGACCTTCATCCGGCCTAACAGCCGCCAAAGGCCCCGTTAACCTATGCTCAGACCCACAGACGCGTTATAGCCACCTAGCGGCTCCGAATGGTCTTTCGAATCTTACTGACATCGAACAGAGAGCCAGTAAAGATGTTTTCGCTATTCCGGCGCTTGAGGAAGGAGGCCTCCACCCACACATAGCTTCCCGCGAAATTCTGATACTGCTTCATTTGTTCCGGTGTTAGCGCTATGCGGATAGCGTTTCGGGTCAGCCCTTCCTGATAGTCCTCTTTATGGAGATAAAGTGCCTCTCCCTCGAAGTCGAGTACAAGAAGACCAGCGACCTGAACTCGTTTCGCAATGTTACTTGCCGGCTGAGCAAGCAGCGTCACGATACTCGCTGGAAGAGCGTGCTGGACATCATCCGTCGTCGCTTGCGCCAAGGACACACGCTCTGCGATGAGCATTAGGATCGCAGCAAACACAACTTTGAGAATCAATCTCGTTGCTCGTACTCTGTATCTCATAAAACCATCGTTTCTTCGGAGTATTGGGATCGAAGGCGACAATTCCACACGGCTCGCGATTAAACAAAACCAATCCAGGTCACACGCTAGATGGCTAACTCGCTATCGCCACTTCACCGCCGCCAACTAGCTAACACCGGCAACTCCCTGACCCCTGATCTCTGACCCCTGATCTCTGTCTTACGGTATCTGCCCCATCGGCAACTCGATCACCGGCGTTCGCTTGCCATCCTTCACCGCGTAAGCCCACAGCCCGTGGAAGTTCTGCCTCAACCCCGGCTGCGCCTTGAGCAGGGCGCTCAGCACGGCGACCGCCTCGGTGCGCGCCGCGGCCGGATCGGTCACTCCCGTCGATTCGTAGGTCACGCCCAGATCCGCCTGGCGCAGCGAGGCGTCCAGCCGCACCGCGTCGATCTTCCAGGTGCGTTCGCCGTCGGCAAGCGAATAGGGAAAAGCGTCCTGGGGCGAGCCCTTGATCTGCGCTTGCTCCGCTCCCAGCTTCTCCAGATTCGGCGAAGAGAGAAAATCCACCGGCACGAGCTGAGAGCGCGCCGTCTCATAGCAGTAAAAGGCGGCCCACGGGAGGCCCTCCTTAGCCAGCTCGCGGGCCCGTTCCCAATACCAGACCCCATCGTGCCCATCGAAGATGCCCTGGCGCACAGACACCCCCGCCAGCTTCCAGGCCGCGGCTGCGCCCGTCGAGTCCCAGGCCAGAATCAAGCCTAACTGCCCGCCCAGCGGCGCTCCGGTCGCTTCGGCCAGCACCAGCGCGAAGCGGCCCGGCGGCAGCGCCCGCATGTTGATGGTCACGGTGATCGACCCGCTCCGGTTGGAGCAGAAGAACTGCGTATCGGCCTGCGCCGCAAGGCTACTCGCCTCAAGCAGATACACGCTCCTCAGTTGTATCTGACCGCCCTTCAAAAGGGGCGCGCCTTGCTCCACGGCGGCGCGAATCCCGTCCCACTCCGCCGCCTCGGCCGGCAGCAATGCGGCCTGCAGTGCGGCATAATCCTGATCCATCACGGCTTGCGATAGCCGCCCCCCGGCCGCGGCCAGCGCATTGCGATCCGGCGTCAGCAATTCAGCTTGCGTGGTGCAAGTCACCGAATTCGCGGCATGGCTGGCCGCCGGCATGGCCAGGAAGGCAAGCACGGATACCGCGGCAGCCCAAATCTTCCAGAAGAGGCGCATCTCTTTTTGAAATCCTCTCTGCCCGGCGAATCATTCGTTCCGAGCGTCCGCGGGCCACTGATAGTCTAGTACAGTGGAGCGGCAACGAATCGCCGCGTTCCGGCATCCGCTGAGAGCCGGACGCCACTGCCGGGCCGCCAGCGCGGGAAGTTGGAACCGATGTCCATGCGCATATCGATCCCATTCAATCCGAGGTCTCACAGCGGCCGTCTGCTGATTCCGCTGGCGCTAGGCGCAGCCCTTTCCGGGTTGCAAATGCATGCCGCGCAAGCGCCGCAAGCCGATACTCAATCCGCTCCGGCGCACAAGGTGCTGCACACTCACGCCCGGTCCGGCGCAGCTCATACGCTCGCCCTGCCGGCTCCGGCAGCCCCAGCGCTCGCAACCCCTCCCGCGCCCGAACCTCCGCATTGGCCTGCCAACGACAGTCCGGCCCAAGCCTCTGTCGTCTGGGACAGCCAGGGCCTGCGCATCGACGCCGAGAACTCCAGCCTGCAGCAGATACTGAAGGACTTCTCGACGGCCACCGGCGCCCAGGTCGACGGCATGGCCTCCGACGAGCGGGTCTTCGGGTCCTATGGCCCCGGCCAGGCGCGCGACGTTCTCTCCCAGCTCCTTCAAGGCTCCGGCTACAACGTCATCATGATTGGCGATCAGGGCCAGGGAGCGCCGCGCCAGATCGTGCTTAGCGTTCGCCCGGCACCGGGCGCGCAGCCGGCCGCCGCGAACAACCCGGCCAGCAGCAACGACGACGATGCCGAGGTCGACGAGCCGCCGCAGCCTCCGCAGGGAGTTCCCGCCCCGCCCTTCCGCCCCGGCTTTCCGCCCGGAGGCCTGCCGCGCACTCCGCAGCAGATCAACATGCAGGAGCAGCAGATGCGCATGCAGCAGATGCAACAGCAGCAGATGCAGCAGCAGGGGCAACCGCCCGGCAATCCGCCGAACTAGATCAGTTGTCAGTGGTCAGTTATCAGTTCTCAGTTATCGGTGGTCAGTGATCAGGAATCGAGGCCTTCCGGTTCGGTTCCAGATCGGCAGTTGCGGGGACGGCGATCCTCTCTTCCAAATCAACTATGAAGCGACGGGACTGATCGCTGACAACTGGCAGCTAGGTCACAGCACCCGCGCCGCTTCCGCCTGCGCCTTCACTGCCACAGGCCGGGCATGCGGGCGCATCAGAGCAAACCCCACGCGAAGGATCGCGTAAGCCCCCAGGATGCCAAACGCCATGGATCCCGCAGCCGCGCAAACCAGCATCGCCAGATTCAACAAGTCCGCCATTGCCCTGTCTTCGCCTCGATCCGTTCCGCTCCCTGGAGCCTCTAATCCCGGCCGGCGGTCCCAAACTCCGGCCGCCCCTGCGCAAAGAGCATCTCTGAGATTGTCGCAGAGAACCCACGGCGTTGACCCTCGCTGCTGTTAACCAGGCGAATACCCCATCTGCGCTTCAGTGCGATTAAGGTCGGCCCGGCAGCTCTGGAACCGCCAGCCGAGCCGCTGCAACTGACGGCCGGCAATCGATTCAGCAAGTCACGACGGAGAGCTTTCACTGCCGCGGCACTTCCCATTGGCCGGAGTCGGCCGAATTGAAGATAGCTTCGATGACCGCCATGTTCTTGATGGCGTCTTCGATGGGAACGGGAACTTCGACGCCCTCCAGAACGGCTTTGGAAAAAGCGTCGCCCTGCAAGGTGTACTGATCGCAGACCGGAAAGGTCTCCGTGGAGATGCCGCCGCCGGAAAGATCGCCGCTGTCGTCGACGAAAAGGCGGGTGGGGCGGTCGGGAGGCGCATTGAAGGGTATTTCGATCTCGATGCGCCCTCTGGCGCCGAGGAAATGAATGCGCTGGTAGGGAACCAATTGCGTGCTGCAAGTGAAGATGGCGTGGCCACTGGGAAAATCGAGAATTGCCGAGGTGAGGCGGTCGGTGCGCAACTCGGGATCGCGATCGATGCTGGCGACGACGCGAGTGGGCTCTTGCGCGAATGCGAAGCGCGAGGCGTGGATCAGGTAGCAGCCGATATCCATGAGTGCGCCGCCGCCGCACTCCACCTTGTTGCGGATATTGGACGGGTCGATATTGAAGTAGCTGAAGACGCCGGCGATGGAGCGCAGTTCTCCGATGCGCCGCTGGTCGAGCAGTTCGCGCAGGCGCAGCCACTGGGGATGGCAGTTCACCATGAAAGCTTCACCGATCTTGACTCCGGTGCGATTGCGCACAGCGAGCAGTGTCCTGGCTTCAGCGACGGTGAGGCTGAGGGGCTTCTCGCAGAGTACGTGCTTGCCGGCCTCGGCGGCTTGGATGGTCCAGGGAACGTGCATCTGATTGGGTAGCGGATTGTAGATGGCGTCGATGTCGGCGTCGGCAAGAAGCTCTTCGTACGAACCGTAAGCCTTGGGGATGCCAAGGGCGGCTGCCGCCTCCCGAGCCTTGATAAGATCGCGCGATGCAATTGCGACAACGCTGGTGTATTGCCCGCGCTGCATGGCGGGAATGACTTTCATGAGGCCGATGTTGGCGGTGCTGAGCACTCCCCAGCGGAGCTTGCTCGACCCACGACCGCCTGAGATAGGTTGTGGCGATAACTCCGATAGCGCGTTCTGTGCCGTATGAAGCATGAATATCTCCCTAATTTTCCCGCTGGTCCTGCATCCGGCGCGGGAGTTATGCAGTGCCGATCTTCAAATCTCCGAAATCGATGCTACGCCTGGAAGGCAACGCCAAGCTCGCGGGTTACGATGGGTTCCACTTGGCTATCGAGGGTCGACGCGTCGCATCCCAGGATGGACTCGAGGATCATGCCGTAGTACAGGGCAGTGAATCCCCAGAAGCGAGTCTGGCCCAGCCCTTCGCCGGTCTCGGCGTTGTAGTATTCGCGCAGGACGGGGTTCTTGAGCAGGGCCATGTTGAAAAGGCGCGTCGCTAACTCGCGTGCCTCGGCCTGGTACCCGTAGCGGCGCAATCCCTGGAAGATCATGTAGTTCGTGGGCGCCCAGGTTGGACCGCGCCAGTTACACTCCTTGTGCGAGCCTTGATAGTAATCGGGCTCGGTCTTGGCATAACTGGCCACCGGGTAGGTTAGCCAGAACTCATCGGCATTGAGCAGATGCTCGTGAATCATGCGCTTTGCCCGCTGGCGAGTTGCCGCGCCGGCAAACAGAGGCATGAAGTTGGTGGCCGATTTGACATAGACGCGCTTGCCGGTCTTCTCATTGCGATCGAAGTACATGCCCTGCTGTTCATCCCAGAAGGTCGAGTTGATGAGCTTCGCCACCTGGCCGGCATGGCGAGTGAAGGCCGTACTGTCCGCTTTGAGGTCAAGGCGCGCGGCGATCACCGACATGGCCCGCAGTTCGCGGATGAGATACGAGGCCAGATCGACGCCTTCGATTTCAAATGCGCCCAGAGCCCCACCGCGCGACCACTGGTTATCGGTTCCGGCGGCATCCGCGGAGTTCCAGACGGGCAGGCCGTTGTGGTCCGAGTCATAGGAAAACCATTTCTCGATGTACTTGACCAGGCGGTCGTAGTAGTTACCGCGCAGCCATTCGTAGTTGTCGTGGTTCTGCTTTGCGCCGAGCACCGCGAGTTGCGCCAGGAAGGGCTTGAATTGCTGGCGGTCGCGCTGCTTGATCAGGCTGCGATTCACATAGCCGTCCGGCTGTTCGCGGTTGAGAAACTCCTTGAGGTTGGTGAAGCAGTAAGTCCAGACGCCGTAGTAAGAGAGGTAGAGATTCTCGAAGTAGAGATCCCAGTCGTAGAACTCGTTGTAGGGATAGCCGGTGAGGAAAGTGCCCTCGACGCCGGGAATATGCCGCAAACCGTGGGCCTGGATGTCGGCGTTCACCGCGTGCAGGCGGTGGTTGAGTTCGGTCCAACTGCTTGCGCCTATCTCGCCGTAGAGCGCCTTTGCCGCGGGCGTGGAGGCAGCCGGGACCGGCCCCAAGTCAGGCGGCGCAGCGATTGCCGCAGCCGACTGAGCGAGGCCGCGTAGAGGCATGGACGCGCAGCCGAAAAGCGAGGCGGAGCCGACAAGCATTTGCCGCCGTGTGATGGTCATGGATGCATCCTCCATTTTCAATGGTGGGCGCAAACGTGCGGCCGCTCCAGGAGTCAGGTCAGCATACCAGACTCCCCCGCGCCGCGTCACTCGCCGGAAAAGGCGGAATACGGAGAAGAATTCCCCGATACGGTTATAAGCGCGGGAGCCGAAACAGACCGCGGTATTTCAGAAGAGCGTCATGCGGCGGCAGCGTGAAGCGGAGCACTGCGAGCGCAACCGATTTCAGAATCCCGGGCGAGGCGAGGAGAGAAATGCACGCCGGAATCCGCCGATCGATTTCTCGATCCGCTCCAACGGAATGGTCAGCGACAGGCGAATGTAGCCGGAGCGCCCAAAGCCGGCGCCTGGGACGGCAAGCACGCCCTCCTCCGCGAGCCGCTTGGTAAACGCAATGTCGTCGGGAATGGGGGTCTTGAGGAAGACGTAGAACGCGCCTTCAGGCCGCCGCACCTCGTATCCTATGGCCGCGAGCGCATCGCACAAGACATTCCGCTTGTGCTCGTAGGGCGCAATGTCGATCACCGCATCCGCCGCCTCCAGCATCACCCACTGCCAGATCGCAGGCGCATTGATAAAGCCCAGAACGCGATTGCTGAAGCCGCAGGCACGGCGCAGAGCCACGGCATCTTTCAGTCGCGGGGATAGAGCCAGGTAGCCGATGCGCTCGCCCGGCAACCCAAGCGACTTCGACCAGGAGTTGCAGATGGCCGTACTGGCGACGAGCGATGCCACCTCGGGCTGCCGCCGGCCGTCATAAACGAAGGACTTGTAAGGCTCGTCGCTGATAACGGTGATGGGCTGGCCGGCGCGCGCCAGAAGCCCATCCAGATCGCGCAGGACGCTTTCAGGGTAGACGCGGCCGGTCGGGTTATTGGGCGTGTTGAGAATAATGGCCCGGGTTCGCGAGGTAATGGCCGCCGCGATGCGCTCCACGTCGGGCAGGAACGAAGCGTCGGTTTCCACGGGAACCATGCGCCCGCCGTGGTTAGTTACATAAAACGGGTACTCGGAAAAGCAGGGCATCAAGACGATGACTTCGTCGCCGGGATCGAGAATCGACTTCAGGATCACGTTGCAGGCGCCTGCCGAGCCGACGGTCATAAAGACATCTTCGGCGGCAAAGTCCAGGCCGGTCTCTCTGCGCAATTTTTTGGCGACGGCCTCGCGCACTTCGGGATAGCCCGGATTGGGCATATAGCCATGCGAGCCGGGACGGTTGCCGGCCGCTACGCGCCGCAGCGCATCGAGCACCGCTGCAGGCGGTTCGATATCCGGGTTGCCCAGCGAAAAATCGAAGATTGCGTCAGCCCCGCGCTCGCGCTTCAGCCGCACGCCTTCCTCGAACATGCGGCGAATCCACGAGGCGCTCTCGAGCCGCGCGGCGATGGTCTTCGATACGGGCAAGGTCGTGGGCCTCTTTGAGCGTTCTTTCTACTTCTGCAATGCGGGCACTTCACTATTCCTGCATGGTCAATCGCGTCACCGGCTTCGCATCGCTATAGTTACATCTCGGGTGCTGGCCAGACTTTCAAAAGCGCGTCCTTGAAGGGAATGCTCGGATCTAGGTTGGTGAGTTCAACGTCCAAAACATACATCTTTCCTCCTTTGCCCTGAAAACTACCGAGAAAGAAGTCCATCATACTCACACCTCCGTTATCACAGGTGGGAGTCTCTTTCTTACTTGGTCCTTGAGCCACAAGTTGCGCGCCATCCCATAATGTCCAACTGGCCTGGATCCGACGCCCTGTTCCGTTACCGCATCCGGGGATGGGAATCAATGTCTTATCGGCGTCCACAACGCAGCACCGTTCGCTGTTCCATTTCTTGGAGGGCCATTGTTCGTTGGAAAGGTCCATCTTGACCCATATGTCAACCCAATATCGGTGTCGCTTCACCTTGAAAGCGGGAGTCCGCAAATGCCCATTTGCGAGCTGAATCGGCATTTCGATTCCTGTCTCCCCGTGCTGGGCCATCGCCGAGTGCAGAGGCCACACTATTGTGAGGAATATGCCCACAAGGAACGTTCTACTGAACGAAATCCTGATCATCGTTCATTGCTCCTTCCCCAGTGTGAACGTAGCCTCGCATTGTTGTTGATATCCATTGGATGAGTGATACCGGGGCTTATGGCATCCGTTTTGATCGTTACGTCAGGAGCCTGCTATCTCTTCAGGAGTTCATCGCTGGCCAGCAGGTTGATGCCCGCCGCCTGCAAGCGCGCAATCGCCGCATCCGGGTCGGCAAAGCGAAAGATAAGGATCGCCTCGTCGCCAAGAACGTAGGGAAAGCCATACATGTATTCGATGTTGATGCCGGTTCCGTCCAGCGCCACGAGGACATCGGCCAGGCCTCCCGGACGGTCGGGCACCTCGACGGCCAGCACCTCCGTCACTTTGACGACAAATTCCTGGGCTTCGAGAACCCGCGCGGCCTTCTGCCAGTCGGAAACAATCATGCGCAGAATGCCGTATTGCTGGGTGTCTGCCAGGTACATGGAGCGGATATCGATGCCCTCCCGCGCCAGCAGGCGCACAGGGGCCGCGATATGTCCCGGCTTGTTTTCGGCAAACAGCGATATCTGTTGAATCTTCATAATGCCCGCCTGTCGATAACACGTTTTGCCTTGCCTTGGCTGCGCTCGATGGTATGCGCCTCGACCAGCGCCACCCGAACGCGGATTCCGAGCACATGATCGAGCGCGCCCTGAAGCCTCTGGTGCAGCCCCTGCAACGCTCCGATCTTATCGTTGAACATATGCGGAGTTACCTCGATCTGCACTTCCATCTGGTCCAATCCCTGTTCGCGAGTCAGGATGATCTGGTAGTGCGGCAGCGTGCCTTCGATCTCCAGCAGCGCCGACTCCACCTGCGATGGAAATACATTGACGCCGCGGATGATCAGCATATCGTCGCTGCGCCGGCCGATGCGGCCCATGCGCCTGAGCGTGCGCCCGCATTCGCACCGGCCCGGCAGAAGCATTGTGATATCGCGCGTGCGGTAGCGGATCATAGGCATCGCCTGCTTGCTCAGGGTGGTCAACACCAGTTCCCCTGCCGCCCCGTCCGGCAGCGGCGCGCCGCTGATGGGATCGACGATCTCCGGATAGAAGCGATCCTCGAATATGTGCAAGCCTTGGTGGCGGCGGCACTCGCAGGCAACGCCCGGTCCGATGATCTCCGAAAGCCCGTAGATGTCGAATGCCTCGACGCGGCTCGAGTTCTCAATGTGCCTGCGCATGGATTCGGTCCACGGCTCGGCGCCGAAGATGCCCGCTCTCAGCGGCAGTTCTTTCATATCCACGCCGAGTTCGGCGGCGCGGTCGATCAGGTGCAGAAAATAGGTCGGCGTGCAGCAGATCGCGGTCACCCCAAAGTCCTTCATCAGCATGATCTGCCGATCGGCGTTGCCGCCGGAGGTGGGCACGACCGTCGCTCCCAGCGCTTCGGCCCCGTAGTGCGCGCCCAGGCCCCCGGTGAAGAGGCCGTAACCATAGGCATTCTGAACGATGTCTCCCCGATGCAACCCGCAGCCGGCGAAGCAGCGGACCATCACCGAGGTCCACACGTCCAAATCTTCCTTGGTGTAAGCCACCACGATGGGTTTGCCCGTGGTTCCGCTGGAGACGTGGAGGCGGACGACGTCCTTCATGGGGCTGGCAAAGAGGCCAAACGGGTAAGTGTCGCGCAGATCGCTCTTCTCCGTGAACGGCAGCTTGGCGATCTCCTCGGGCGAATGAATATCTTCGGGTGCAAGCCCGCGTTCCTCCATGCGGGCGCGGAAGAGCTCCACCTGCTGCCAGGCGCGGGCAACCACGGCCTGCAATCGCCTCAACTGCAACTCGCGGAGCTGCTCGATCGGCGTGTAATCCGGCGCGCTGGCGGGATGACAGCCGGTAACTCCGGTTTCGAGAATCGCATTCATCTTCATTGCTCCACGGCCCGACCGCTGGCCGTCCCATTGCCCCGCCCTATGGAAAACGCCAAGAGATTCGCCTCGTGCAGAGTTTCCGGCAGGTTGCGTTGGAGAGCGGCGGTCCAGGCCTCGACGGAAAACGGCAAATGACGGCTCAATGCGCCCAGCAGCGCCACGTTGATGCTTTTCTTGCTTGACAGGCTGGCTTCGTCGATCTGGGAAGGCTCAATGAGAACGCCGCCTTTCCTGAGCGCCGCCGCATTCACGGGAACCTGATCGGGCGCAATGACGACCAGGAAATCCGCCTCGCCCTCCGGCGTCATGGGGCTGAAGACGCGCTCGCCAAATCGAACATCGCTGGAGACCGAGCCGCCGCGCTGGCTCATGCCATGCAACTCGCTCTTCTTCACGTCCAAGCCGGCGCTGAAAGCCACGTCGGCCAGTATGCCGGAGGCCTTCAGCACGCCCTGTCCGCCCAGTCCCGCGATCACCGCGTTAGTCGGTCTGCTGCTCATTGCACCTCTCATGCTCGCGGATCGAGCGGCTTGCCAGCAGACAGTCCCGGCGGGCTATCACCACGGAAAGCTCCGGCCGATCCAGGCAGCTTTGAATCAGTTCTTGAAACTTCGTAGGAGCCAGCGTGGGATCGATCACGTGAACATTGCGCACGCCCAGCGCGCGCGCCAGATCCTCGAAGACCACTTTGCCGGTCTTGGCGTGAGCCAGCGTGCGCCCCGTCCCAGGGTGCTCCTGCATGCCCGTCATGGCCGTGGTTCCGTTGTCCAGGATCAGCACCACGTGGCCGCTCTCCGGCGGATTGTAGACCATCTCGACGAGGCCGGTGATTCCGCTGTGCACGAAGGTGCTGTCGCCGATGACGCTCACCACCCGCTTCGCATCCTGGGGAGGCAGCGAGTGGCGCAAACCCAGTCCCACGCCGATGGCCGCGCCCATGCAAACCAGCGAATCCATGGCCTCGAACGGAGGCAGCACGCCCAGGGAATAGCAGCCGATATCGCCGGGGACGATACATTCCAGGTTCTTCAGGGCCGTGTAGACGCTGCGATGCGGACAGCCGGGGCACAGGGCCGGCGGCTTGCCGGGAACGCGCTTCGGCTCCGGCGAATTGTCGCCCTCCAGAATGCGGCGCACGCGGGCGGTGTTCAGTTCGCCGAAACGAAAGGCCTCCGGCTTGCCCTCGACCGCAATGCCCGCCGTGCGCACGCCTTCCACCAGATACGGATCGCCTTCTTCGACGACCATGCAGCGCTCGACGCCGGCGGCGAAGGCGCGCATCCGCTCCACGGGCAGCGGATAGGTCATTCCCAGCTTCAGCACACTGGCCTCGGGCGCAACTTCGCGCACATATTGGAATGCCACGCCGGAGGTGATAACTCCCAGCGAGGTTGAGCCGGCGATCAGTTCGTTCGGCCCCGACTCGTCGTTCCAGGCGGCGATCTCCGCGAGTTTCTTGCGCAGCCGCAGATGCGCCGGGCGCGCATAGGCCGGAATCATCACGCGGGAGCTGAAGTCGTGCTCGAAGTGCGCCGGGCGCGGCGGCGGAATCGCCACCGTTCCGCGTCGGACGACGGTCTTGGAATGGCAAACGCGCGTGGTCATGCGCAGCAAAACGGGCACTTGCCAACGCTCGGAGATCTCGATGGCGCGCACCGTGAACTCGTAAGCCTCCTGCGAGTCCGAGGGCTCAAGCATGGGCACGCCGGCGGCCAGCGCATAACGCCGGTTGTCCTGCTCGTTCTGGCTCGAAGCCATCCCCGGATCGTCGGCCGAAACCACCACCAGCGCCCCGTCCAGCCGGATCAACGCCACGGTGAACAAGGGGTCGGCGGCGACATTCAGCCCTACATGCTTCATGGTTACCAGAGCGCGAGCACCGGCAAAAGCCACGCCGATCCCCACTTCCAGCGCCACTTTTTCATTGGGCGACCACTGCGCTCTTCCGCCCAGGCTTTCAAAGGTTTCCAGTATCTCCGTCGAGGGAGTACCCGGATAGCCCGTGCCGAGTCTCACCCCGGAGTCGAAGGCGGCCATGGCGACCGCTTCGTCACCGCTCAGCAGCGACAACGCATAATCTTGCCGAAGACAATCCAAGCTGAAACCTGTGGCCTTTGAGTCTTGACTCCAGTGTACATGATCGCGGAATCCCATCGGCCGGAGCTCTCATCTGGCCCCCAAGACTGCGCATGCGTTCATCGGACGGCCTGCGGCAGAGCCGGGGGAACTCCCGCTGCATTAAAATGTCAGCCATGCAAGTGATTCGGCTCGCGCTCGTAATCGCCGTCTCAGCCTTCGCTTCGGCCCAATCCCCGGCCCCCACGGCGATTCAAGCCCAGCCTCAGTCGCCGCTCCCGGCGCGGCCGGTCTGGCAGATGCAGGAGTCGGGCACGACCGCAGGCCTTCGCGGCATCGACTCCGTAGACGGCACGGTAGCCTGGGCCAGCGGAACCGGCGGCACGGTGCTCAGGACCACCGATGGCGGCGCGCATTGGCAGAAGTGTGCGACTCCGGACGGTGCCAAGGATGGAGCGACGCTGGATTTTCGCGGGGTGCAGGCATGGGACTCCGACACCTCCATCGTGATGGCTTCCGGACCGGGCGACAAAAGCCGGCTCTATAAGACGACCGATGGGTGCAAGACGTGGGTGCTGTTGCTGAAGAACACCGATCCGGAAGGGTTCTACGATTCCTTTTGGCTGAATGCGATCTACGGCGAAGGGATGCTGGTCGGCGACCCAGTCAATGGGAGATTCACGGTTCTGAATACTCAGGACGGCGGTGTTAACTGGGAGCTTGATCGGAGCAAATCGCTTCGCTTGCATGGCGTACCGCTTGTCGTATTTGCTGCAAGCAATAGTTCGATTGGAAAAGCGAGCAGAGGGACGGGAGATGAAAGGGGTCCAGGCGTTGACCACCTCGACGGATTCGTTACTGGCGGCAAGGGTGGGGCGTTTCTGATAGAGAAGTGGGAGGGTCGGTCCCGTACGAAAGCTCGGTTTTCTCACGGACGGAATGCGAGCATGTTCCTATTCCCCGATTGGAACCGCCGTGCCCTTCGCCTCGCCGCAGGCACCGAGAGTGCCGGTGCATTTGCGCTCGCTCTTCGTTACACGGGAAGCCCCTGTTCGGATTGCGGATTCGGCCGGTATTGGCACCTTGTTGCAGTTGGTGGTGACTATGCAAAGCCTAAGGAACCTCTGAAAAGCGCCGAGTTAGAAGAGTCCGTCGCCGGTATTTTTCTGCAAGGGCATGAAATCAGCGCATTTTCGTATGTCCGGCAGGTCGTTTAACCCGCCGGAAGCCGCCTGT
>Ga0187863_10001357_pt1 | contig 19696 bp, 19 predicted proteins | sample June2016WEW_11_1_FD_132975 | JGI IMG/M metagenome (GOLD analysis project Ga0187863, IMG submission 132975) | Peatland microbial communities from SPRUCE experiment site at the Marcell Experimental Forest, Minnesota, USA - June2016WEW_11_10 | ecosystem: Environmental > Terrestrial > Soil >... | reverse complement strand
GAAGCGCGACGAGCAAGTAGTCGCCGCCAAGCACATGGGCGCGCACGAAATCGTGCAGACCACAAAGGTTCAAAATGTCGTTGAGGCGGTGCGCGCGCTCACCCCGCAAAAACGCGGCTGCGATGTGGTCATCGAAGCCGTTGGACGTCCCGAAGCCTGGGAGTGGACCGTCGAGATGGTTCGCAAAGGCGGCACGGTAAATTTCTTCGGCGGATGCGCAAGTGGATCCAAGGTGCAACTCGATACCAACCGTCTGCACTATTCGGAGATTACTCTAAAGGCTACGTTTCACCACACTCCGGAAACCGTGCGCCGCGCCTTCGGCCTCATCGCCGCCAAGAAAATCCGCCCAACGGACTACATCACCGGCGAAGCCCCGCTCTCCAGTTTGCAAAAAGTGCTCCGCCACATGCTGAACCGCGGAGGCGACATCAAAACCGCCATCATCCCCGGTCACTGATTGATAGTGCCCGACTGAAAATTGGACTGTTAGCACAAGTGGTCTGTCATCCTGAGCGAAGCGAAGGCCCGTCCATGTTTGCTGCACCTGCGGCCATCCAGGGAGTTCTTGCTGTGCTCAGGGTTTGCTCGACACCAAGGATGCACTAGACTCATGAGCCAGACCGCCAGCCGTTCTCAAATTGCGCCGGTTACATCCGTGGGCTGGAGTCGTCTGCCTACGGGATACGCGATCCCCGACTGCGCTCCCTCACTGCCCGAGGCGCAAGACTATTGCCGCCGCCTGGCTCGCACCCATTACGAGAACTTTTGCGTGGCAACGTGGTTCCTGCCCAAGAAGCTTCGCCAGGATTTCCTGAACGTTTACGCCTATTGCCGCATCTCCGATGATCTCGGCGACGAGGTCGGAGACCCAACCGCATCGCTCGCATTGCTCGATGAGTGGCAGGCGCAACTCAATGCCTGCTACGACGGCGCACCGCGCCATCCCGTTTTCGTCGCGCTCTCCGAAACGGTGAGAAAGTTTGGCATTCCGAAGCACGAATTCTCCGATCTCCTCATCGCCTTCCGCCAGGACCAGTCCGTCACCCGTTTCGAAACCTTCGACGACGTCCTCGCCTACTGCCGCTACTCGGCGAATCCTGTAGGCCATCTCGTCCTCTACCTGTGCGGCTATCACGACGCCGAGCGCCAGCAGCTTTCCGATTACACCTGCACCGCCCTTCAATTAGCCAACTTCTGGCAGGATATATCGGTGGATTACGCCAAGGGACGTATCTATCTTCCGCTGGAGGATTTGCGCAGTTATTCCGTGCGCGAGGAAGATTTAGCGCACAAGTGCAATACGGTGGCCTTTTGCGACATGATGAAATTTGAAGTCCAGCGCGCCCGCGAATGGTTTCAGCGCGGCATACCGCTGGTGAAAAAAGTAGACGCGCAACTGGCGGTCGATCTTGAGTTATTCAGTCGCGGCGGCCAGGAAATTCTGAACGCCATCGAGCGCCAACGCTTCGCCGTCCTCGGAAACCGACCCGTAATCTCCAAATCACGCAAGCTCGCGCTTGTGGCCCGCGCCGCTCTGGGGAAGTTGCTGGGGAACCTGTTATGAGCGCCGGTGCACAGCCAGTACTGGTTCCCTGGAGCCCCGCTCCCGCCCAGCTCACCATGGCGTATTCCGTTTGCCGTGGAATCACTCGCGCCAACGCCAGGAATTTTTATTACGCGTTTCTGGTTCTGCCCAAGCGCAAACGTCAGGCGCTGTCGGCCGTATATGCCTTCATGCGCCGCTGCGACGACATCGCCGACGATCCCGGCCTCGCCGTTCAGGAACGTCGTTTCAAGCTGGACTCCTGGTTGGATGCGCTGCACGGCGCACAGCAAGGCCAGCCCACCGACGATCCAATCCTGCTGGCTCTCACCGATGCCCAACGCCGATATACGATCCCCGCCGGCCTGCTCGACGATCTCGCCCTCGGCACAGCAATGGATGTGGTCGATCCCGCCTCCGACAATCAGAGCGCACCAGTTTCCCCGGACGCCGCAGCCGGGCCGCTCACCGTTCAATACAAAACCTTCGACGACCTCAAGCTCTACTGTTACCGCGTCGCATCCGTCGTGGGCCTCGTTTGCATTCACATCTTCGGATATCGCGATCCCGCCGCCGAACCGCTCGCCGAGAAGTGTGGCCTGGCCTTCCAACTCACCAACATTATTCGCGACGTCAAAGAAGACGCCGCCATGGGCCGTGTGTATTTGCCGGAAGAAGATCTGGCGAAGTTCGGTCTCTCGGCCGCGGAATTGCTCGCCACACCGGACACCACCCGTTTCCGCCGCTTGCTCGCGCTCGAAGCCGATCGCGCCCGCGAAGGCTACCAGGCCGGCGACCAACTGATTCCCTACATCGCAGAAGACAGTCAGCCCGCTCTCTGGGTGCTGATCAACATCTATCGTAAGTTGCTGGAAAAAATCGCCGCGCGCCAGTACGACGTCTTCAGCGGCAAGGTGACCCTCACCGTCAGCGAAAAGCTGCGCATTCTCGGGAAAGGTTTCCTGCAGCGCATCACCTGACGCCGCCCGGCGAAGCCATCTTTCCTGCATGAGCCAGATCCCCACACCACAGTCTGTAGCCATAGCCGGCGGCGGCCTAGCCGGACTCGCCGCCGCCTGCGCCCTCGCCGATTCCGGCTTCCGCGTCACGCTCTTCGAGCGCCGCCCCTACCTCGGCGGACGCGCTTCTTCCTACGAGCATCCCGGCACCGGCGAAGTGGTCGACAACTGCCAGCACGTTCTCTTCCGGATCTGCACCAACCTCGTCGAGTTCTACCGCCGCATCGGAGTGGAAGACAAAATCCGCTGGTACGATGACATGACTTTCATTGAGCCCGGCGGCCGCAGTAGCGTGATGCACGCCTCCCCGCTTCCCGCGCCGCTGCACACGGCGCCGTCGTTCCTGCGCTTTCCGTTTCTCACGGTAAAAGACAAGCTCGCAATTTCGTGCGCCATCGCCTCTCTCACGCTAGCCACCCAACGAGACACGGGAAGATCTTTTCTGCAATGGTGTCACGACCACGGCCAGACCGAAACTGCCATCGAACGTTTCTGGAAACCAATTCTCGTCAGTGCCCTTAGCGAACATCTGGACCTCATCTCGATTCCCTACGCCGCTCAAGTCGTCCGCGAGTCGATGAAGTCGCCCGCCGCCCGCCACATGGGCGTTCCCAGCATTCCTCTCACCGATCTCTACAACACAGCCGGAGACTACATCCGCGCCCGTAGCGGCGAAATTCACCTCCGCACTTCGCTGGAAACTTTTTTGCCGAACTCATCGCAGGTCCAGATTCGCATCACCGATAAAGATAAAAAAGACAGGGAAGAGTTTGTCGACTATCTCATCCTCGCTCTCCCCTTCAACTCGGTCGACCGTGTCCTGCCAGAAACTCCCGACGCCGCGCCCCTGCGCGAAGACCTTACCCACTTCGAATCCTGTCCCATCACCGGCATTCACCTCTGGTTCGATCGCCAAATTACTGACCTCGACCACGCCGTCCTCCTCGACCGCACGATTCAATGGATGTTCCACAAATCCCGCTTGCTCACCACTCGCGCCGCAGCTACCGACTCTGAGCCAAGTGGCAGCTACATCGAACTCGTCGTCAGCGCCTCAAAAAGTCTCATCGACAAGTCACGCTCCGAGATCGTGGACCTCGCCCTGAAAGAGGTGCGCGAGTTTTTCCCCGCCGCCCGCGAAGCGACCCTGCTAAAGTCCACCGTCATCAAGGAAGTCCACGCCACTTACTCTCCCGGCCCAGGGATCGACGCCCACCGTCCGCCGCAGTCCAGCACATGGCCCCGCGTTTTCCTCGCCGGCGATTGGACTGCCACCGGCTGGCCCGCCACCATGGAAGGCGCCGTCCGTAGTGGATATCTCGCTGCCGAATCCCTGCTTCATGCCGCAGGAATGAAAGATAGGAAATTCCTCGCCCCCGATCTCCCAGCCTCCGGATTCATGCGTCTGTCCCAGCCCTAAAGTATTCTCCCAGCGGCAACTCCTTCCTGTCGTCACCTACAGGCGTGCCCCGGCTCACAGACAAAGCGACCCTCGGCTGGAAATATACACACTGGATGACTTCGCCGTTCGTCTTGATGGAGGTCTCCATGCTCCCAAGCTCGGTTCTTGCACTTCTGTTGCTGCTCTCCCTGCTTTCCGTTACCTCTGGCCAGAATGCCACCGGCGGTCTATTCCAGAATTCTTCGGCGCGCATCCCCCTCGACGGAGCGAAGATTTTTCAGTCCCACTGCGCCACGTGTCACGGAGCGGACGGACAAGGCCACGGCCCAGCCTCGATTGCTCTAAAGCAACCGCTTCAAGACTTGACCCTGATCTCGCAAAGAAATGGCGGAAAGTTTCCTTATCAGCACGTCAAGGAAATCATCGAAGGAAAACAACCCGCCCCGCCCGCCCACGGCACTCGCGAGATGCCTATCTGGGGACCAATCTTCCACCAAGTCGAAGCCGACCAGGACTGGGGAGAAGTCCGCCTCGACGCCCTCACCAAATACTTGGAGTCCCTCCAGCAGAAATAGCCGCTGCGCGCTGGCCGGGCACTTTCTTCACTGCACCACCAGCGGCCCCCACGCTCCCCTACATTTCTCAAACCGCTCCTCGCTCCCCTTCCTGCTTCCAAACGGATAAAGATTGATCGTCAGCCTCCCTCCCAGCGCCCGCACCGGAATCACATACCAGATCCTTCTCCCCCGCACCCGCTCGCCATGGATCACCACCGCCAGAAAGTCAATTTGCTCTCTGGTGTACGGCACATGCCTCGTACTCGTCCTCCAGCACGCCCGCACCGCAAATCCCTTGTGATGCGACGCCCCGCTCGCCTTCACCTGCACCCTCCACAACCGCGGCGTCGCATCCAGCATGAACTGCATCTCCGCCATCACTCTCCTGTGCTTCGTGTTGTCCCGTTCCCCCGGTCTTCGTCCCCCGCGGCCCGCCGCATCCCTACCGCCCATAGATATCTCCATCGTCCCTCTCTTGCCCGAGAATCTTGTATAGACTTTGACTTTCATCGTCTTCCCGCCGCTGAAGCCTGTAGCACCGTGGAAGAGCGGCGCTTCAGCGCCGCGCAAAAGTCCAAAATGGATGAGGGCTTTAGCCCCCGAGAACACCACTTAGCGCGACGCCGGTTTGCACAAACAAAAACGGCGCACGGCCCAAAAGGCCCTGCGCCGCCATTTATTTACTCCCTATTTTCAGAATACCAAACCGCAACGGGTTATTGGGACATGCTTCCTCACTTTATTTACCCCATGGAACCAACAACTTACGCCAAAAACGTGATGTTTGGGGCCTTGACAAGTTTTCGGGCGGTCTTCTTGCACAGTCCGGCTAAGCGCTACTTGTGGCCGATGCGCGCTTCGATCTTGGACACAAATTTCGGCGTGTGGCTTTTCATCAGCTGCTCAATGCCAGGCCTAAACTCGCGCCACAGGTTCATCCCCGCGTCATTGCCGACGGTCGAACCAAAATCGCTGAACGGCTCCGCAAAAGACCGTCTCCAATATGGACGCGAGGCAGTGTCCGCAGCCACCGAAGTCAGCGCCCGCAGCAGATAGGAAGTGTTCAGCCTGCCTTTTCCCGATGCATCCCGCGTGACAAAAATGCTCGAACCCGCATACGTGGCCCTGCTCATCAAGCCGTCGCCGCTCGAAGCGCGATAACCCGATTGCTGCCTCAGCGATGGCGAATTCAGGTACTTCTCAAAAATAGTGCTCGACTTTTCTTGACCAGATGCCGCCTCGGAAGCGCCGAATGCGCCTTGCCGCACCAAGCCCGCGTTGCCGCTCATCGCGCCAAATTTCAAAGGCGAGCGTGCTTCCTCGCCGAACACGTTAAATTTCTGTGTATGAGTTGCAGCCTGCATCGAAGGAGCATCAGGAATGGATTGACCTACGTTCTGGCATACTGCTCCGCAGGCAGCTACCAACACAAACGAAACGACGCCGACGAATGCAATTCGCTTCGCCATACTCCAGTCCCGCAAGCGCCAAGCTCCTGCCGCACCTGACGACTCGCCAGCAAGCCCACCTTGACGCTAGCACTCCATGTGCCATTCTTCTGAGCAAAACTGCTCATCTCGCGAGGGATAGAATTAGTTGAAGAAACAGACGCTGCGGTAGCGAGCCAACCTCGGCTTCTATTGCCTCTGCGCGCACCAGACAATCTAAAGGATTTTACGTAGAAGTCACGGCCCCTCTCAGGTAACCGGCACCCAAATGTTGCCCCTCGTTTCGGACTTCGGCGGGAGTATCAGCGGGATTTGGGACGCGGCCTCGCTTACCTCTGCGTGGTAGTGCAAATCGTTGCCCAGGATGAGCAAGGCCTTTCATTCGAAACTTCGGCCTTGCAGATTAGCGGTGAAAGCAGTTTTCCACCGCGCCTTCAGCCGGATTCAGAATGAGATGACTGCGGAATGGGCTTGAAGGTTGCAGCCTCACCCCGCCAGCAGCGCCACTCCCGCAGCCACGAGCGTAGCCGCAATCCACCGCCGCCGATCCACCCGCTCATGCAAAAAGATTTTCGCGGCCACGGCGTTGCCGATGAAGGTGAGGGAAGCGGCGGCGGGAGCCACCAGACTTACATCTCCCCAGGAGAGCGCAAACAGCAGGCTGAAAAACGCCACAGCCATAGCCGTGACTCCAAACAGAAAATTAGGATTGCCCAGCGTCCGGCGGATCACCGCCACGAGGCCGGCGCGGCGGCGCAAGGCCCCGACGTCCCCAACCTGTTTCATGGCGTGGGCCAGAAGCACATCGCCCACCACCGAGGCGAAGACGATCACCAAAATCGCGCTCCAGGTATAAACGGCTTTCATACGTCAACCCCGCTGGGTGCCCCATTCCTCGCGTCCTTTGCGAGAAGCATGCCCTGAGCGGAGTCGCAGGGTGGGGATGTCGCCACACCGCACGGCTCGCCCACAGGCTTGGCGTGATGATGCTCGGTCAGCGCCGGCCCACCGGCGACAAATCCCACGCCTCCAGTAATTAACGCAATCCCCAACCAGCGCAGCGGACTAACGTGCTCGTGCAAAAGAAATCTGGCGACCAGCGCGAGCAGCACATACCCCAGCGAAGTAGCCGGGAGAACGTAGGTGAGATCGGCCCAGGAAAGCGCGGTCATGTAAGTAGCAAAAAACGCGAGCAGCAGAAGAATGCCGACCCCGACCCAGGGATTAAGAATGGCGAAGATCACGCCTTGCAGATGATTGAGTGAGATGCTGCCGGTCTGTTTCATCCCATGCGAGAGCATGGAGTCTCCGGCCGCGGCGAACACCGTGACTCCGGCCAGCACAAGATACTTGCGAATGTTCACTGGAAGATCACGTGGTGGCGAGGGAGGTCATTGTGAAGGTTGTCATCCTGAGCCAAGCGCACTTTGCTTGGCGAAGGATCTGGGCGAGCTGCGCGAGCAGCCTGCCCTGAGCGAAGCCGAAGGGTCGCGTTCTTTGCGACACGATACTCGCGCGTTTGGCTCGCATCCTTATCAAGCCTTGACCAGTTCCGCAGCTGCGTCGTCGCTGTGCTTCTTCACCATCTTGTTGCGCGCCGAACGCAGCTTCAGAAATGTCTTCGCTTCCCTGTAAAGCCGCTTGCGGTCGTTGCTGTCGAACGCGGCCTTTTTTAGGATGCGGAACACAGCCTTGGGCCGGAAGTAATACTCATCATAAAAGCGATGCACCGCGGAAAGAATCTCATCCGCCGGCAGTCCGGGATATTCAATGTGCGCCAGTTGGTGCCCGCCTTCATCCACCATCTTGTTGTCGCCGACGATGAACCCGTTCTTCACAGCATAATCATAAAGCTCGGTGCCGGGATAAGCGTGGGCCACGGAAACCTGAATGGTTTCCACGTCCAACTCCTTGGCGAATGCGATGGTGTTGTTGATGGTCTCGCGCGTCTCTCCGGGCAGTCCCATGATGAAGTCGCCGTGGACCACCAGCCCGAGCTTGTGACAGTCTTTGGTAAACTGCCGCGCCCGCTCAATGGTTGCACCCTTCTTGATGTTCTTGAGAATCTGCTGATCGCCGGACTCATAGCCCACGATGAGCAACCGGCATCCAGCTTCCTTCATCGCCCTCAACGTCTCGAAATCAGTAGTCACGCGCGACGTACACGACCACGTAAGGCCGAGCGGCTTCAGTTTCGCGCACAACTCAATCGTCCGCGCCTTCTGAATGTTGAAGGTGTCATCATCGAAAAAGAATTCCTTTACTTCCGGCCAGTACGCTTTGACTTTCGCCATCTCCGCGGCGACGTCATCCGTAGAGCGCTTGCGCCACGGATGTCCGCTCAACGTCTGCGGCCACAAACAGAACGTGCATTGCGCCGGACACCCTCGCGTGGTGTAAAGCGAAACATACGGATTCAGCAGGAACGGCACGTTGTAACGCGTCACATCGAGATCGCGCTTGTAAACATCCGTGACGTGCGGAAGCGCATCCAGATCCTGAATCTGCGGCGCGTCCGGATTGTGAACAACCTTCCCGTCTTTCAGGAACGAAATGCCGGCAATCTCTTCCAGCGGTTTGCCCTTCGCGTAATCGACCACAGCGTAATCAAATTCTTTGCGCGCCACGAAATCGATCACCGGACAATCGCGCAAGGATTTTTCCGGCAGCACGCTAACATGCGGCCCCACGAAAGCAATCTTGATCTTCGGATTTGCCGCCTTGATAGCCCGCGCCAGCCCAATGTCCCCCGGAAACCCCGGTGTGCTGGTAAACAGAACTAGAAACTCATAGTCCTTGGCAATCTCAATCGTCTGCTCCGCCGAAATATAATGCGGCGGCGCATCCAGCAACCGCGCCCCCTCCAGCATCCCGGCCGGATAAGCCAACCACACCGGATACCAATATGACTCGATTTCGCGGGTGGCGGGCCAACGGGAACCGGCGCCGCCGTCGAAGTTTTCAAATGAGGGTGGGTTCAGAAATAGTGTTTTTAAAGGCATAGTAGGTAAGCACTTATTTTACCATTTGCATGCGGCAGATGTGGCCGCAAAGCAGTGTTTATGCAGGTTCCTGCGTTGAACATGGGGTTTGATGCAGCGAACTGGGGAAAAGAGGCATCCGCGGGCGGGCTATTTCGTTAGCACTATTTGGTACCCAGGGCCCAGATTTCGAGATTTCCCGTGGCGCGCAGTAGTGCGACTTGACTTCGCTCCAGTTCGAAAGTGACATCCTGCAATGCGATTAATTTTTCGCTGGATTGGGTGCGGGCGTTATCGAGGTCGTGGAGATTGGCGGCGGAGGATTTCATGCGGGTTTCGACGGCTTCAACATTCTTCTGTGCGATCTCATATTCGAGTTCCGCCACGTCGCGGGCGGCTTGCATCTGGGTGACGGAGCGCTGCAGGCGCAGGGTTTCTTCGGAGACTTGGTTGCGGGCGGCTTTGGCTTGTTCCTGAGCTTTGAGGGCGTCTGACTCTGCTTCTTGCACGCGAGCGTGCTGAGCGAGATTTAAGAAAGGTAAGTGGATGGACACGCCGACGGTAGCGTTGTTGGGCTGAAAGCTTTTGTAATAAGCGTCGTAGTTGTTATATGTGGCGAGGTTCGCGTACTGAGCGGCGAAGTCCACGCTGGGCCACAAGGACCGGCGTTCTCCCTCTACTCGCAGATATTGCGCACGGGCGTGTTCGACCGCAGCTTGTACTGTCGGGTTCGCCTCTGTGGCTTTCGCGGAGGAATCTTTATCTTGATTTGGGTCTTGCTTCGGCGCGGGCAAAGCTGGCACTGAGTCAGGATCGATCTCGATGGATGCTGCGGGTAGTCCCGTCAGTCTGGAAAGATGGTCGCGGAGAACGTCAGCGGCTCCGCTGGCCTGGGCAAGGCGCAGACGCACCCGTGCTACTGATAAGCGAGCTTTGCTGCCGTCCATTTCGCTGTCGATGCCTTCTTTTACCCGATTGGCGACGGCAGTTTCCATTTTCTGAACGTCGGGATAAACTTCGCGCAGGTGGTCGAGGCGCTGCTCCCATTTTTCGAGTTCAGCATAACTAAGAACGGTGTCCTGGATGATCTGATTGCGCTGATCTTTCGTGCGCAGGGCGCTGACCTTGACGTCGGACTGGGCGGCACGAATGAAATCCTTTAGCGCCGGATTAATGAGGGCCGATTGCGCGTTTACGTTGAAGAGCGAAGGAGCGGCGCCTTCGAGGCTGAGGGGGAAACCATCGGACCAGCCAATTCCTGCTCCCGCGGTCAGTTGTGGGATGTAGCTATTGCGCAGTTCGCGGTAACTGGCCGAGGCGTGTTGTTCGTCCGCAGCCGCGATGGCTATGCCATTGGCGTGTTTCAGGGCGAGTTCTACGGCATGTTTCAGCGTGAGTGGCTCCGCTAGCAACGACGCGGGCAGGAACAGAAGCGCCGCTAATAAAAATTTATGAATGCCCGTGCCACTCCGTGATTCATTTCTCATTGTTGTTCTCACCTTCGTGATGGCTAGAAAGATTCTACGGACAATCTGATGCGAGAGAAATGATAAGGATGGGTCAGAGCAAAAGACCAAGCCAGGATAACGGGAGACTAGGTCACTGACTTTCCAGAGGCCGACTTCTGGTCCGGAATAACTTCCGGTTAGCCCGTCGACTCGGACGCAAGAGGCCGGCCACCGCCAGCACTCTTCGCCCTAAGGCGATGGATCGCCGGCTGTGGCGTGCAGCAAGATGGTCAACGGCGCGATGTGTTCAGGTCTCTAGGACGCCTGTGTTCTCAAAGCTCGGATTTTTCCAGTCTAGAGATGACGGCGAATAGTTGAATACGAGATATTACAGACCTGCAGAGGTGCTCTACATTGAGTGCCCGATCCCTTCTGCTACCATGACGTGCGCCTGCACAAGGCGGCTGCAAACAACATGGTTCATCTCTCGCCAACGACAGTTTTCGACGTTCAAACTCTGGCCGCTTACGTCATGTTTCTCGCGAGCTATCTGGTCTTTGCACTGGGAAAATTCCCCGGATTAAAGATTGACCGGGCGGGCGCGGCGATTATCGGCGCTGTGGGCATGGTGGCATTCCGGATTGTGCCGCCGTCTGACACGCTGCGGTTTATCGATTTCCCAACGCTGGTGCTGTTGTTCTCGATGATGCTGATTGTAGGCAATCTTCATCTGGTGGGATTCTTCGAGTGGAATGCGGAGATGGTGCTGCGGCGGCTGAAGCCGTCGCGGCTGTTGCCTGCGGTAGTCTTTACATCGGGAGTACTTTCCGCATTTTTCGTGAACGATATTGTTTGCCTCGTGATGGTGCCGTTTGTGCTGGGCATCACGCGCAGGCTGCGGCTGGAACCATTGCCGTATCTGTTGGCGGTGGCGACGGCATCGAATATTGGCAGCGTGGCGAGTATCACGGGGAATCCGCAGAACATGCTGATCGGATCGTTCTCCCACATCTCTTATCGTGACTTCCTGCTGCATCTTGGGCCGGTGGCGGTGGTGGGTTTGTTCCTGGATTGGATGGTGCTGCACTGGATGCATATGCGGAAGGTGAAGCATGTGAGATTGGTGAGCGACGGGATTCCGCTGCCGTCGCTCGATCTTTCGCGACTGACGAAACCAGCGATTGTCGTAACCGCAGTCGTGATCGCGTTTTTTGCAGGTGTGCCTCCAGCGATGGCAGCGGCTTTAGGCGCGGCGGTGTTACTGATTACCCGAACTCTGGAGCCGCGAAAACTGTACGAAGAAGTGGACTGGGGCCTTCTTGTCTTCTTTGTCGGGCTGTTTTTGATTGTGGGCGGAGCGCAAAATGCCGGAATTGTCGGGAGGTTTCTGGGCATCGCAGAGCATTGGAATCTCCGCAGACTGGGGGTCTTCACGATTGCCGTGTCGTTGCTGAGCAATATTGTGAGCAATGTACCGGCGGTGATGCTTTTGAAGTCGATGGCCCCGAACTTTGCGAATCCGCATACGGCGTGGCTGGTACTGGCGATGGCTTCGACGCTGGCGGGGAACCTGACGATCACGGGAAGCGTGGCGAACATCATTGTGGTCGAGAGCGCCAAGCCAGACGTGAAGATCAGGTTGTGGAATTATTTCCGGGTTGGGCTGCCGATTACCGTGATGACGTTGATCGTGGGATGGGCATGGCTGGAGTGGGTTCAATAGATCGTTGATTCTGCCGGCAAGGGCTGCGATGTTGCGACGGATCGCGATGCTGGCGCTTCCCGCGCGCCAAGACCGAGCTTCAGGGTGCGAAACCGAAATCGCTGAGGACGAAAAGGAGATTCCTGATTAAGAGAGCGAGGCGGGCAGGAACAGAAGCGCCGCTAATAAAAATTTATGAATGCCCGTGCCCGACTTCTGGTCCGGAATAACTTCCGGTTTGTCATTTTTGGGCCTGCGGCCCGCGAAACCTTATGACTTGGCACTTAACCCACTCCTGCGGGGCTGGGGCGAGTATTACAAACGCGCCCACGTCCGCAAGCTCTTCCAACGTCTCGACGGCTGGATCCGGCGACGCATCTGGTCGCATCGATACCGGCGTTGGCGCAATCCCGGCTGGAAACGGCTGCCTGTGACCAAGCTTTACGGTGAGTACGAGCTTGTGCGGTTGATCGATTTAATTCCTTCTCTTGCATCCCGGCGTTGAGTCTTCGTGAAAGCTGCCTACGCGAAATGTGTACGCAGTTTGGGAGGCGGACGGGGGCTAGCGCGCAAGCACGCCTCCTCCGACCCGACGATGGGTGCGAGTCCCCTGAACGTCTTTCCAGATTGGGCCACATTTGTGTGCGCTCAGGCTCTCCCGCGGAACTGAATGATTCTCCGGCGATCGCGCTTTGATGGACGGGCTGCGGGCAACTCCTCGAACTGTCGCATGGCTTTGCGCTCGGCGGCTACTTTTTGGCGCAACTCGCGGCTGGCGTCAGTTTCGCGGTAGAGGGTTTGGGCGACGGATGCGGGACCCCGCACGTCGCTGAGAAGTAGGACTTCTACTTCGAAGTCGCCGCCGTCGTTGGTTACGCGTAACAGGTCGCCGATGCGAACTTCGCACGCGGCTTTGGCGGACTGGCGGTTTGATTGGATTCTGCCAAGTTCACAGGCGCGCGCAGCGAGTGATCGTGTTTTGAAGAATCTGGCGGCCCAGAGCCATTTGTCGATGCGAACGGAGGTCATGAGTTATTTTCCGTGATCAGAGATCTTCGATCGCGGCCTGAAGGCTCGATTGACCCTCCCTTATGAACAGAATAGTAGCAGGAGAAAATGTAGTGTGTTTTTGTTGACCGGATAGATTCCTCAGGGGCTGAAGACCGCATGATTGCGGACGCTTTACGCGGCCCATTCGACTTCGCTCAGGGTAGGCTGCTGAAACGCCGCTCTTCCACGATAGCGCCGGCAGTTTCGAGTCAGAGGCAGCGGACAGGAGTGTCCGCTCTACACTGGCGGTGCCGTCCAAAGCGAGTTTGTGTTCGTAGGAGAATCGCTGTGGCTAGCGGGCGACGCGCTGTAGGCCATCCTGGGCACGAGTGAAGGTGTGAGCCATGGACAGGGCGGTGCGATATTCTTCGGCGGCGGATTGGAGGTCGCCTTGTTTCTCGAGCAATTCGGCGAGCAGATTGTGGGCTTTAAAGGCAGGCCATTCCTCGACGGTCGCGGAAGAGAGATAGCGGCGCACGAAGCGCATGGCCATGGGGTATGAGCGGCCGGTGCGAAACAACATGCTGGCGCCATCCATCAAAGCGGCGGGATGATCGAGGGGACGAGTCTCCATGGTGTGCAAGGCTTGTTCCATCTCATCGAAACGATCGGTGTGGCGATAAAATCCGGCGAGATTGAGCCAGGCACGAGCACCGCCGTGAGTGGCATTGATGGCGGCGCGATATTCCTGCTCTGCAGTAGCGGTGTCTTTGTTTTTCTGTGCGATGCGAGCTCTTACCCAATGCGCCATTCCAGGATTCAGCGGCAAAAGAAGATCGGCTTGGGCGCGGGCCTTGTTTTCTCCACCGCCGACGATGCCGGGGGCTTCCAGATAAAACTCAGCGAGATCGATGTGGGCCTCGCAACTGTCGGGAGCGAACTCGACGGCACGCTCGAATTCAACGCGAACTTTCCTGGCGAGTTCGGCGGCTTTCAGGAAGCCGCTGCGATCCGCTTTCTCACCGTAAATACGACCCAGCCAGAGGTGATAAAGGCCATTGTCGGGCGCGAGCGAGACGGCTTTTTCGCAGGCGGGGATGCCTGCGTCCCAAGCATCAAGCTCGAAGTGGGCGCGGCAGAGCAGGTTGTAGGCTTCCGCGGTGGGAGTGGTTTGAATCTGCTGTTCAAGGTTTTGGACGGCTTGATCTACGCGACCTGCGGCAAGAAGCTGTTGCGGCGCGGCGGCGGCCGCGGGAGGGAAGGAAAGAATCGCGAACAACAACTGTATCCTGATCCGCTTCATAGGTTACTGAACCACCTTCACGCGAGTGCCGTCGGTCAAAGGCTTGGCGTCGATTGAGGACAGGGCTACGAGGGAATGCTCCGGAAGTCCGGCGGTGATTTCGACTTCAGTCAGGTTCTGCAGGGAGACTTCCACATCACGGCGTTTGAGTGTGCCGTCCACCACCTGGTAGACGTAAGGCTTGGTGTCGTCCATGTGCACGGCTTCCCGCAGGAGCGTGAGCACGTCGCCATGTTCGGCGGTGATGACGGTGACGCCCACATTGACGTTGGGCAGGAGGCGCAGATCGTGGTTGTCGACCGAACAGGTGACCTCACCTACATTACGGGCGCCACGAAGCTTGACGGTCGAGGGAATGGTGCTGACAGTGCCTTTCCAGATGCGTCCGGGTAGAGCGTCCCAGGTCACTTCGATTTTTTGTCCGGTGGCGAGCCGGCCGATGTCCGGTTCATCGACGAAAGTGCGCACGAGCATTTTGGAGAGATCGCCTTCCTGCAGCAACAAGTCACCGGTTTGCACGTAGGCTCCTTGCTTGACGGGAAGCGTATAGACAATGCCATCGAAAGGAGCGAGCACGGTGGATTTCGCTAAGGCATCCTTGGCGGCTTCATAGGCGGCTTGCGCTTGCGCGCCCAGGGCCTGGACTTTTGCGACCTCCGGCTGGGAGTAGCGGTCTTTCTGTTTCTGCTCGAGCAGAGTGGTATCGGCTTGGGCGCGCTGCAGGGCTTCCTCGGCTTGCTGAACCTCCCCGGCAGAGGCTGCGCCTTGTTGTTGCAGGCGGCGGAAAGCTTCCAGGTTGCGCTGGGCTTCATCGCGGGCGCTGCGGGCTTTGATGAGTTGGGCATCGAGGGTGAGGAGTTCTTCGCGCGTGCCGCCGGTGGTGAGGTCGGCTTGATCGGCCTGCGCAGCTTTCATCTGAGCTTGCGCGCGGGCGGCCTGACTGCGGAGATCGGCATCATCGAGTTGCAAGAGAAGTTGCCCCTTACGAACCTGGTCGCCTTCCTTCACGAACAGCCGCTTTACCGTTGTGGCGACCGGTGAGTGAGCTTCGAAATTCTGAATGGGCTCGATCTTGCCATTCGTGGAAATGAGGCTGCGGATGGATCCGCGTTCGGCCGTTGTTGTGGTGATTTTCAGTGGGGCCTGACGGTGGAAAAACGGGATCGCTGCAAGTGCCGCCAGCACACCGACGGTGAGCCAAGTGCGGGCCTTGCGCGTGGCAGGCCGTCCATTCGAATTGTTGGTTGCTGGCAACCGGTTATCTTTCAGGGTGCGGCGGGGACAACTGCAAGCCCTAATTTACCACCGTGGCGGCTGCGACAAAACGTGCGCCATCCCAAGCCGTTGTATGGTTAGATGCGGCCGGAGCCTAGCCGATGCATGAGCGGGCTAGTGGGGCTCGTGTAGCACCGGGTGCGCGCGCGACGGGGCGACGCCGGAGCGCGGGGCGCAACGGCTACAATGGCTTTATGCCAAAACCGCGCCGCTATACCCCGGAGCATGCTGCTGCTGGGCTGGACGCCAAGTTTCCGGAGATCGAAACTTGGCCGAACCAGTTTCCGGGATACGAGATTGTGATTGACGATCCGGAGTTTACTTCGGTGTGTCCGAAGACGGGGCTGCCAGATTTTGGCGTTATCACACTGCGATACCAGCCCGATAAAGCGTGCCTGGAACTGAAGTCATACAAGGAATATTTGCAGTCGTACCGCACTTTGGGAATTTTTCAGGAGAACGTTGTAAACCAGGTGCTGGAAGATGTGGTGCGGTGGGCCAAGCCGGTGTGGGCCGAGGTGAAGGGCGACTTTCGTCCGCGAGGTGGAATTTCGACGACGGTGGTGGCGAGGTGGCCGCGGGCGAAAAACTTGAGGCGGCCGTAATCCGATTGACCCGAGGGTCGTGCTATATTCGCTCGACCTGTGACCTCCGCGAAACTCTATCCGCGCACTGCGCTAGCTTTGCTCACGGCGCTGAACCTGCTGAATTACATCGACCGCTCCGTGCTGTTCGCGGTGCAACCGCTGGTGCAGAGCGAGTTTCAACTGAGCAACACGCAGGTCGGTTATCTCACCAGCGCATTTCTGGCGTTCTATATGCTGGCGGCGCCATTCGTGGGACCGCTGGCGGACCGCTACTCGCGCAAGAGAATTATTGTTGGAGGCGCGATCTTCTGGAGCGGGCTGACGCTGCTCACCGCGGTTACGCACACTTATACCCAGTTGCTGATTCGGCATACGCTAGTGGGAATCGGGGAGGCGACGTTCGTCACGATTGCGCCGACGTTTGTTGCCGACTTGTTTCCGGAAGAGAAGCGAGGGCGGATTCTGGGTGTGTTCTATCTGGCGATTCCGGTGGGAACAGCGGCAGGATATCTGCTGGGAGGAAATCTCAGTCCGCACTATGGATGGAGATTTCCTTTCTACATTGCGGCGGTTCCGGGATTCTTGCTGGCGCTAACGGTGCTGTTTTTGCACGAGCCGGAGCGAGGTGCTTTCGACACAGAGAAAGAAACTCCAGAACGAGGAACGCTCGTTGGGTTAGCACGCAATCCGGCGTTCTGGACTTCGACTCTGGGCATGGCGATGATGACGTTTGCCCTGGGCGGCATACAGGTGTGGATGCCGACATTTTTGTCGCGGGCGCGAGGGTACTCGCTGGAGTCAGCGAACTTCATGTTCGGAATTATTGTTGTGGTGGATGGAATCCTGGCGTCGCTGGCAGGGGGATGGCTGGGGGATTATTTGCTGCCACGCATGAAGGGGTCTTATTACTTTGTTTCGGCGGCGAGCATGGCGTTGGGCGTGCCGTTCATGATTGTGGCATTGTTTATGCGCGGGGCGGTGATGCTTCCGGCGATTGCGCTGGCGGCGTTTTTTCTGTTGCTGAATACTTCGCCGCTGAATGCAGCGGTGCTCAATTCCGTTGGGTCGCATATTCGCGCCACCGCTTTCGCGGTCAGCCTTTTTATTTATCATCTGCTGGGCGATGTGCCCTCGCCAACCCTGATGGGTTATGTGGCCGATAAACGCTCGCTGCAGGCTGCGTTCATCTTGCCGGTGATCGCCATGATCGCTTCCTCTGCCATACTGTTTTACGGGATGAAATTTGCGCCGGCGGTGCAGTTTGAAGGCGCGCCGGCGGGGAAGATCTAGGCGGAATGCATTACTTTCATTGGATTGCCGGCACCATCCTGGCGCTGGCTTGGTTCTCGCGCATTGTCGATGCCGCGATTGGTATGCCCAGTGTGGCCGATATTTCAAAGCCTGAGTGGGACCGCGATCCGGTTGCGGCTTCGGGCAATCTTGCTTCCGGCAATCCGCGAGTTTCGATCATCGTGCCGGCGCGGAATGAAGAAGACGACATTGAGCAATCTCTGGCCCGGCTGCTGGAACTCGACTACGACAATTATGAAGTGATCGCGGTGAACGATCGATCGACGGATCGGACTGGGGAGATCATGGAAAGGGTGGCGGCAGATTTCCGCTTGCTAAGTCCCCACTTCTCGCAAAGGACGCGAGAAATGGGGCACCCGATTCTGCGCGTGATTCATCATCAGGAATTGCCGACCGGGTGGTTGGGAAAAACGCATGCGATGTGGACAGCGACGAATGCGGCAAATGGCGACTGGCTGCTGTTTACTGACGCCGATGTCCTGTTCAAGGCGGACTCGGTCCGGCGGGCGATGGCTTACGCTGAGGCGGAGCGTGCAGATCATGTGGTGTTGTTTCCGCAGATGATCATGAAGCGGCCGGGCGAATACATGATGATTGCATTTTTTCAGACCATGTTTGTGTTTGGACACCGGCCGTGGAAGGTGGCTGATCCGAAGTCGCGGGATCATATGGGCGTGGGGGCCTTTAACCTGATCCGCCGAAGCGCGTATGAGGCCGTGGGCACTTACGAAGCCCTGCGCATGGAAGTGCTCGACGACATGAAGCTGGGCAAAGTGGTGAAGAATGGCGGCTTCGTGCAGCGCAATGTTTTTGGCGGCGATTTGATTTCGATTCGCTGGGCGAACGGAGCGCTGGGAGTGGTCAACAATCTGACGAAGAATTTCTTTGCTGTGTTGTCGTTTCAATGGCCGCGCACGCTGATCTCGGCGTTTGGGCTGGCCTTTTTGAATCTCATGCCGTTCCTGGGTGTTTGGCTGGCGCACGGCTGGGAGCGATTGCCGTACGCCGTGGCGCTCGGGTCAATGTTTTTGATTTATTGGGGAATGTCTTTGCGGTCGGGGGTTCCGGCTTATTACTTCCTGCTGCATCCGGTGAGTACGGCGCTGTTTATCTATACTTTGATGCGCTCCATGTTTCATACGCTGTGGAATGACGGGATCGTCTGGCGTGGAACGAAGTACCCGCTGGAGGAGTTGAGGAAGGGGATGGTGTAAGCGAGATGGACTCTCTATGCTTCCGCGAGGCAGCTGAGGTCGGTGAGAACACCTGGATGCATTCGTGGTTGTGTTGCGATTGCGGGGATCCTTCGACTGCGGTTGGCGTTCGCGCTTGAGGCGCGAACGCCAATCCTCGTTCAGGATGACAAAGGTTTAGGCGCCGGTGGTTTTACTGCGGTGGTTCGCCGGCTACGTCTGCCTCGTTACCGTAGGTTTGGTTGGGGTTGGGTGTGGCGTAGGTTTTGGCCGGCTTCTTGGTGGGACGCATGCGGCCGGCGCTGTAGTGGCCTTGCTTTTCCACGTCGTAGTTCTTGGGCATGGGAGGAATCAAGGTTGAGCCGCCCGTGAGCTGGCTGACGCGGTTGAGGATGATTTCGGCGCGGCCGTCGTAGAGCTTGACTGGGCCGTGGATTTCGATGACGCGTCCTTCGAGGCGGCGGACGTCGCCTACATCTTTAAGATCGGAGGCGAAGACGACCACGGAGAAAGGGCAAGCCGCCCGCCCTTCGCAAAAACCGATGAAGCGAACTCCTTTGGGGCCGACTTTCACATGCAACACTTTGCCGGTAATGCATTTGGTTTCGCCCACGTGCTGGCTGGCTTGGCGTATGGGAAGGCAATCGGATGCAGCGAATAGAGGGATGGCTGAGAAGACTAGAAAGCAGGGCAACGTCCTAAGAAATGCTGATGCCGAAATACGATGGTGACGCCGCATGAACTCCCTGAAGATGTCGCGAACTGGCCTCTGCTCTGAGGCTAGGGGTGAAGGGCGATCCTTAAACATTATTCGATTATGCACGCTGAAACGAGAATTTTGTTCTGGTTGGATTCGTTAAGCAGCGGTCTTGAGGCCGACTGCGGATAAGAGAGCGTCGAGATCGTCGGTGAGCCGTTGATAGAGGCGGTCAAG
>Ga0187863_10001355_pt1 | contig 19704 bp, 14 predicted proteins | sample June2016WEW_11_1_FD_132975 | JGI IMG/M metagenome (GOLD analysis project Ga0187863, IMG submission 132975) | Peatland microbial communities from SPRUCE experiment site at the Marcell Experimental Forest, Minnesota, USA - June2016WEW_11_10 | ecosystem: Environmental > Terrestrial > Soil >... | reverse complement strand
GGGGGAAGGTTGCTCGAGCGCCCGTTTGAGCTGCTCTTTCGGATCGGGCAGGGCCGGATCGGGCAAGAGCTTCGACCACTTCCACATCTTGTACTCGTTGGCTTGCCACAACGCTTCCTCCGCGACATCGTCGCCGGCTTGGTTTCCCCAGTAAAGCAGGTCCATGGCGGAGGTGGTGTCCAAACCGCCGACGGCGACCGAGCCATTGCCGACATCCCACGACCTGGTTCCAATTCGGAAGTGCAAGCCCAGGAACTTTTCGGGATCCGGAGGCGGGCCGGATACGCCGACCTCCTCCATATACATCAAGGCCCAGGGGACGTGCGAAACAAAGCCAGGACCGCTTTGCTCGGTCCAGTGGAAATCGACGCGGCTTCCGGGTGCCAGTTGTTCCAGCAGCGTTCTTAGGTTCTTGCTCTTCGGGAAGCAGCGATTGTATAGCTCGTAGCCATCGCTGGCCAGTGTTCGCCATTCCTTGCTCGATTGCACTTGCTCGAAGGCTGCCTTGTGCGGCGGATCGGCTTCGTCGGGCAAAGGCGACCAACTACCGCCTTTAAAGGCCGAGTTGGGTTTCCAATTTCCCCTGGCGAGGCTCTTTGCGAGCTCTGTGGCGTTGAGGTCGTCAAGATAGTCGCTGTGCGTTTCCCTTAGTTGTTCGAGGGAATCACGAACGTTCTTGATGGCGGTGCCGAGGGAATTGTCGCTGGCGGTGAAGGCTTCGATGAGATCGTGCTTTTCCAGGCGGTACTTCTGCGTGGTAACAATCGCCAGACCGCTTACGATGGAGACCTGGATGTGCTCCGCGGGGGTGGTCCACTCGTGCGTGGTTTTGAGATGCACATGCAGGGGAGCTTTGAACGTTTCATCCTTAGATAGGGAGGGCGCGCCGTCCAGGCGGACCGAAACTTCGCGATAAACTTCGCTGGTGTTCCCGGAGACGGCGTAGATGGTTACGAGCAATTTTCCCGCGCCGGCGCCGGCCTGGATGGCAAGCGTCCGGGTGTCGCTTTCGCCTTCTTCGGGTATCAATAAATCAAATTCGGCGAGCCACGTTTCGCCGGTCTTTTGTACGGTCGTCGCCGAAGGTGCATTTAAGAACTCGACGTCCGTGGACGTTACCACCCAATGAGTTTGGAGCCCGCCCGCGGGGACATCCTGGACGGCTGTGTTTCCTTCGGCAAGGTTTTGCGCAACGGGAGTTCCTACACTGAATCGAAGGCGATATTCTTTTCCCGCACTGAATTCGGAAACCGCGGAGCCGTCCGGCTTGTGGCCGGTTACTTTGATATCGCGCGAAGGCTTGCCGGAAGCTGTTGTAGTGGGGGGCGCACCGGGCGGAGGGGGCACGTCGGGGGCTACGAAACGGGCCGGGGCGCCACGCTTGGGAGCTGGGCGGAGCGGCGCCACTTCGGCAAGTATTCTGGGACGCTTCCGAGGGCCAGGGATGGGGCCGCCACCACCGCTATCGCCGCCGCCATCGCCACCGCCGGGGACGTCACCGCCGCCGCCGGGGATGCCACCGCCGCCTCCGCCGCCTCCCGATCCATGGGTTACGGAGGCAGAACGTGGGTCCCTGCCGATTATTTGATCCAGCAAGCCCGGTGATCGAGGTAATGGCTTTTGAGGCGGGGCCTGTAGCTTACTCGCCATATTTTCGGCCGTGGCCAGAGCCTTCTTAATATCGGTGATGTCTTTGGGTGAAAGCTTGACGGTGGACGGCCGCGGTCGAAGAACGATTCTGGTTCCACCGCGCGGTGAAGTTCGTAGGATGCCGGCGCCTTTCAGGAATTCGAGGAAGTATGTTTCTGTCGCGGAGTTTTTCAGTCCGTAGCGGATCAACTCCTTCAAGTAGGTCTCGAATTGGCGCCCGAGAGCCGGGCCGCGCGCTTTGGGTTGCTTGCGTAGGAGCACGGCAAACTGGTCGGCGCCGGTTCCGAGTTGCTGGCGAATTACGACGTTACGCGCGTCCAGATAATCGAATAATTTGGTGTAAACATCGAACATAAAGGGTATTCTCGTGGCTTAGGTCATCGATGGAATCTAAAATACCACAGCGTTCACACGAGTGTGAACGCGGCACGCCGGGGGCGTGCGCTACGGGAGGGCGTTCTCCAGGATTTGGTTGGCGGGGACGAAATCGCAGCCTTCGGCTGCTTTCTGTGGGACTAGGCCTACGATTTGGGTACCGGCGATTGAGATGCCGCGGGCGGCGGCTTCTTCGCGTACCGCTTCGTAGACTTGGCGCAGAGGGGTTTGCTCGAAATCGGTTAGGTTCATGGAGACTTGCACCAGATTGCGGCTCGGGAGTGGGACTCCCAAGGCTTTTACGAATGGCAAGCCGCCAGAGGAGGCGCGGATTTTGCGGGCGATCGCTTGGGCGATGGCGATGTTGTTGGTTGCCAGATTTACGTTGAACGCGATTAAGATCTTTCGTGCGCCGATGGCGCTGGCTCCGGCGGTGGGATGCAAGGCTGGGCCGCCCAGATCGGGCTCTAATCCACCGCGGCGGATGTTCTCGAGTGGCGCGCGCTCCCGGCTGGTGGCGGCCGCTTCGTAGAAATAGACTGGGACGGCTAGCTGCTTCCAAACTGCTTCGCCCGTGCGGTGGGCGATGGCGGCGCATTCTGCTAGCGTCGCGCCTTGGAGGGGGACGAAGGGCACAACATCGGCGGCGCCGATGCGGGGGTGCACTCCTTGATGCCGGCGCAGATCGATTCTTTCCACCGCGGCGGCGATGCCGCATAGCGCGCCTTCCGCCACGGCTTCCGGGGCGCCGGCGAAAGTGATTACGCTGCGGTTATGGTCGGGATCCATTTCTGAGCGCAGCAGCAAAACGCCGGAAACGGAACGGATGGCCTGCTCGATGGCGTCGACGATTTTCGCGTCGTGGCCTTCCGAAAAATTCGGCACGCACTCAATCAGAGGCTGGGCCACTCGACCTCGGATGTTTCGAGCAGCACGGTTCCGTTGCGCATGACCAGCTCCACCATGTTCATCCCAAAATGATAAGGTATCTCCCGGTAATCCGGCACGCTGAGAATCAGCAGGTCCGCGCTTTTGCCGGGCTCGAGCGAACCGGTTGCAGCAGCCTGGCGCACGGCGTGGGCCGCGTTGATGGTGGCAGCCGCGACGGCTTCGGCGGGCGTCATATGCATATGGATGCAGGCGAGCGAGATCATCATCTGCATGTTCTGGGAGGGGCTGCGCTCGGGATGATAGTGGGATCCCAGCGCTACGGCCACACCGGAGTCAATCAACATGCGGGCGGGCGCGTAATTTTCGGTTCCTGAATAAAACGCGAGTCCGGGCAGGAGGGTGGCGATGGCCGGTGACTGGGCCAGGAGCACGGCATCCTGCAAGGTGATATTCAGGACGTGGCCGACGCTTGAAACCCCGAGCTCGACGGCCATAGCGATGACCTCAGCGGGTGATTGGGCTCCCGTGTAGAGCTTGAGGCCGAATCCGAGTTCGCGGGCGGCCAGCCAGAAGCGGCGGGCATGTTGCACGGTGAACGCGCTCTCCTCGAAACTGATTTCAGCGAATTCGGCGAGTTTGCGGCGATGGATGAGCGGCAGCATGTGGGAGCATAGCCAGTCCACATACTGATCGGGAGGGTCCGGATAATTCGGCGGAAGCTGGGCGCACAGAAAGGTTGATACCAGCGGAACGGATTGTTTGCGGAGCGCGGCGTGTACGCGGAGGATTTTGACCTCGTTCGCTTCGGTGAGGCCGAAGCCAGACTTGGTTTCTAGGGTGGTGGTGCCGTGCCGGACGGCCTCGGAGGCAATGTGGAGGGCCTGCGCTTGCAAGGTGCGGGGAGAAAGCTCGTGAATGGTTCGGGCGAGCGCGGGAGTTGCGGCGGCGCCCCGCGCTTCATACTCTGCTACGCGCGCCGGCCCGCTGACGAGGTGGGTGTGAGTGTCCACAAAGCCGGGCATGACCACGCGTCCGCTGGCATCGATGAGGTGGGCTTGGCGGGCGAGCGCGAGATTTTCCAATCGGCGGCTGGGGCCGACGTCGTGGATGCGCCCGTCGACGATCAGGACCGCGCCGTCTTGAATGAGACCGAGGTTTTTGAGATCGGCCCCACGGCGGGGACCGCTGGCCCCGCGCAACGTGAGGAGTTGGCGGGCGCCGCGGATCAGAGTGGCCTTAGACATCGGATGGGTGTTTACGCCGGATAGGCGTAGGCCCCGCCCTTTCTTAGGCTACAACACGCGTGGATTAATAGAGCGTGCGGGACGGTCGATAACTAGATTCGGGGTAGGTAGGCGAAAGCGCGTGCCCCACCGGGCAGTAAGAGAGGTAAGGCATCGAGATGGCTGCAATTTTGGATGCGGGGCGAGGGCTGTCGCAAGTGCGGGCGCCGATCCAGCAAATCGCCGACTCGAACATTATCGGTATCATCTTTGCGCAGCATAGCGGACCGATTGTCGACGCCAACGACGAATTCCTGCGGATGGTTGGATACACGCGCGAAGATCTGGAGGCCGGCAGGCTGGACTGGTTGAAAATGACGCCGCCCGAGTGGGGCTTCTCAGCGCGTCTAGCGCTAAAGCAAATCAACGAAAGTGGGAAAGCTGCGCCGTTTGAAAAGGAATATGTGCGGAAGGACGGCACTCGAGTGCCAGTGCTGATTGGCGTGGTGGAATTGGCGCAGTCCAAACCGGAGGCGCTTTGTTTCGTTGTAGACCTCACCGAGCGGAAGCAGGCCGAAAAAGACCTGGACCGGCTGATCATCGAACGCTTCGCGATGTTGGATTCGGTGGGCGATGGGATTTACGGTCAAGATGCCCAGGGCCTGTGCACGTTTATCAATACGGCTGGCGCCAAAATGCTAGGGTATGAGCCGACCGAATGTCATGGACAGAGGATGCACGGCCTGGTCCACTCGAAGCGCGCGGATGGTTCCCCGTATCCGGAGGAGGAATGCCGGGTGGTGGACGCGCTGCGGAAAAGCGTGTCGGTGCACGTGGATGGTGAGGTGCTGTGGCGTAAGGACGGCAGCAGCCTGGTGGTGGAATACACCGCGTGTCCGATTGTAGTGAATGGTCACGTAGAAGGCAGCGTGGTCTCGTTCAAGGACGTCAGCGAGCGCAAGAAGGCGGAGGAGAACCTGCGGCGAAGCGAGGAGCACTTTCGCGGCGCTTTCGCGCACGCGGCCGCGGGAATGTGCATCAGCGATCTGGAAGGCCGGCTGCTGGAGGTGAATCAGGCACTGTGCCGGTTCACCGGATACAGCGAGGCAGAGCTGCTGGCTATGAGTGCCGAAGCGCTCTCTCACCCGGAGGACCTGCATACATCCGACGACTTGATTGGGCAACTGCTACGCAAGGAGATTCCCGGTTTTGTAACTCAAAAACGTTACTTGCGGAGGGATGGGAGCATTGCATTCGCACGCTGTAGTGTGGCCGCATGGTTCGACGCCGCGGGAAATCCGGCCCGGTTCGTCACCATCGCGGAAGACATTACAGAGCAGGTGCAAGCCAAGTTGGACCTGCGCAACACCGAGGAGCGCTACCGGTGCATCGTCGAGAACATGCATGAAGGCATCTGCCTGTGCGACAGGGAGCGAGGCGTGACGTATATGAACCCGCGCCTGAAGAAGATGCTGGGCTATGCGGAGGGTGATGCGGATTTCGAATGCAGCGACATCCACTTTCCAGAGGATCGCGATGAGAGTGTGCGCCGCTTTGAGCAAACGAAAAAGGGCATCAGCGCGTCGTTTGAGAGCCGGCTGCGGTGTGCCGATGGATCGCCGCTACCGGTGAACATTTCGGCCAGCCCGATTCCGGATGGCCAGGGCGCGTTCGCGGGAGCGCTCTGCATGTTCACCGACGTTAGGGAGCGCAAGCATTTGCAGGCGCAGTTGCTCCACGTTCAGAAGATGGAAGCGGTGGGCCAGTTGGCGGGCGGCATCGCGCACGATTTTAATAACCTGTTGACTGTGATTTTGGGCTACAGCGCGGTGTTGGAGCAAAAGCTGGCCGCCGAAGATCCGCGTTTGAAGAATGTCGCCGAGATCAAGAAAGCAGGCGAGCGGGCGGCCGCTTTGACGCGGAAGTTACTGGCATTCAGCAGCAAGCAGGTATTGCAGCCGCGGGTGATCTCTCTGAATCAACTGATTCGGGACATGGAAGCGACGCTCGCGAGCCTGATCGGCAGCGGAGTGGAACTGGTGACGCGGTTGGATGCGGCGTTGGGAAATATCCAGGCTGACACAGGGCAGATGGAACAGGTGATTCTGAATCTAGCGATCAACGCCCGGGACGCGATGCCCAAAGGAGGCGTGCTGCGGATTGAGACCCGGAGGTTCAATGTCGACGCGGGGGCCACGCTAGGGTGTTCGCTTCGCCCGGGGCCGTATGCGCAGCTTATCTTCACTGACACTGGGCGCGGCATGGACGAACAGACCAGAAGCAGGATCTTCGAACCGTTTTTTACGACGAAGGAGCTGGGAGCGGGGACAGGACTGGGTTTGTCCAGTGTGCTGGGAATTGTCAACCAGAGCGGCGGGGAGATGTGCGTTTCGAGCGAAATCGATTGTGGTGCAACTTTCGAGGTTTATCTTCCCTTGGCGGAGGATGCGGCCAGCGAGAGTGAGAAGCAACCGCTTCCCTTCGCGACTCGCGTTGGCGAGACCATCTTGGTGGTGGAGGATAATGACGCCATCCGCGGCTTGGCCCGCACGGTGCTGGAAGGGAAAGGTTACCGAGTGTTGGAAGCGTCCGACGCGCAAGAAGCATTTCGGGTGGCCGAGCTGGCCGGGGTTGTCAACCTTTTGCTCACCGATGTGGAGATGACCGGCATGAAGGGTTACGAAATGGCGAACCGGCTGCTTGCCGTTCGCCCGGAATTGAAAGTGCTGTACATGTCGGGCTATACGCGAACCGGAATCGTCCAAGAAGGAATGCTCGATCCGGGCGTAGATTTTCTCGCGAAGCCCTTTCAGCCGCAAGAGCTGCTCTTGAAAGTAAGTGGCGTGCTGGGAAGGAAAACGGCGCCTTCCAAGCTTCTTATCGTGGAAGACGACGCGCAGATGCTAGCTTTTCTTGCGTCCCTTTTTGAGTTGGAAGGCTATAGCGTTCTTCGAGCTTCGAACGGTAGAGAGGCACAGGCGCTGTGCCATGAGACCTTGCCGGATCTGGTGATTACGGACCTGGTGATGCCGGAACAAGAGGGCCTGGAAACGATCCATGCCATTTGCCGGAATTGGCCGCATCTACCGGTGATTGCGATATCGGGAGCCTTGGGAGGCGCGTATCTTGATCTCGCCAAAAAGCTGGGCGCGGATACGATACTGCGCAAGCCGTTCGAGCCGCATGTCATGCTGAACGAGGTCCGGCGGCTGACGGCGCAGTAAGGCTTTTTTCGCCACGGATGGACACGGATAAACGCGGATAATTAGGACGTGAAGCCGCCTCCGCCGGGCAATCGGCCGCTTAAGACACTGGAACGGGTCTTGTCTAAGGCTGGACTCGGCTCGCGCACTGATGCCCGCAAGTGGATTGGAGCGGGGCGCGTGCGGGTGAACGGTAAACTAATTCAGACGCCGGATCATTGGGTGGATCTGGAGCGAGATACCGTCACGCTGGATTCGAAACCGATTCGCGCACGCGAGAAAATCTACCTGCTGCTTTACAAACCCACGGGCTATCTCACCACTTATAAGGATCCCGAAAGACGGCCCACCGTATATGACCTGATTCGCGATGCGGGCGAGTGGATGGTTCCGGTGGGAAGGCTGGATCAGGATACTAGCGGGCTGCTTTTGTTGACCAATGACACGCGGCTGGTTGAGAGTGTGGCGAATCCGGAGCACAAGGTTCCGAAAACGTATCTGGTGAAGGCCTCCACTCTGGTAAGCGACCAGCAGTTGGAGCAGCTTCGGAAGGGTGTTGTGCTGGAGGATGGCGCTACGCAGCCGGCGGTGGTTAAGCGCGTGCGGGATTCGGCGAAATATTCGTTTTTCGAAATCACGATTTTTGAAGGGCGCAATCGGCAGGTGCGGCGGATGGTAGAAGCGATTGGCAGCCGGGTGCTGAAGCTGGTACGCACCGGAATTGGAGGGCTGCGCATCGGCGAGCTGCCGATTGGGAAGTATCGGGAGTTGACGGGGGCGGAGGTGAAGATGCTGTTTGGGAAATCGAGCTTACCGGATTAAAATGCGGCGCATCCAGTCATGCAGGCGGGTGTGGGGCGGGCGCAGCAGGCGTCCCAGGCCTAGCCAGCGGCGATGGAACACGGGCTTTAGTTTGCTGAAGGTGTCGAAGCCTTCCTGGCCGTGGTAATGGCCCATGCCGCTGGCGCCTACTCCGCCGAACGGCAGATCCTCGGCGGCGATGTGTAGCAGCGTGTCGTTAATGCACACTCCGCCGGAGATGGTGTGAGTGAGTACGCTATCGATGGTTTCGCGGCTGCGCGTGAACAGGTATAACGCTAGCGGGCGTTCATGTTGGTTGACGTATCGGATGGCTTCGCCGATGGCGGCGTACGTTTTTAGGGGCAGGATGGGACCGAAGATCTCTTCGCGCATCACTTTCAGATCGTCGGGCGGATTGATCAGGATAGTTGGAGCCAGGCTCCCATGTCCGGCGGGCGCTGCACCGAGCGGTATGGATTCCACGCCTCGCGCTGCGGCCTCTTCCAGGTAGCTGTACAAGCGCTGATATTGCTTGCCGTTGATGATGGACGTATATTGAGCGTCGGGATAATATCGCGCGACGGCTTGGCGAAGCGCTTCCACAAAGGGCCGTAGCGCGGAGTCCGAAACCAGCACGTAATCCGGTGCGATGCAGGTTTGTCCCGAATTCAGCAGCTTGCCATAGACGATATCGTCGGCCGCGCGGCGAAGGTTGGCGTCCGGGGCGACAATCGCGGGCGATTTACCGCCCAGTTCGAGCGTGACGGGAGTCAAGTGTTCGGCCGCGGCGCGCATCACATCACGGCCCACTGCCGTCGCGCCGGTGAATAAGAGATGGTTGAAGGGCAGTGCAGCGAAAGCGCGGCCCACCGTCGAATCGCCCAAGGCCACAGAAACGAGATCGGGCGGAAATGTTGCGGAGATGATGCGGGCCAACAGCGCGGAAGTTTCCGGCGTGTATTCCGACGGTTTTAGCAATACCCGATTGCCGGCGGCCAGGGCTCCGGCAAGCGGCGCCATCGAGAGGAAGACGGGATAATTCCAGGGCACGATGATTCCCACTACGCCCAAGGGTTGCGGCAGCACCCAAGCCTCGGCGGGTTGCAGAGGCCAGCCGACGGGCCGGCGGCGCGGCGCCATCCATCCCTTTACATTGCTGCGGGCGTGACGGATGGCGTTCACGGCGACGTAGATTTCCGAGAACAGCACCTCGTCGCGGGAGCGGCCGCTGAAGTCATGATCGATGGCCGTTGCGAGTTCATCCTGATGAGAGAGAAGCGCTTCGAGCAGACGCGTGAGATTGGCGCGACGCTCGTTCGCGGAGGGATAAGGCGCCTTCAAGAAAGCCGCGGACTGATTCGAGAAGACGTCTGCCAGCGCGGGGCTACTCATATCGCAATGTGTCGGATGGATCCAAACGAGCGGCGCGGCGTGATGGAATATAGCTGGCCACTACCGCGACCGCGATGAAAACGACGGCGCTCAGGGTGAAGGTGGGTACGTCGGTGGCGCTAACATCAAACAATATGCTTTGCATCACGCGCGTTAGCAGAAACGAACCAGCCGCGCCAACCAGCACGCCAGCTGCTGCCGCAACGAGACCTTGGCGCATGACCAAAAATACGATATTCCGAGGGTCGGCGCCCAGCGCCAGGCGGATGCCCAACTCCTGAGTGCGCTGCGCCACGGAATAAGCGATGAGACCATAGAGGCCGACCGTCGCTACCAACAATGCAACGATCGAAAAAACGGCCAGCAGCAGCGTGGTGAGCCGGGTTTGCGCGATGGAGCCGGCCAGATGTTGTTCCATGGTCCGGACACTCGTTACGGGCTGCTCCTTATCGATGGCCGAAATGCGGGAGCGCACGGCGATCGCCAGACGGAGAGGATCCGCCACGCTGCGCACAATCACGTGCGCGGATGCGCCAGTGTGCTGCGCCAGCGGATAATACACCTCGGGCACGCTCTCGACAGCCAGCCGGATATTCTTGACGTTCGCGATCACGCCTACTACTTGCGTGACGGCCGAGGGTCCAATGACGATCCGTTTGCCAAGGCCGCTGTCATTCGGCCAGAAGCGGCGCACGAAGCAATCGTTCACAATTGCGACGGAGGGCGCGCCTTCTTTATCCCGCTGTTCAAAGGTGCGACCGCGCAATAGAGCGATGCCCATGGTTCCAAAATAGGTGGGGCTGACGACCTGGATAGCATGGTTGGGACGCTGCGCCAGCGGGACCTGGGGCTGACCTTCCGCCAGCATCGCCGAATAGTAGGAGGGGCTCAACGGAAGTCCGGATGCAACGGCCACGGCGCGCGCGCCCGCGAGCGGGGTTAGATGTTCCAACACGTTTTCGAAGAACTCCGCGCGCTTTTGAAGAGTGGGGTATCGCGACTCTGGCAGCGTGATATCCATCAACAGAAGATTGTTTGGATTGAATCCGAGAGTAACGTTTTGCAGATTGGCAAAGCTACGCATCAACAGTCCGGCGCCGACCAGCAAAATCATGGAGAGTGCAACCTGAGAGACTACCAGCAAGCCTCGCGCCAGGCTGCGCCGGCGGTTGCCTGCGGTGGCGCGGCCTTCTTCGCGTAAAACCGTTTGAACGTCGGGTTTCGAAAATTGGAGAGTGGGCAACAACCCGAACAATATTCCGGTGGCGAGCGACAATCCCAAAGAGAAGGCCAAAACTCGAGCATCGATATGGATTGGATTAATTCGGGGCAGGATATTGGGCGGAAGCGTGGCGAGAAGCCGGATGGCCCAGAAACTGAGGATGACGCCCAGGCATCCGCCGGCGAGCGCAAGCAGAACGCTCTCGGTGAGCAACTGGCGAACGATTTCCGAACGGCGGGCGCCGAGCGCGGTTCGGATGGCGATCTCTTTGCGGCGCCCCATGGCGCGCGACCACAGCAGACTGGCGATGTTGGCGCAGGCGATGAGCAATACCAGCGCAACGGCTCCGAAAAGAACCAGCACCGCGGTCCGGACGTTGGCCACCATCAACTGTTGGAATTGGTTGAGACGGATGGCCAGGCGCGGGTCGGCGTCCCACATCGCGGCATTTTCGCGGTTGTATTGGGCATCCAGGACTTTCATTTCGGCTTGCGCCTGATCGAGGGGGAGACCTCGCCGGATGCGCGCAACGGCGATCACGTAGGCCTCATTGGGAGGGATGCCGCTCTGCTCGAAAACACGGCTGGACCAGACGTCCACGCTTCGGCCGGCGGGAGCGAACTCGAAATCAGCGGGCAAGACGCCGATGACGGTGTGATCGACGGAATCCAGCGTGATGGATTCACCGATGGCGCGGGGGTCCGCGCCGAAGCGGCGCTTCCAGAGCGATTCACTGATCAAGACTACGCGCTGCCCGCCGGCCCGATCGTCTTCCTCGACGAACGTGCGGCCCAGCGCAGGCCGGACGCCCAGAACTTCGAAAAAATTTGAGCCCACGCGCACAGCGGAAAGCTGTTCGGGCTCGCCATGTCCGGTCATATTGAAGTTGTCGCTCATGAAGGGCGCGAGGCCCGAGATGGAGCGGCTGTGTTCGCGCAGGAACTCCGACCGAAGGTAGGAAAACGGCCGCCGGTTGGGGCCGCGAGCGTTGGTCACGATCGCCAGTTCATCCCCATCCTGGTAAGGCAGCGGGCGGAGGAGCAAAGCGTTGGCCACGCTGAAAATGGCGGTGTTCGCTCCAATTCCGAGCGCCAGAGTCAGAACGGCAGTGAGGGTGAAGCCGGGAGTTTTGGTGAGCGTCCGTGCAGCATAGCGGAGATCATCGAGGAGTGCGCCGGTCATTTTGAGATCACCACAAATGATAATACCCGTCGCGTCTGCCCATTTCGACGGGCACGCCGAAGAGTTCGCCGAGGCGCTCAGTAGTGAGCAGATCGGACTTTGTTCCGTCCGCGAAAATGCGGCCGGCTTTGAGCAGGATGACGCGATCGATCTCGGGAATAATATCCGGGAGATGATGCGTGACGATCAATATTCCAATGCCGGATTGCGCCAGTTTCCGGAGCAGCGCGCGAAGTTCCAGAGTAGCGCTGACATCCAGGCTGTTGGAGGGTTCGTCCAACAATAGTGCCAGTGGATGGTGAACCATGGCGCGCGCGATGAGGATGCGGCGGCCCTCACCCGACGACATTTCGGTCATGAAACGATCCGCCAGGTGAGGCACTTCGAGAAGATCGAGAACCTGATGGGATTTTTCAAGCTGGGCAGGCGTGATGTGGTGATATGGCTGAATCCCGATGCTCGAGAAGAAACCCGAGAGCACCACTTCGAGCCCAGTGATATCGCGCGTGCAGGTGCTCATGAGGTCGTTCGAGACGATGCCTAACATCGTCCGAAGTTCGAAAACATTCCAGGTGTCGTGGCCGAGGATAGTGAGGGAGGATTCGGGGCGCGCCAGCGGATAGCATTCCCGGGTAATGGTTTTGATCAGTGTGGATTTGCCGCAACCGTTGGGTCCCAGGATGGCGGCGTGCTCGCCCGCGTGGATGCGGAGGGTGATGTTGTGGAGGACGGTAGTGGCGCCGCGGGTTACGGAGATGTTGCGGAAATCTAGTAGAGGGGGCTGGGGGCTGGGGACTGGGGACTCGTGGCTGGCTGCTGGGGACTCGGGGCTGGGGGCTGGGGGTGCGTCGCTGGTGGCGGCTGGTTGCGCGCCGTTGGTGGCTGGTTGCTCGTGGCTGGTGCTGAGATCCGGTGATTCCTCCGGGTTCCGGGGCATACTCCCGAGTGTATACTTCGAGCATGTTGAAACGCACTTTGATTCTGAGTTTCTTGATTTCCGCTGTGCTTGCGTTCGGACAGGCGGAATCGAATACGGTGACTGTTACGGCGAGTCAGACCGTGAACTTGCAGCCCGATCAGGTATTGTTTGGGGTCTATGTGACTGCCTCTATCAATGAGAGTTTGGATGATGTGCTGGCTGCTGTGAAAGGAGTTGGGATCACCATCGCGAACCTTTCGAACGTAAGTAACGGGTCCAGTTTTCCAGTAGGCATTCTCCCTGGTAATCCGCAACTCACGCCCACGCTTCAATGGTCCTTTCTGTTGGGCGTGCCATTTGCGCAGATGAAGGCGACGGTGACTACCCTCACGGCTATCGAGCAAAGTATCATGCAGGCAAACAGCGGCTTCACGCTGTCCTTTTCGGTGCAGGGGACGCAAGTTTCCTCCGCCTTGCAGCAATCGCAGGTTTGTAGCATCCCTGGGTTGATTTCCGATGCAACCGCGCAGGCTCAGAAGCTCGCGTCTGCGGCCGGGCTGAATCTTGGATCGATTGTGGCGATGTCGAGCGCGGGCGCTAGTTCGGGTGCAGTGTTTGAGACCATCAGCGGGGCATTTAGCTCTCAGATCACCGTACCGCAGAGTTGTGCGTTGACCGTGAAGTTTGCTGTGACCAGATTCTGAGGTCAGACAGTATACTGCAAGCATGCACAAATGCCTGTTGATTTTGAGCTTTGGGATGTCCGCTTTGCATCTATTCGGACAGCTGGATTCGAATACCGTCACCGTCACCACGAGCCAGAGTATGAATGTGCAGCCGGACCAGGCGTTGTTCGCGGTCTATGTCGCCACGCCACTTACTGCGAGCCTGGATGACGTGCTGGCTGCGCTGAAAGGAGCGGGGATTACCAGCGCTAATTTTTCTGGGGTGAACAGCGCGGGCTCGGGTCAAACCGTCGTTGTTACCGGGAACTTGCCAGCACCGACGGAGCAATGGGCTTTTGGATTACCGGTGCCATTCGCGCAAATGAAGGCCACGGTCACCGCGCTTACCAACCTCCAGCAGAGCATCATGCAAGCCAACAGCGGATTCACGCTCTCTTTTTCGGTGCAGGGCGCGCAAATTTCCACCAGCCTGCTGCAATCGCAGGCGTGCAACAATGCTGGGTTAATCGCAGACGCTACGGCGCAGGCTCAAAAACTCGCGTCCGCTGCCGCGCTTAGCCTGGGATCGATTTTGGCGATGTCCACAAGCACTTCGATCCAGGTGGCGAACAACTCCGTTCCCGTGGCCATCCCCGGCGGATTTGTGTCCTCTCCGCTCACCGTACCGCAGGGCTGCGCATTGACCGTGAAATTCAGTGTAACCAGGTTCTAACGGCCGCCGTTAGCAACAACCTCGCGGACTACTTGTATGTCAGCAATCCCACAACATGAAGGTGGTCAATTTCTTTTAATTAAGCGGCTCTGCACGAGCAAACCGGGTGTATACTGTATCGGCGTCGTAACGAAAAAGGAGGCACATCATGGACGAACAAATCGCGACTCTCAAATTAACCGTCGAACCTGCCGCACTGCGCAAGATCATTTCCAGTGGCCGATTGGCGGAATTCGCCCACATCGCCGCTATTCAGGCGGCCAACCAGATAAATGCACAACTGGTACAGCACATCGCGGAAGGCGCGGTGAATGCGGATGGCATGAAGGGCGCAATATCCGTCGACGTTCGTTACGTCTTCTCCGATGGTGAGCCCGGCTTTGGCACTCATCCTCCTGGACCAAGACCTCCCATCGTGAAATTTTGAAGGGCGGAGCATTCGCGCGAATTAGCGCGAGCTTCTGAACCGGCCCGTTTAGCGGAGTGTTGTATGGAACCACATAACGGCTCTTCCAGCGTGCTGATGTTGCATCTGCTCGGCCGCTGTAACTTAGAATGCCTTCACTGTTATATGGAAGGCTCGCCTCATCGCCGGGAGCAGTTGCCCGTGGATTCCGTTGTGGGAGCGATCGGGGAATCGAAGGCGCTCGGCATCCGTACACTCGTCCTAACCGGCGGAGAGCCGCTGCTTTATCCTGGCCTCGATGAAGCGCTTAGGGCCGCGGCAGGGAACGCTGATCTCAAGACAATTGTCTCGACGAACGGTACGCTACTTTCCCCAAGCCGTGCCTCGCGGTTTGGAGAAATGGGGGTTCGGGTCAATATCAGCATTGACGGGCGTGCGGAGTTCCACGATCGTTTCCGGAAACTGGCGGGCTCTTTTCGCTCCGCGGAGCGGGGCGTGCACCAAGCAGTAGATGCCGGCGTGCCGGTGACTATCATCACTACTTTTTCCAAAGCCAACCTCGATTCGCTGGAGTTCATGGTGGACTGGGCGACTGCGGTGGGAGCCGAGCGGTTCTTTGCGCAGCCGCTGCTGAATCTCGGCCGGGGCACGCATATCGCTGGGGATTGCCTTACTTTTGACGACATAAACCGGCTGATCCTACGACTTTCCGATCTGGCCAATTATTCTCGAAACCGGAATCTGGAATGTCAAGTGATCGGTGCCAACCGGAAATTCCTACTCCAACATCCGTGTGGGGCGTACGTCTGCAATGGAAGCGGTTGTCACCGGGGTGTGGACAAGGAGATTAAGAAGGTAGTGGTACGGGAGGACGGGACCGTTCTGCCCGAGGTCCCGAACTTGAACCGCCGATACTCGCTCGGCAAGATCCAAGACGCCCCGCTTTCCGAGCTAATCACCCGCTACTATGAGCACGGCTACAGTGAGTTCGACCGGCTCTGCCGCGTTGCCTACGCCGAGGTGCTGCCTCAGTGGAACTGCGTCATCGTTCCATGGGAGCAGATCATAGCCGAGAGAAGCGAGACGTGGATGCCCAGCGAGAACTGCGCGCTGCCAGTTCTTGAGTGTGCCAGTTGTGCGTCTCCGGCATACGGAGCGTGGAAGGATCTCTCCAGCAAGGTGCAGCCGGAATCGGCCGCAGCGCTTCGCGACACCCGTGGCTCCCAGCGCACGGCGCAGACGCCTCAAGCTTTGATTGAAGAACTGCCTTCGTCAGCGTAACGTTTCAGTCCGTCGCTTGAGGAAAAATCGGTTCGCAAACAAAAAGCGCCGAGATGAGTCTCGGCGCGGCAGACACGAGTGTCTGCGCCACCCAATCGTAAATCCTTGTGCGTCAATGTGGGGCAGACGCTTTGCTTTCGTCTACCAACCCCGTGCGCACGCCGATTTTTCTCAAACCCAAGCATCGGCAAGAATCCGGTCCCTGTAATGGCTCAACGCACCTTTCAGCCTCGCAGGCAAGAGTGCCTGCGCCACTTTTAGGTATCCTGCTTCACGCGCTTTAGCGCGATCTTCATTTTCTCGCCGTCGGTGCCTTGCTTTACCGCGCCTGAGATCTGATCGCCGTCCACCTTCAATTCCAGATAGTAAATGGCTTCGCCGCCATCCACTTCCAAGGTGACCGTGTCGCCGTCCACCACTCCCTTTTGAATGGTATGCTGGTCTTCCTCGGGACCGGCGGTACCGGTCAGCTTATTGCCTTCCTGCTTCACGATCATGACCACAGGGATGGTCTGGGCTTCGCCATCCTGTTTCATGTCCACGGTTCCGGCCCATTTGCCGGTCAAATCAGCGCCACTGAGGGTCCAGGCGGCCGCGAGCAGCAGGCTCAAGAGAATACTTTTCATACGTGCTCCTTTTCGCACTACTATACTTGGCAAGTTTAACGCAGGTCGGGTCCTAAAAGTTGCATTTATTTATTCGCGAATGGCTACCAGCGGGTCCACTTGCAGGGCGCGGCGGGCCGGCAGATAGCTGGCGATCAGGGCGACGGCTATAAAGAGCAGGGCTGTTCCAACAAAAATGCCGGGATCGGTGGGGCTTACGTGATAGAGGAGCGCGGCCAGCGCCCGGCTGATGGCGAATGCGCCTGCGAGACCGGCGACGATTCCGGCCAGCGTGAGCCCCAGGCCCTCGCGCAGTACCAGGCTGAGTATGTCGGCCGGCTGCGCGCCCAGAGCGCGGCGGATGCCCATTTCCTGACGGCGCTGCTCCACCGAATAAGCCAGCAATCCGTAGATTCCGATGGCTGCCAGCAGCAGCGCGATGGCCGCAAACGCACCCAACAGCCACAGGGTGATTTGCCGTTGTCCGAAGGATTCGGAGACGATGTCCTGCATGCTGCGAATGGCCGTCACCGGAAGATCCGGATCCACCTGTGCGATCTGTCTTCGCACTGCGCTGGCCAAGGAAAGAGGATTTCCGGAAGTTTTCACGGCAATGGTCATGCCCGGCCAAGGACGTTGCGCGTAGGGGGAATAGAGTTCGCCGCCTGCGTCAGCATCCAGGGCGGAGGTTTTGACATCGGCCACTACTCCCACCACTTGCTCATGCAGTTCCGCCCGCGCCACAATGAGCTGCTTTCCAATGGGGTCCTGATTGGGCCAGAATCGCCGCGCCAGGGATTCATTGACGATGGCCGCGCCCGCGCTCAACTCATTATCGTGCTCGGAGAAGAAACGGCCGCGCACCAGGCGAACTCCGAAGGTTCGAAGATAATCCGGCGTGACGGATTGCCAGAAGGCGAGCGGGCGTTTGCCGAACGGAAGCACGGCGTCGCCGACTACTTGAATGGGCACCAACACGCTGGCGTTCAGGGGCAACCGGAGTGTCGCGCTGGCGGAGATCACGCCTGGGGTGGTGGAGATCCGACGAAGGGCTTCGCGAAAGAAGGCGTTCTTCTGGGGATTGGTAGCGTATTTGGCGTTAGGCAACGTCACCTGCATGGTGAGGACGTTGCGGGGGTCGAAGCCTGGGTCTACACGCTCAAGGGCCAGAAAGCTGCGCATCAGCAGGCTGGCGGCGATGAGCAGGATCATCGAAATGGCCACTTGGCCAATCACCAGGAGTCCTCGGGTCCGGCTGCGCCGCAGATTGCCGGTCGCGCCGCGCCCGGATTCGCGCAAGATGACGTTGAGATCGGGATTGGAGACGTGGAACGAGGGTATGAGTCCGAAGAAAACAGCGGTAACGATGGAGACCAATAAGGTGAACGCGAGCGTTTGCCAATCGATGTGGATTTCCCCGGAGCGAGGGAGATTGAGTTGGTCGACTCGGCCTGCCAGGCGCGTGGCGGCGAATGCGAGCGCGAGTCCGAGAGCGCCGCTCAAGACGGATAGCACCAGGCTCTCGGCTAATAATTGGCGAATCAGATCGCCTCGGCTCGCGCCCAGCGCTGCACGCACCGCGAACTCCTTGCGGCGGCTGGTGGCTCTCGCCAACATAAGGCTGGCGACGTTGGCGCAAGCGATCAGCAAGACCGCACCGATGGCCGCGCACAACACCAACAGCGCTGGTTTCACGTTGTCCACCAGGATTGCGTGCAACGGACTCGCTACCAGGCCAGCGTCCGGATCCGCATCCACCATGCTTGCGTGCTGCGCGATATACCGGCGGTTGAGGACGTCCAGTTCCGCCTGAGCCTCGCGAGGGCTGATGCCTGGCCGCAATCGAGCGATAACGGAGATGTAGCCCGCGCCGAGGCGGATCTGATCGCGAGTGAATACGCTGAAGGCAGCCAGGTTTGTGGCGAGCAGGTCGAGATGAGGCGCTGGTTGATCGAGACCTGGTGGGAGCACGCCGATGATGGTGTGCGGCTGGGAATCGAGCGTAAGCGAACTACCGACAATTTTTGGATTCCCGCCGAAGCGCCGCTGCCAAAGGCCGTAACTCAGCAACACTACGGGCTTGGCGCCCTCGCGATCCTCTTCGGGCAGAAAATCGCGGCCGAGCAGGGGATGCACGCCGAACGTCTGGAGGAAATCGGCGGAGACGCGCGCGGCTGGCAGTTGTTCAGGTTGATCGACGCCAGACAGATTGAAGGTTTCGTTGCAGAAGCCAGCGAGCTTCGAAAAGGATTGGGCTTCGGTGCGCAATTGATCCCAGCGGGTGAGCGAAAAAGGGCCGCGGCCGGAGGCTCGCTTGAGATTGGTGTTATAGAGGAACAACAGACGATCGGATTCGGGGTAGGGCAGAGGGCGCAGAAGCACTGCATTCACAACGGTGAAGATCGCGGTGTTGGCTCCGATCCCGAGAGCGAGCGTGAGAATCGCTATAGCCGAGAATCCGAAATCTTTGGCTAGGATGCGGAGGGCATAGCCGGGCATGATTGAGTATAAAAGTTTCTGGTTTCTGGTTTCTGGTTTCTGGTTTTCGTTTCTCGTTTCTCGTTTCTCGTTAGGAGCTGTCGACAGCTTCAGTAGCCCCCAGTCCCCAGCCCCTAGTCCCACTAAAGGAGCTTGTGGATGGCTGCTTCGATCACGGCGATATCGGTCTCGCCTATGAAAGATTGAATCTGACGGCCGCGCTTGTCGTAGAGGAACATGGCCGGTAGGGCGCCGCTCCATCTCTTATCGATGGAATCAATGAAGTGTTCATCGTCGCTTGCCTGCTTGAGGTACGCTGTGCCCTGCACCGTGAACTGCTTCAGGACTTTTTCGGCGTCCGCAGCGGCCTCTGGTTCGTCTGCCGAAATCGTTACCAGCTCAAAACCTTGCCCTCGCAACTTGGCCTCCAGGCGAACCAGTTGCGGCAACTCGGCGCGGCAGGAATCGCACCAGGTGGCCCAAAAATCGTAGAGCATTACCTTCCCTTTGTGATCGCTCACCAGTTTCTGGAAGGCCGTCTCATCCACTGGGACAAGCGCGGCGAAGAGCGGGATGGATAAGAAGAGCGCCGCAAGCTTCATCTGGTTTAGATGGATTTGTGGACGCGCTTGATACCGCATCCGAAGGCCTTGGTCTCGGATTGATCCACGGGCTTGC
>Ga0187863_10001352_pt1 | contig 19736 bp, 24 predicted proteins | sample June2016WEW_11_1_FD_132975 | JGI IMG/M metagenome (GOLD analysis project Ga0187863, IMG submission 132975) | Peatland microbial communities from SPRUCE experiment site at the Marcell Experimental Forest, Minnesota, USA - June2016WEW_11_10 | ecosystem: Environmental > Terrestrial > Soil >... | reverse complement strand
TCTTCCGCACACATGATCAATTTCGAATGGCTGCAGCACGGCGCGGGAGCAAACAAGATTTTCCCCGCTTCGGCCGATCTTAAGGACGCTGCCGCGCGGACCGTGGTTACCTCATACGCCGTCAAACGCCCCGACGGGAACTGGTCGTTAATGCTGATTAATCACGATTTGAACGCGACCCACCCTGTCCACATCGTCATCGACGATGCCACGCGCGTCAGCCATTCATTCGTTGGATCTGTAGCTCTTGTGCAGTATTGCAACACCCCAGCTGAGGATAAGAACATCACGATTGCTGCCACGCCGGACAGCATGTACACGCTCCCAGCTGGGTCGATCACCGTGATTCGGGGAAAGCTACGGTAGTTCAGCCAACTTATCCTTCCCTATCGAGCCCGCGCCTTCTTCGAACGAGTGGCTGCGACAGAGACCTGCGCACGTATAACGGGCAAACCGGAGATTAGCGAAAGAACGACTGATGGGCCGTCAGTCATCCATTCTGGTTGATCCCTTCTCTTCGTTGCACCACCAGTGTGTTGCCTGGATATTGTCCGGATGATCATCGCGCCACGCTCCTCCCATTCCTTTCGGATTCTCATGGTCGGGGACGACGTCGTTGTAATCCGTGAAGTCTTCGTGGCAGATGGCGCATATCCCGCCCTGCTGGACAATCTTTCGGTTCAGCAGTTTTCGCATCTCGGCCGGTGACCGCAGTTCCCGATATCCTCGCGGGTGATGCGGATCTTCGATCCTCTGAACTCCGAGTCGTGTCAACCTGGGTTTCGGGAGGGACTCCCGGCCGCAACAGGAAAGGGACTTGTGGATTGGACACAATTCATTGCTACGAAGTCTCATGGGACTCCTCTCGATGGGCTGAATGAAGATGGGTTGAATGAATCGGTTGTGGGTCAGCGGGAAACAGGAACGGAGAACAGTCTGCGCGGTACCGGCCTGCTACAATTCCTGCCCTGGGAGAATCAATGTCGAACTTGGCAAATGTGGTCCAGCAGCTAAAGAAGGAACGGGATAAGGCGCAGCGGACAATCGAGCAACTGGACAGCGCTCTGAAAGCCCTGAGCGGTCTCGATGGGTTGCGCGCAGCGATCGGAAGCGTCGGCCGTGCTCAGACACCAGGCAAGAAACGAAGGACCATGTCAGCGGCGGCGCGCAGGCGAATTGCCGCAGCCCAGCGGGCGCGTTGGGCAAAGTGGAAAGCAGCCAACCGAAAGAAATAAAGCGAAAGAAACAAGGCCATGTGCGGACGTTATCGGCTTACCGCGAAACAGCGTTATCTACGGGATCACTTTGGCCTCGAGGAAGATCCGGCTTGGGAACCGCGCTGGAATATCGCTCCAACTCAGCAAGTCGCCACCATACGTCAGCACCCTGTGGAACCAATACGTATCTTTGGCCTGATGCGCTGGGGCCTGATTCCGTACTGGGCCAAAGACCAATCGTTTGGTCTGAAAACCATCAACGCGATGTCGGAAACCGCAGCGGAGAAACCGGCCTTCCGTGACGCTCTGCGGCGGCGCCGCTGTCTCATTCTCGCGGACGCGTTTTACGAATGGAAGAGAACCGCGCCGAAGGCGAAGCAGCCCTACAGCATCGGGCTTGCGACCGGCGCTGCATTTGCCTTCGCTGGACTGTGGGACAGGTGGCGGGACCCGAAAAACAATATCCTCGAGACCTGCACGATCCTCACGACAAGGCCGAATTCCATCGTCGCCGACGTGCACGACCGCATGCCGGCCATCCTGAATCCCGACGATTATGAGTGCTGGTTAGACCCGGGATTGACAAAGGCAGAGACAGTTCTGGATTGTCTCAAGCCGTTTGATGCCAGCCTGATGAGGAAATATCCGGTGAGCGCTCGCGTGAATCGTCCGGAAAACGATGACGAAGAGTGCGCTCGGGAAGTCCCAATCGAAGAAACTGCTATGAGCTTGTTCTGAAATACCCAGCCAACAAACAAAGACCTGGATTTTCGTATGGCACTGACCAAGTCGCGTTGGCCCTGTTCTTACTCCTGCAACAGGAATAGATCCGCTTGTAAGCCATCGCCTTCGCGATCCCGAAAGTTGGTCAAACCAACGCCAAGCAGGCGATAGCGCTGCTGCGGATTCGATTCAACTCGTTCTCGCAGTCTCAGGACGATGTCTGTCAATTCTTCGCACGAAGAGGGAGGCGAGCTTGGCGTGTGGCTGCGGGTAAGTATCTTGAACTCGCTGGTCTTGAGTTTCAGAACCACCGTACGTGCCGTCCGTGGTTCCTTGCGCGAGGCCGTCCAGAGCTTCTCTGCAAGCCCTCGGATCATCGGCTCGGTTTCGGCCAACCAAACGTCTTGCTCAAAAGTGTCCTCGACGGAAATGGATTGTGTGGGCCGGTCCGGCACGACTCTGTTTTCGTCGATACCACGGGCGAGTTCGTGCAGGCGGACACCATAACGGCCTAGATGTTGTTCAAGCACCGGTAAATCCAGCTTTCGTAAATCCGCCACCGTTTGTACTCCAAGGTTCCCGAGCTTCTGTCCCGTAACTTTGCCGACTCCCGGTAGGCGTCCAACCGGCAGCGGCAGAAGAAACCCATCGACATCATCGGGCTGAATAACAAAGAGTCCATCGGGCTTGCGCCAGTCGGAGGCAAGTTTCGCCAGGAACTTGTTGGGCGCTACACCCGCAGAGGCGGTCAAATCTAGTTCCTGGCGGATCTGCTCGCGGATCGTGCGGGCCACCAGCGTAGCTGTCGGCAGACTTGTCTTGTTCAGGGTGACGTCGAGATAAGCCTCGTCAAGCGACAATGGCTCGATCAGGTCGGTATGACGACTGAATATCTCCCGGACACTCTTCGAAACAGCGCGGTAGCGCGTGAAATCCGGAGGGATGAAGACCGCGGCGGGACACAAACGTTCCGCGCGCACGGCCGGCATGGCGGAATGAACTCCAAAGGCTCTAGCCTCGTAGGAAGCGGCACAAACCACGGAACGCTTGCCCAACCACGCAACGATCACGGGCTTTCCGCGCAGTTGCGCATCATCGCGCTGCTCAACCGAAGCGTAGAACGCGTCCATGTCGACGTGGATGATTTTCCGCACGCTGATTCGACTAAATGGTTCGACCGCACGAACTAGCCGGTTGCTTTGGCGCGCTGCCCGTGGTGTCTGGGAAAGGTCAGCACAATTTCCCGGTGCACTTCCACCGTCTCTGAGGGAACCAGAGCCGCGCGATCCTTGGGAAGATTCCCGCCGAACATGCGAGCGATGTTGAACAGCGAGCTGCTTCCGCACACCAGACACCGGTCGTTCGGGCTGTCGCTGACAACATCACATTCGGCACACAAGACGGCATTTTGCAACGCCACAGCGTTCGGAACTCGACTCCGTTCCGGAGTACGCCCTTCACGTGAATCTCTCATCACAGAACCTCACCCACCTTAGTTCGATCTTACCGAACCGCTGCCTGCTGGCTAGCCCCCGTTAGCACTTCAGCGTTTCACATCGGTCACCGCGTTAATCTTCATCCCGTTTCACTTTCGATCACCGCGCGCCGCTTTGCCATAGAACTGCACCTTTCCATCCACGACTACCGCAATGTAGCGTTGCTCACTGAGAAACTGCATAACCTTCTGTCCTTCGCGTGCCAGTTGGGCCCAGCGAGATGCGGTTTCAGGATTTTGCTCGAGCCCGCGCAGTTGTTGACCTTCGAAACGAAAATCCACTTCGCGCAATCGCGACCGGCTCGTCTTCCGCACAGCAAAACTCCCTCCGTCGACACTGACGGTTTTGGCCTCTTCGACCATGGCTTGGCGCCACACCGAAATGAGAATCGCTTCTAAGTTCGCGGCCATCGCTTATCGTCCGTTGAATTCGCGAATGTCCCGTCGATCCTTCTCATGATTCGCTCGGCCCACTGCACGGCCGAGCCAACGAGCGCCTCTGTGCGCGGACTCGGTCGGCTGTCATGGAGATCTTCGGTCGTCTTCAGATGACGCGAGACCAGGATACTGGCCATGATTCCTAGTACGCGTTTTCGTCCCTCTTCCATCTCGTTCACCGTTAAGTCTGAGCGTGAATGGCCATGGCGTCTAACAGCGGCCTGCGGTTCTTGCGTTCCAGTCGCAGCATCCGACGATCGAACCGCGTCTTGATCTCGCGATACGCCCCTGGTGCGATGTCGCCCGTCTGAATTGCGCGGCGGAGTTCATCGACTGCCTGCCGGACTACTTGCAGGGCTTGCTCTGAGTCACGGGCCTTGTGTTCGTAGTAAATCGCCAGTTGCTCGTAGGCCTCGTAGCCGTGGCGTGAATTTCCCAGCGCACCGTTCCAAAGCTCACATGCCAGATCAAAGTCGCCTTCTCGCTTGGCTAGCCTTGCCAGGGACCGCCGTGCTGCCCGATCTGTTTCGGCCGGCAGAATCGAGGCAATCGACTTCTCATAAAGAGTGCGGGCTCGCCTGCGTTCTCCTCGCTTTTCGCAGATGCGGGAGACGCCAAACAGCTCCAAACCGTCGAGCCCCGAGTTTTCAGCGTCGCCGAGCGAACAGAGAATCCGGCTCGACAGTGCCGCCAGACCACGGAGATCCATCTGGTTGTGATTGAGTACCGGAACGAGTCGCTCGGGTCGACCGCCGCGCAGATAGTCGAAGTAGATTTGCGGAATTTGACCGGAGAGAACATCCGCTCCTCGGTCCCAGCCGAGCACATGGCGTTCAAGTTCTGACAGTCGGACGGACCCGAGGCGTAGCCGCCATAAGCTCCTTGCCGGATGAAGGAAATCGAGGTGTGCCCGCAAAGTCGGCACCGAAATCTTGCGGCTCATGCGATACCGGGTCTCGAGTAACGGCCAATCGAATGACTTTCCGTTGAAGGTAACAAGCACCGGGTGTTCAGCGATCCGTTCCCTCAGGGCGAATAGCATCGAGCGTTCCTCGCTGTACTCGCGCATGAAAAACTGCTCGATCTCAAGCCCGCCTCCGTCCCACCACGCGAGCCCGACAAGAAATGCATACGTGCCGCTGCCGCCGGCGAGACCCGTAGTTTCGGTATCGAGAAAGAGCCACTCGTCGGGATCAGCGACTTCATCCGGCGCCTCCGGCACGAGCAATCTAAGGGCACAGAGATCAGGAGAGTATCGCGGAGGGTGCGCGCACCAGCAGCGCACGGAGAGATAGTCTCCGTACTCGTTCGTCTTCGGAGTGGCTCCGAGAATCCGGGACAGCCGTTCCGGATCATAGTTCATCGTTTTCGTGTGGGAGGGTGACTCGCCGCCATCGTCTGGCAAGAATGATTGCCCCCCACCCGTCGGCGCCTCTGGTGCTGAGGAGCGCCGGAGGGCCTTCAGGCCGCGGACTCGGTCAAGGCTCACGTATCGCGCACTCATGTGGTTTGTGCCGTCTTCGTAGCCATCCAGTGGGCGTCTGCACACACTCGCCTGAGAATCTCCAGCGCGACTTCTTTCGTTCTCTCGCTACGATCAGCAGTCGGCCCGACGCAGGAAGGGCATCCGTTTTCGCATGGGCACGCGCTGATCATTTCCAGAGTGCGACTCAAGAGCCCGTCGCAGACGCGATACAGCGGTTCGCTGATTCCGATCCCGCCGGGATACGCGTCGTAGATGTAGAGATTGGGCTCGAAGAACACTTTGGCCTCCGACGGGTTTGCCGAAACTGCGAAATCCTCCCAGTTGATCTCGCTCGCCGCGCTGGGCGGGCGTTCGCCAACGGCTGTGCCAAGGTCGCGGCGATCGCACATCATAAGGAGTGTCGCCATCGACCCGAGCCCATAGAGCAACCCGAAAATGCCGCTCTGCCGTTCAGAAAGGCTGAACGGTAAATCTGCAAGCAAGTTGTGCCCGAGCGTTATCCAGAACGAGGTGGTGTGCATCTCGTTCTCCGGCAATTCGAGCTTTCCCGAGCCTACGTTCTCATTGGTAAAGAATTTGATCTTCTTGAACCCTACGACTTGCGATCGCACGAGTACATCGCCATGCACCCGAGCGGCTGGGCCAGAGATGATCTCTTCTTCCGCGACTTCGAGCACGCGAACCTGTGTGTAGCGAATGGCATCCGTGTAATAGTCCACGTTCACCGGTTTGACGTACGCTTTGCGCTTGTCGAAATCAAGCCGCTCCACGTGGTATTGCTGACCTTGGTGGAGGTAGATCGCTTTCGGATGAACGGTTGTGAGCGCGGAGGAGAAGTCGACCTCGCCGATCACTTCCGGCTCTCCGTCGCTATTTCCGGCTGTATTAATAATGATGAAGTTGTCCGAGGTCACTGATCGCAGGCTGACAGTGTCTGCCGGATACGCCTGCTGCACCCAGTGCCAGCTCCCGCCGCTCTCATGCAAAAACCCCGCTTCGGCAAGCCGCTCGCACAGGTCAGGCAGATCGACATTGCCGAATTGCTCTTCAGGCGAAAGCGGCAGTTCGAACGCCGCACACTTCAAATGGTTCACAAGGATTTCAAGATTGTCGGGCTGAATATGAGCGTGCTCGGGCGAGCTTCCGAAGAAGTAATCGGGATGCTGCACGATGAACTGATCGAGGGGAGCAGAAGACGCGACAAATACCGCGCATGAGCTTCCACTGCGGCGTCCGGCGCGGCCGGCCCTTTGCCATGTGGATGCGATCGAGCCCGCGTAACCGGCCATCACGCAAGCATCGAGCGAGCCAATGTCGATTCCCAATTCAAGTGCATTGGTGGTCACGACTCCCAAAATCTGGCCATCGCGCAAGCCGCGTTCAATCTCGCGCCGTTCTGAGGGCAGGTACCCTCCACGGTAGCCACGAATCGGTTCTGGTTGACCCGGCTTCGGCGGGTTCGCCTGCTGCAAATAGGTGAGCAGAATCTCGGTATGCAATCGGCTGTTCGCGAAGACAATCGTCTGTAGCTTGCGCGCCAGTACCTCTTTGGCGACGCGTGTCGCTTCATTGATATAGCTGCGCCGGATGCCGAGATTGCGGTTCACCATCGGGGGGTTGTAGAAAACGAAAAGCTTTTCCCCGGCCGGGGCACCATTCTCCTCGACAACTTCGACTTCCTTCTCGATGAGTTGTGAAGCCAGTTCGCCGGGATTTGCGATCGTGGCGGAACAACAAATGAACTGGGGATGGGAGCCATAGAACTGAGCGACTCGTCTCAACCGCCGCAGCACATTTGCCAGATGGCTGCCGAAGACTCCACGATAGGAGTGCAATTCATCGATGACGATATAGCGCAGGTTCTCAAACAGGCGCATCCACTTGGTATGGTGCGGCAGGATTCCGGTGTGCAGCATGTCCGGATTTGTCAGGACAATATGTCCGCGCTCTCGAATCGCCTTGCGTGCGTCACTCGGCGTATCGCCATCGTAGGTGAATACTCCAAAGCGGTCATCGAGCCGCTTCGACAGGTCATGCAATTCGGCCAGTTGGTCCTGGGCCAGTGCTTTGGTGGGAAACAGGTAAAGGGCGCGGGTATCGGAATTCTCTAGCACCGCATTCAACACCGGCAGGTTGTAGCAAAGAGTTTTGCCCGATGCCGTCGGCGTCACCACGACAACGTTCTTTCCGTCGTATACCAGTTCGGCGGTGGTGGCCTGGTGCGAGTACAGTTCTTGGATTCCCTTTGCCAGGTACGCCTCAGATAAGGCACTTGTCACCCAGGCTGGCACAGGACGAAACTTAGCTTCTCGTGCTGGAATCTGCCGTACCGAGGTCAACACTTCGTCCTGGCGGTAGTGCGCGACCAGAGTCCCAAGAATGTCGTGCACGGTATCGAGGCTCGTCGCCGGTCGGGGAGCGAGGAATTGGGACGGGGGCATGAGTACTCCTAAACAAAATTCGCCTTTTGTTCGCCCACAAGCCTAGCACCTCAATCCACTCGGCGCAATATCCGAATCTCGGAATACACGCAGTTCACCGGTCACCGGCCTTTTGATCTCATATCGAGTCCAGGCGTCGGCTCAGGTGCCCGCAAAACGTCAAGATCGTGTTGGCCATTGTTGAGAAAAGGTTTCGATGTTATCTCAAGCGAAAGGATCTGGCTGAGGTTTGCCGGTGGTGATCAGCTTTCGCAGATTGTCGCCGATGAGCGTGCCCCATGCGCCCGAACAGTCACCGTAGCATTGAAACCGGGGTACCAGGCCTACGTGCGTGAACCGGACCTCCGTCTTGCCTCCTTTTCTTGAGATATCGAAAACAATGTCGGTGCCGGTCCATTCGCTCTTAGCGCCTACAAAAGCAAGCTCGCTGTCCAAGACGTGCCACACGACTTTCGCGCCGGGTACAAGTTCTGTGACTTTCTGTTTGGTGCGATGCACATCTTTGTAACGGTAGGTGAACTCGGCTCCAAGTCTGTCGGTGTCACCTTCGATTTCTCCGGACCACCATCCGCGAACGTTGTTGATAGCAGCGAAGACCTGATCTGGCGATTGCTCTACTGAAATCGTCGTTGTGAAGTTCTGATTTTTCATGACTCTCCTCATCGAGTTGACGCCTGTAGCGGCGGGTTGTGCCGAGGTTCCTGGAAGTCGACGAAGTGGCTGGGCGTCTTTAGCTCGCTTTCGCCTCTTCGTCGCGCCTTCGGGCGGCCGCTCCTTCAGGATCGGTGATGATATCCACCCACTTCGGATCAGGCGCCGACTGGGCGTCGTAGTTGTCGTGCCAGTTCCACCATTTGTACGGTGCAGTCTGGGGGTAACCCTCTGGCGAGTCCTCCCAAGTCTCCTGACGGCCGAGCGGTGTGATGTCGAGGTAGCTCCAGATCGTCCCCATCGCCTCGTCGCCACGCGCGTTGATGAAGTAGGTGCGGAACACCTTGTCGCCGTCACGGAAGAACACGTTGTGGCCGTGCCATTCATCGACGCCGAAGTCCTTGTCGAAGCTGTCGGTCATGGTGTACCAGGGCATCTCCCAGCCCATTCGTGCTTTCACACGAGCGATGTCCGCCTGCGGCGCACGTGAGGCGTAGACGAGGGTGGTGTCGCGAGCGTTCAGATGGGCTAGGTGCCCGACCTGATCGGCGCCCAGGGAGCAGCCGCGGCAGGCGTGCTCGGGCCAGCCAAACACCCCAGGCTCGAAGAAGGCGCGATAGACGATCAGCTGCCGGCGGCCCTCGAACATGTCAAGCAGGCTCGCCTTACCGTTGGGTCCTTCGAACTCGTACTTCTTCTCCACCGCCATCCACGGCATCCGTCGACGCTCGGCGGCCAGCGAATCACGCGAGCGGGTTAAGGCTTTCTCTTTCACGAGAAGCTGCTGCCGGGCAGTCTCCCACTCCTGCTGCGACACGATCGAGGTTGTCTTCGTCGCGATATGCTGTTCCTTGTCTGTTTCTTCGCTTGTTGCCATATCATTTCTCCTTTGTTTTCTGAAACGGACCGAGTCTGAAAAATGTTCTAATCTTACTGATGCACACCGCCAGAATTCCTCCGGCCGATCCAACTCCGACGACCATCACTGCGGTGCTTTCGATGCATGCTGGGCACATACGTCCCCTCCGAATTTCTGATTCGCAATACAAGAACTAGAGGCCCATCATTTCGCGTATTCGTCGTGGCGCTTCCACCAGGGACCCGTCTCGTTGCGGCCCTCGGGCGTGCGATCGAGCCATTGATACATTCCCCACAGTCCGTCGAGGCCGCGCGCGTAAGTGGAATAGGTGTGGTAGACAATCTCGTCATCGAGTGCGAATGCGCTGACCCCAGGCCTCTCGCGCAAGTAGGTGGGCATATCGGTTCCGCACATCGTTGCGTGGTTCTCCACCATCTTGACGCCATTTTCCTGAATCGGGTGTGACTGAAGCATCTTCTCCCGCCGGTAGTTGTATTCGATGCCTTGCTTGCTCTGTTGCTCCTCGGTGAACCCGACGCTGAAATCAAAGTTGAAGTCGCCGCCGAATGACGACACCCAGGAAAAGGCCCAGCCCATCCGCCGCTTGTACGCCTGCAGCTTGGCCAGCGGCGCCCGCGACACGGCCATGAGCGTGACGTCGTGGTTTGCCAAATGGATGGCGAAGCCGTTGAAGCCGTCCGCAATCATCGAGCAGGACGGGCAGCCGGCGGTATAGTCGGGTCCGAACATAAAGTGGTAGATGAGGAGCTGTGAGCGACCACGGAAGAGGTCTGCCAGCGAGGCGCCTCCCTCGTCGGTGTCGAAGCGATATCCCTTATTGATCGGCACCCATGGCAATTCCTGCCGCTGGATCGCCACCTCGTCGCTGCGCCGCGTGAGTTCTTTCTCCGCCTTAAGCAGTTCGACTCGTGCTTTCAGCCATTGTTCGCGTGTTCCAGTCTTGTGAGTCGTCATTGTCTTTCTCCTTGTCTTGTTTCCAACACCGTTTGTTTCGCGATCCCTTGGGTACATCACGCAGCATTCGCCGGACTGGCTGGCACGAAAGCCGAGAACTGGCGTTCGAGCGCCTTCAGCGCACCGTTGCGCCATCCGTCGGCCATGGGTAGGGACGCAGGATCCGGGAAGATTTCGTCTTCGCCTTTTTCCAGGCCATCGAAGATGCCCGCCGCGACCGACTCGCGCGAGGCTTTCGGTATGTCGAACCCGCGGTTCATATCTGTGTCGACTGGGCCCAGTACGACGGCATGGACACTTACGCCCTCGCCAGCCAAGAGGGCTCGGAGTGACTGCGTTCCGTTAAACGCGGCTGCCTTCGAAATGGAGTAGGCAGGGATGATCGGTAGGGCCGCTAATCCGACCATCGACAAGTTGTTGACGATCGCTCCACGGGAACGCCTGAGCGCAGGCAAGAACGCATGAGTTACCCTTAGCAGACCGAGGAGGTTGACCGCCAGATGCTTTTCGATAACCTCGAAATTCGTCAGATCGTCGTAAATGGCGATGCCGGCGTTGTTAATGAGGATGTCGAGCGCTCCGATTTTCTCGACTGCCGCCCGGATCTGCGAGGTGTCGGTGACGTCCAAGGGCACGGGTATCACGCGTTCGTCGCCGATTTCGAGTGTGCCGCGAGTACCTGCGTATACCTTCTTCGCTCCGCGTCGCAGCGCCTCATCCACGAGCGCCCGCCCGATGCCGCGGTTCGCGCCGGTGATCAAGATTGTTTTGTTCTGGATGTTCATACGATTCTCCTTTGTGTGATGTCTTTGTTCGTTCCGCTCTTGAAGGCCCGTTTCGTTCGTGGCCATGCGCTATATTTAGCGCGGAACATTGAGGGGGTGGGAGTGACAAGTGTGGCGGGATTCCGATGGACTCACTGATCACGGCCGCAGCACGCGCTCTCGCGGCGGGAGATCCTCTTGGGGCCTTGAAGCGAGTCGCGCTACGCAATGATGCACCGGCGCTTGCTCTGCGCGGCATCGCGATGGCGCAACTCGGCGATTTCCTTCGAGCGAAAGAACTCTTGCGATGTGCCGCGCGCGCATTCACCGCGAAAGAAGCCATCGCCCGCGCGAGGTGCGTCGTCGCCGAGGCAGAGGTTGCACTTGCCTCGCGCGACCTAAGCTGGCCCCCCAAAGCGCTGGACGCAGCGCGAGCCACCCTCGAACAGCACGGCGACCGCTTGAACGCCGCATTCGCGCGCTATCTTGCGCTTCGGCGTTTGCTCCTGATGGGCCATCTCGACGACGTCGAGCGTATGCTCGCTGATCTCGACCCCGCACCGTTCCCGCCTGCATTGAGAACAGCTCACGAACTCGTCATTGCGGGAATTGCGATGCGTCGCCTCCGAACGAGAGAAGCGCGTGCCGCACTAGAGCGCGCCGAGCAATCCGCACGCCAAGCACGCATCCCGGCCCTGTCAGCGGAAGTCGAAACCGCATGGCACATCCTGAAAGCCCCGGCGGCGCGCCGAATCGCGCAGGGTCAGGAGCGTCTCGTCCGGCTCGAAGAAGTCGAAGCGCTCCTCTCATCGAAAACGATTGTCATCGACGCCTGCCGCAATGTCGTGCGCAAACGAGACACAGTCGTTTCGCTAACAACGCGTCCGGTATTGTTCGCGCTCGCACGCGCGCTAGGCGAAGCGTGGCCGGGCGACGTGCCACGAGACGTGCTTCTGGCCCGCGCGTTCGGAGCACGGTTCGTCGATGAATCCCATCGCGCTCGCCTGAGGGTTGAAGTCGGGCGTCTGCGCAGGATGCTTCGCCCGCTGGCCGGAATCGCCGCGACCCGGCGAGGCTTTGCCCTAAAGCCGCCCGGCCGGAGCGAAATCGTCGTGTTAGCCCGCCCCGTCGAAGAAGAGCATGGAGCGGTCCTCGCCTTCCTTGCCGACGGTGAGTCGTGGTCCAGTTCGGCCCTGGCGATCGCCCTCGGCGCCAGCCAGCGCACCGTGCAGCGCACGCTCGACGAACTCGCGGCCGCAGGCAAAGTGCAGTTCTTCGGTCAAGCCCGTGCCCGCCGATGGATCACCCCGCCTGTCCCGGGATTCACGACAATCTTGTTACTCCCGGCTCCACTGCTCGGCGACTAGGATGGATTCATGAATCGATCAAACGCCGAAATCATCCGGGAGTACGGCCCCTTCCCGGGCACCGAGCGCGTGCACGGGGTCACCTATGACGGTCGGCAGGTCTGGTTTGCTTCTGGAGACAAGCTGAACGCCTTCGATCCGTCGAGTGGGAAGATGCGGCGCTCGATTGATGTCGCCGCGCATGCCGGAACGGCATTCGACGGACAGCACCTGTTTCAGATCGCTGAGGATCGCATCCATAAGATCGAGCCGAGGACCGGCCGTGTGCTCGCCACGATCCCAGCGCCCGGCGGTGGCGGCGACTCGGGGCTCGCGTGGGCCGAAGGTTCGCTCTGGGTCGGGCAGTACCGGAACCGCAAGATCCACCAAGTCGACCCCGAGACAGGCGCGATTCTTCGGACCATCGAGTCCAACCGCTTCGTGACAGGTGTGACCTGGGTTGATGGAGAGTTGTGGCACGCCACCTGGGAGGGTGATGACAGTGATTTGAGGCGAATCGACCCCCAAACGGGCGAGGTTCTTGAGAGTGTCGTGATGCCGCCCGGGGTCAACGTTTCCGGGCTTGAGTCTGATGGCGGTGATCAGTTCTTCTGCGGAGGAGGAAAGAGCGGGAAGGTCAGGGCGATCCGGCGGCCTCGACGAGGTGCCGCGAAGGGCAGCGGTTCTTAGGACCGGGTCCCTTTTGCGCAGCCGTTCGCTCTTGGCAGCGTATCATGTCGTAAGTCCGGCAAGTACGCGGGTGCTCACTGTGGATCCAGCCGATCATCCCAGCTCTGAACCGGGTCGCGCGAGGGCCCAGAGACGAGAGTGGAAGATTGCCTCAATCAGTCTCGTTGTAGCCTCGGCCGTTCTGGTTATCGCAGTCCTGGTTGCAAACCTTCAGTCGCCGCGAGTAGCCCTGGCGCTGCTGATTTCATTGATCAGTTCCTTGTTTGTCTTCGCCCTCTTGCTGGCCGGCGTTTTCCGCCAGATGCACAGGACCGAACGCCAGGCAAGGACTGTCTTTGAAGACAGGGAGCAGGAATTCCACCAGATGGCCGACAACATCCAGGAAATCTTCTGGGTGATCGACGCCGAGACGAAGAAAGCCACCTTCGTCAACCCGGCATACGAAACCATCACTGGCCGCTCCTGCCAATCCCTGATCGAAGAACCGTCCTCGTATGAGAAGGTCATTCATCGGGACGATCGAGCTCACGTGCTGGCAAAGATTGAACAAGCGGCCCAGACCGGATACTTCGACGAAAGATTTCGTATCGTCAGGCCAGGTGGTGAACTTCGCTGGGTTTGGGTCCGCGGCTTTCCCCGGAAAGATGCCAGCGGAAAGATCACCCGCCTGGGCGGAACCACGCTAGACATCACCTCGCTCAAGGAAGCGGAAGATCAGGTTGCGGCGAATCTTGCCCGGGCGAACTCGGCATGGGCGGAGGAGGAGGCGTTGCGCAAGGCGACACTTGCACTGACACAGGACTTGCACATGGACTGTGTTCTCGACGCACTGCTCCGCTCTCTGGCCGAGTTGGTCCCATACACCTGCGCGCGTGTGCTCGTCCCCGAAGGTGGACCCCACTGGCTGGCGCTTGGAGAAAAATCGTGTCCCGACCTCGGGAAGAAGTCTCCTCGCAGGCCCCTGACATTCGTTGCGGACGAATCCCCATTTTTTCAACGCATCTGGTCGGAACGAAAGCATATCTTGATTGCGGACACGCAACGGGAGCAGGGATGGCAGACGTTCAAGGGACATGCGCAATTCCGTTCCTGGCTTGGCGTCCCCTTGCTTGCCTCCGACGAGTTCTTGGGTTTCCTTTCCGTCGGCCACGTGGAACCGAACCACTTTACCGAGGACCACCTCCGGCGCGCCGAGTTGCTGGCTATACCTGCGGCAGTCGCCATTCAAAACGCCCGTCTTTATTCAACCGCTGAGATATACGGTTCGGAACTGGAAAAGCGATTAGCAGACCTCCAAAAAACCGAGCAAGCGCTCGACCAGTCAGAGGCCGGCCGCCGGGTCTCGGAGGAGAAATTTCAGAAGATATTCCATTCGAGTCCTATCGCGTTCTCGATCACGACCCTCGAGGAGGGACGTTTTCTGGAAGTGAATGCCGCCTTTGAAGGCCGCTATGGATATCGCCGGGAGGAGCTGCTGGGGCGTACCGTGTCCGAACTGAGGATTTGGGACGATCCTGCCGACCGAAGATTATTGATGACGCAGCTCCAGCGGGGAGGTCCGATTCGGAACGTCATCACCCGGCTTCGGACCAAAGCCGGCGTGGTCAAACTTACAGCCTACTCTGCCGACCGGATCCAGTTCGATGGACAGACCTGCATCCTCGCAGTCTCGGAAGACGTCGTGACGCATGATCCCAAAGCTGGCAATTAGGGCGAGTGCGCACTACAGCAAAAGGGCCGAAAGATAGAATCTGTTGGCTTGCGAGGGTCCGAATTGCTGGTCGGGTCGCCTTCGTTTCCGTTCTGTCCAGTATTCCGACCACCAAAAATAAAATTCACCACCTCTGCGCGGAAATACGCCACGATAGGGATCATCCTTTCTGCGAGAAGCCGCTGTGCACAAGAGAAGTGGGGTAGGGTCGGAAGCCGGTAGTTCAACCAGTCCAACCGAGAGGAGGTCAGGCACTCGAGCGTGCGTCGGCCACAACCCTCAACAAAGGCAGGACTTGGCTGACCACGAAACAGCACTTGCGCCGTGACCGTAATCCCGCTGGGAGTGCGCTCTACCAATCTCGCGCGATCTGCAGCCTAAGCTCGGGGTGGTCCCGGAAACTCGTAATGGCGCGAGAGTGCAATTGCGTGGCGCTCCGGGCAGCCATTTTGTCCGGTTTTCCGACCATCCCGACTCCGTCTTTCTCCCGACGTCCTATTTCCGGTCCGATCCCCTTTGTAGGGGCACACGATCGGCGATATAGACAAATGCCTCTGGCGCGTGAGGACATTCCCCAGATTTCTCATCTCGTGAGTTCAACACCTCCGCCTGGCCCGGATGTGATTCCCAACTTCGATCTTTAGCCTTTGCTCAAGGATGGGGGTGCAGTATGGCGCGTGCGGGGAGAATGCTTCTTTGGTGGGACCGGGAGGCCGATCAGGCGGGAAGACCGATTCGCGCGGATGTGAGATTGGCCGGCCATGAGATCTGGAAACAGGCATGTCGGCGGACGCAAGCTCTTCTTGACGATCATGGTCCCGCTGCCGAGCTCATGGAAAATACGATTGCGCAGGTGTCGCGTTACCTCGACCGCATTGGGGCTCCTGAATCGTCACAAAAGCATGCGCTTCTCATGGTGGCCTTCTGCCGCCGGCTACGGCGCTATGCGACTAAGTTAAACCGCCTTGAATTGGTGGGAGGGTCCGGCGAACTGTCAAGCCGCCCCTTAGGCGAGGGTTGGATCGCCCAGGTGAACGCGCGTCTGGAACTCGCGAGGATGGTCCGAAAACTCAGCGATAGGAATGGCACCGTTCTGATGCTCAGGGCTGCCGGATACGAGTGGAAGGACGTTGCGCAAATATTGGGAAAATCGCCGGCGGCCATCCGTAACAGTTTCTGGCGTGAGATAGAGAGAATCAGGTGGCCTTCTGACGTCCACCGCCCATGACCAGGAAACTCACGGATCTCCATGTCCAGATCGGGTACAGCTGACGACCCTACGCAGTGGCGCCCAGATCGTCGTCCTCATCCGTCTCTGATTCCGCTCCGTTCCTCATCTGTGCCGTATACGCTGCCCGCTCCTTCTTCGCCTCTCTCACGGGCAGAAGTTGCATATGGCTCGGAGGAAATACGAATGTCTGGACAAAGCTCAGTCGATCGGGGTTCAACCTTCGTCCGACAATCTCCCGGCTATGTTCCTTGCAGAACTCACAAAAGGCTTCTGCGTCAATGACCTGTCGATGAACTCCACTCGCCTCGACGATCCGGCAGTTCAAGAGTCCCCGATCAATCCATCTTTGCACTTCTTCTGCACGAACATGCAAAGCCCGAGCCAGACTATGTTTCGTAAACCAATCCTGTCCCATGCGCGCGCTGGCCCCGAGCCGATGCAACATGGCCTGCACCGAGGTCCGCGAGCGCCGGAGCAGTACCGTAACTTCCTGCAGAGAGTGTGATGCGATCAAGTCAAGTAACTTCTGTTGCTCGGTTTTTGTCCATGGCCTATAGCTTCGCTTCGAGGTGATTCCCATCTGCCGCACAAACCTCCAGCAGGCTGCTCGCGGGTTTCCCGACACTGCCCCAATTCTTGTGATCAGCCCCTGCAAAGCCATTCGCGTGTTGTGGCGATTTTGGCCCGAGATCTCGGATGATTTGGTGCTCACATATGTCCTCACCATCTCTCGCGCCGCCCCAGGCCAGCGGAAGGTACGACGGCGGGCTGGTTGATTCAATTCCCCCATGTTCAGCAAAGACTGTGGAAGCCGGACCCCACATCCCCTCCTACTTATATATGGCTTCGAAAAAGGAATGTGTCTCACCGGGGATTGCACTTTTTGGCATCGTGCGATTGTGGCGTTGGTTGGATGCGCTCCTCTTAAAGAAACGAGGAGGACGCTGACCCGGATGTCGCGGCGTTATTGGGCATTTTTCGTTTGATCTGGAGGCATCAGCACAGACACTAAGTGGGCGCGGTCGCCGTCATACTCACCGCCCAGTTCGGATACGCGGCCGCATCGGTTCGGCACGATAGGCGAATGCACACAAAGATTTTCATCGACACCGATCATGGATCGTGGGATTCTGCTGAGGGCAACATGGCAGTTGGGCTTGGGCTCCGTGCTCAACTGGGGTGTGCAGAATGGATTCGGAAAAAGAACTGCTTGACGCATTTGACAGGGTGGTGCATGAAGACTTTCCCAATCCTCAGCGCATCGCCTGTCCAGGGCGCGATGTCCTGCTGAAACTCGCGCAACCGCCCGCGGACGCTCAGTTCGCCCCCCTGCTCGCCCACATCCGACAATGCGCTCCCTGCTTTGATGAGCTGAAAGACTTGCGGCAAAAAGGGCGAATTCAATAACCCTGAAATCCTGCCCGCGCGTACATTGGCAGCGAGTATGACGCGTACTGTGCCCGCACGCCGTGGCTGATTCCCGGAGTCTACTAATTGGGGTGAACCCCAGACATGCTTATCATTAGCACGTCACGTTTGCTGGGCTCAAAAAGCGTCGATGTAGAACACCAGTTCTCCGTGTTCTCCGATGGAATTCCGCCACTGCTTTATCAGGCTCCGCATATTGTCGATCAGAGTGCTTAGGTCATTCTTGTTGATGTCTACGCCTTGCTCTTCCAAGCTCTCCTTGAAACTGGCGGCATTGAAGTGCTCGTCCGCCTCCATGTAGTCCAGAACTTTGGTGCCATCTTCGATCCAGACTGCTTTGTTGTCTCCATATTCGTGTTCGTCGCTGGCCGTCCCCACTCTCGCGGCGAGTTCATGAAGCAGAATGATCAGATCTTCGGGTTCCACGAAACACGAAGAGTGCACGTTCCAAATTTCCTTGACCGGCCGAAAACTTCGGCTCACGGTTCAACCTCCTTTTCGTCTCTGTTGTTCTCCCATAAACCGGCGGCGCGGCGGCTTGACTAGGGGTCTGTCAGAAAACAACGTTGGTGGTCAGGGTCTTTAATTCACGAAGCCGCGTTGATGGCGAATTCGAGACTGAAATGAGTGCAAACTTGTTTTTCTGGGGTGCTCTCAAGAGCGCGCGAACACGAGAAGGGGCGCAATATCGCCCGCATCGGCAGCCTGCAATGCATCAATATAGCGCCGCCGAAAGTCACCGGCGTGCACCAGATCGGCGCCGCCCCAGGCAAAAACGGGCCGGCCTTGCCTTTGGGCAAGCACGTCCGCTATCAGACGGGCGTGGCGACCGTTGCCGTTGGCAAAGGGATGGATCAAAACCAAGCGGTGATGAAAGCGGACCGCCAGTTCATCGGGAGGATAGGTTCCGTGTTCCACCCAATACCGCGCATCGCCCAGCAGGGCGGCAAGGCTCTCGCGGATTTCATGGTGCGGGACACCAATGTTCTTCTCTGTGGTTCGATACACTCCGGCCCACCGCCAGGTCTGATCGAACATGCGTAGATGAAGATCTCTTACGTAGGACTCGACCAGAGGATCACGGCGGCGGAGACTGCCCGGTGCAAGCGCCCACGCGTACGCTTCAAGAATGTTCTGGCGTTCCCACTCGTTCAACTCTTCCTTGGTCGCCAGATTTGGAATGAGGTCTGCCTGCTCATCGGCAGACAGAGGGGTATTGCCCTCTCCCTCGACGAACAGATTCACCGGACGCCGCGCTTTCTGAGCAGCCGCTTGGTCTCCGCTTCCACTGCTTCATCCACCCGGCCAACAGCCTGATTTTCGAGCGCCATCGAGTGTTCGACGCCCAGGACATGTTTCTTGGCCTGGACGCGCGCCCGCTCTTCGACCAGTTCGTGGAGCGTGTTCGCTCTTGGCACCAGCGCATACACCAACTCACATCCAAGCGCATTCGCGGCTGCTCTCAGACTTTTTAAGGTGATGCGGTCCTCGGCTTCGGCTTTTTCCAGTTGGACCGGAAGCTGGCGGCTGGTTTTCAGCGTACGCGCAACTTCACTGGCAGAAATTCCTGCCGCTTCTCGGATGGCACGAAGCCAGCCCTTCTGTGGGCGCGGGTTTCTTGCGGCCGCACGAAATGGCTTCAGCGTGCGATCCAGTTGCTTTAAGCGAAGATTGCGGAATTCATCGCGCATGGCTAGTCACCGCTGACGATGGAGCTAGGGATGGAGCTGGATGAACATGTATAAATAGTCGATTGTCGAACAATGACTATCTATACATATACAATATTTATTCTGATGTCAAGTCATATATTGACATATTTTGCTAAGGCGGTCCAATGATTCAGGGATCGACGGTACATTTGCAAAATGGGTCTCAAATGCCAGCTCCCGCATGCTTAAGATAGTAAAGGAGATGTCAACCTCAAAGAGGCTTTCGAACGAGCATGGCTCAGTCCCCCTCCCACCATGCGTTCCCAGACAACCGGATCAACCGGGAGCGCGGTCGTGCGACCCGTGCGCAGATTCACGAATCCACCGTGGTACGAGAGCCGCCCATATCGGAATAGCCGCGCCAACATTGCCAACGCCTGGTAGGCGAGTGTTTGGTTCACGAACGGCTCCTGCCTCTCCAACGCCTCCAGCGCGCTGCACGGTGGAAGTCTGTCCTTCTTGTCGAGTTTCGGGTTAATGAGCTCAGGGAAGAGTTCGGGAGCCGTCGGCAAGCGCAAATCTCGCGCTTTGTTTCTCTGGTTTTCAGGCTGGCCGAGCACGAACTGCCC
>Ga0187863_10001351_pt1 | contig 19737 bp, 18 predicted proteins | sample June2016WEW_11_1_FD_132975 | JGI IMG/M metagenome (GOLD analysis project Ga0187863, IMG submission 132975) | Peatland microbial communities from SPRUCE experiment site at the Marcell Experimental Forest, Minnesota, USA - June2016WEW_11_10 | ecosystem: Environmental > Terrestrial > Soil >... | reverse complement strand
GCCACGGCCGTCTCGTGGGTGGCGCTACCCGATGCACCCACCTATGTCATTCCGGCCTATCCCAGCTCCATTTCGATCGTGCTATGGGCGCTTCTGGCTGGGCCAATCGCGGGGGTGGCTTCGGTAGCTTATGTTCGGCTCGTCACCTGGGCCGATCGCAATAAGCCGGATGGCTGGAGGCGGCTGGCGGCGCCGGCGCTGGTATTGGGTCTGCTTGGCGCGGTCTCGATTCCGTTTCCGCAGTTGCTCGGCAACGGCAGGGACATCTCACAACTTGCGTTCACGAATAAGGTAGCGCCGACTCTGCTTCTGATACTGCTTGCCCTGAGGCCCATGGCGACCGTGATGTGCGTGCGTTGCGGCGCCCCTGGAGGCCTGTTCACGCCTTCCCTCACAGTCGGCGCATTGCTCGGAGCCGTATTGGGGCATGCCTGGTCCTGGTTCTGGCCCGGCGTGCCCCCCGGACTCTTCGCCGTCCTCGGTGCGGCGGCGGTTCTCGCGGCCACCACGCAAGGCCCAATTTCGACCGTGGTTCTGATGATGGAACTGACGGGGCGGGACCGATCGTTTATCCTGCCGATGTTGCTGGCCGTGGCTACGGCTACTCTCGTGGCGCGGACCATCGAAACTCGGTCGATCTATGACGCCCGCCTGAGCGATGCGGAGGTCGAGGCACGCCGGAAGGCCCGCGAACTGCCTCCGCGATAGGAAACACATGGCCACAGGCAATCATTACGACGTCATCATCATAGGAACGGGAGCCGGCGGGGGAACGCTCGCTTATCACCTGGCGCCGTCCGGCAAACGAATCCTGCTGCTCGAACGGGGTGATTATCTGCCTCGCGAGAAAGATAACTGGGATGCGCGCGCCGTCTTTGTCGACTTGAAGTATCGTGCCAACGAGACGTGGCTTGACCGGGATGGCAAGCCGTTCCTTCCCGGCATTCAATACTACGTGGGCGGCAATACAAAGGTTTATGGAGCGGCCTTGCTGCGGTTCCGCGAGGCGGATTTCGGAGAAGTCAAACATCACGGCGGCATCTCGCCGGCCTGGCCACTGCGCTATGAGGACTTCGAACCTTACTATACGAAGGCGGAGCACCTTTATCATGTCCACGGACAGCACGGCGTGGATCCGACGGAAGGACCGGCCAGCGCGCCCTATCGCTATCCGCCAGTGAGCCACGAACCGCGCATTCAGGAGTTGTTCGACGATTTCCAGCGTCTTGGCCATCATCCGTTCCCTTTGCCGCTGGGCATTCTGCTTGACGAAGCGGAGGGAAAGGCCCTGCACTCCAGTGCCTGCGTTCGCTGCGCCGCGTTCGATGGATTTCCATGCCTGGTGAACGGCAAAGCGGACGCTCAGGTGATCTGCGTCGATCCCGCCCTCGAGCACTCCAACGTCGAACTCCTCACCGGCGCGTATGTGGAGCGCCTCGAAACGAACCCGTCCGGACGCATCGTTACCAATGTCATCGTGACGCGGAATGGCGCCCGTGAAGAGTACTCGGCGGACATCGTCGTTGTCGCCTGCGGCGCGGTCAACTCCGCTGCCCTGCTTCTGCGTTCGGCAAACGAGAAACACCCCGGCGGACTCGCCAACAGCTCCGGCGTGGTGGGCCGCCACTACATGCGGCACAACTGCTCCGCGTTTATGGCCATCTCCCGGAGCCCCAATCCCACGGTGTTCCAAAAGACTCTCGGTTTGAACGATTTCTATTTTCGGTCGGAAGATTGGGAATACCCTCTGGGTGAGATCCAGATGCTCGGCAAGTCCGATGGAGAAATGCTCAAGGGGGAAGCACCCGGCTGGGCGGTCTGGAAGCCTGAGTTCGCGCTCGACTTTCTGGCGAAGCATTCCATCGACTTTTGGCTGCAGTCGGAAGATTTGCCGCATCCCGACAACCGCGTGACCGTCAACGCCGCTGGACAGATCGTACTGAACATCCAGGAGACCAACCTTGAAGGACACCAACGCCTGACAGCAAAGCTCAAGAGCATGCTCACCGACATCGGCTGCCTTGACCAGTTGGTGCACCGTTCGCTGTATCTGGGCAAGGACATCCCTATCGGCGGCACCGCCCACCAGGCTGGAACCGTGCGGTTCGGCCTCGATCCTGCAACATCGGCGCTGGATGTGAACTGCAAGGCGCACGATTTGGACAATCTTTATGTCGTCGACGCAAGCTTCTTTGTGTCGATTGCCGCCGTGAACCCCAGCCTCACCATCATGGCGAACGCATTGCGCGTTGGCGACCATTTACTCGAACGGCTGGGATCGAAAGGGACAGGGAACTCATGAAAGCAATAGCTATCGTTCCGGGAACCCCCGGTTTGCGTCTGGTGGATCGGCCTGAGCCTTCGATCTCCGCAACAGACGAAATCAAGGTTCGGATCATCCGGGTTGGCATCTGTGGCACTGACCGGGAAGAGATAGCCGGAGGCCGCGCCGATGCACCGGAAGGTCGGAAGGAACTCGTTATCGGCCATGAAATGTTCGGCCAGGTGGTGAGCACCGGCTCGTCCGTCAGTCGCGTGAAGCCCGGCGACTACGCTGTGTTCACGGTGCGGCGGGGATGCGGTGAATGCCCCTGCTGTGAAATGAACCGCGCCGACATGTGCCAAACCGGCAAATATCGCGAGAGAGGCATCCATGGACTCGACGGATACCAGACGGAATTCGCAGTCGACCAGGAGCAATACATCGTGCGGGTGCCCGGCGAACTGGAGCCGGTCGGCGTTCTGATGGAACCGCTTTCCGTGGTCGAGAAAGCAATCGATGAGGCCCTGCGTGTGCAGATTGTGCGCCGCCCCGACGCCGCCATCACTCCGGACTGGCTCCATGGGCGCCGTTGCCTGGTGGCCGGTCTGGGGCCGGTGGGCCTGCTGGCCGCCATGGTCCTGCGTCTCCGCGGCGGCGAGGTTTACGGTCTTGACGTGGTCGATTCAGACACCGCCCGGCCGAAATGGCTCGGCGCGATCGGAGGAAGTTACATCGATGGCCGTCAGGTGCCCGCCGATCGGGTAGAGAAGAAGATCGGCGGCATGGACTTTATCCTCGACGCCAGCGGAGTTGCCGCTCTGGAGTTCAATCTTCTGGATGCCCTGGGTCTGAACGGCATATATGTGCTCACCGGTATTCCTGGCGGCGACCGGCCGCTCCGGATTCCCGGGGCCGAGCTGATCCGTCAGTTGGTGTTGGACAACCAGGTCATGCTGGGCAGCGTGAACGCCGCGCGCGGTCATTTTCAAATGGCCGTGGACGACCTTGCCCAGGCCCATCTGCGTTGGGGCGATCACATCGCAGGCTTGATTACGAACCGCCTTTCGCGCGATCAATTTGTCGCGTCGAAGGATCAGCACCAACCCGATGCAATTAAAGAAGTCATCGAGTGGTGGCAACCGGAGCGCTCAAAATGAGAATCAATTCGAAGGAGTTCCGAGTCCGGCCCGATAAAAAAGTCGCGCTCAGCGAGTGGCCGACCATGGGGAAGTCATTCTTCAAGTCGAAGAAGCAGTATCGGAAACTGCTGGCGGAGCACGTCGAGGCGCTGAGCGCGCTGCAACAGCTTCATTACGCATCCGATAGATATGCATTGCTGCTGATCTTTCAGGGCATGGACGCAGCCGGCAAGGACGGCGCCATCCGGCATGTAATGTCCGGCGTGAATCCGGAAGGCTGCCAGGTTTCCAGTTTCAAACAGCCGAGCGCAGAGGAGCTGCAACACGATTTTCTGTGGCGCACCACCCTCCGGCTTCCCGCCCGCGGACAGATCGGCATATTCAACCGTTCCTACTATGAAGAAGTGCTGGTGGTGCGGGTTCATCCGGGAATTCTTCGCAACGAGGGGCTTTCCGAAGAGTTGCGCGACGAGAAGACCATCTGGGACGAACGGTATCGCTCCATCGTGGATCTGGAGAGCCACCTCTATCGCAACGGAACGAGGATCGTAAAAATCTTCCTCCATTTGTCGAAGGACGAGCAGCGAAAGCGATTCCTCGAGCGCATCGATGAGCCGGAAAAGAACTGGAAATTCAGCCTCGCGGACATTCACGAGAGAAAGTACTGGGCGCGATACATGAATGCCTATGAGGATTGCCTGAAGGCGACAAGCACGCGGCACGCGCCATGGTACGTGGTCCCCGCCGACGATAAGGAGAACGCGCGGTTGATCGTTTCCCAAATTGTCCTCGACACGCTCGGCGACCTCAGAATGTCCTATCCCAGGACCACCGCGAAACGCCGCAGGGAGTTGAAAGCTATCGGCAATTTGCTGGCGAAGGAACGTGAATGACTGCCTCAGGAACTGCACCACCCGCCGCTAAGGATGCCGCGGCTTCCACCGGCCTGACGAGCGAGGAAGCGCGAAGCCGGCTCGCGAAGTTCGGCCCGAACGCGATTCCCGACACGGCTCTCGATCCGTTGCGCCGGGCGCTGGCCAAATTCTGGGCTCCGGTTCCCTGGATGCTCGAATCTGCCATCGTGCTCGAGATTGTCCTCGGCAAGTACGTGGAGGCGGTGATCATCGCGGTGCTGCTGGCCTTCAACGCCGCTCTCGGCTTCATTCAGGAAGGGCGCGCGCAGGCGACTCTTGCGGCGCTGAAATCGCGGCTCGCGCTCAACGCTTCGGTCCGCCGTGATGATGCCTGGGCCACCGTGCCTGCTGCCGGGCTCGTGCCTGGCGATATTGTGAAGCTTTCGCTCGGCGCCGTGGTTGCCGCCGACGTGCGTCTGGTCGACGGGTCGGTGCTGCTGGATCAGTCCATGCTCACCGGCGAATCCGTTCCGATCGAAGCCGGCGCCGGTTTCGAAACCTATGCGGGCGCGCTGGTGCGGCGCGGCGAAGCGGTCGCGGAAGTTACCGCCACCGGAGCGCGCACAAAGTTTGGGCGCACCGCGGAACTGGTTCGCACCGCGCACGTCGAAAGCTCCCAGCAGAAGGCGGTTCTGCGCGTGGTGCGCAATCTCGCCATCTTCAATGGCGCTCTCATCGTGATTCTGGTGGGCTATGCCTACGCCCTGAAAATGCCGCCCGCTGAGATCATTCCCCTGGTGCTCACGGCAGTCCTGGCGTCGATCCCGGTGGCGCTGCCGGCAACCTTCACGCTCGCCGCGGCAATCGGCGCGCGGGCTTTGGCAAAGCTCGACGTTCTTCCCACGCGGCTCTCCGCCGTGGATGAAGCCGCCAGCATCGACGTGCTCTGCGCGGACAAAACCGGCACCTTGACGCGCAACGAGCTGAAGGTGACTGCTATTCATCCCATGCCTGGCTTTGACGATGCGCACGTCCTGGGATTGGCCGCCTTGGCCAGTTCGGATGGCGGGCAGGATCCAGTCGATGCGGCCATTCGCTCCTCCTCCGCGCAGTCCGTTGCTTCCGATCTGCCCAAACTAACCAAATTCATCCCTTTCGATCCCGCCACGAAGATGTCCGAGGCCATGGCCGTGGACGCGGGTGGCGCCACAGTGCGTGCCGTGAAAGGCGCCTTCGCCGTGGTCACGGCCCTCACACACCCACCGGCCGATGCATCCGCGACAGCGGACCAACTGGAGGCGCAGGGCTTCCGCGTGCTCGCTGTGGCGATGGGTCCGCCGGACGCGATGAAGCTCGCGGGAATCATCGCACTCAGCGATCCGCCGCGAACGGATTCGGCGGCGCTCATTGCCGAGTTGCACACGCTCGGAGTTCGCACCGTGATGATTACCGGCGATGCCCCGGCGACGGCGGAGATCGTGGCCCGCGCGGTGGGTCTGGATGGTAAGGTCTGCCCTCCCGGGCCCATCCCCGACAGCGTCCGTCCCGAAGAATTCGCCGTTTTCGCCGGAGTGCTCCCGGAGGGAAAGTACAACCTGGTAAAGGCATTCCAGAAAGGTGGGCACACCGTTGGCATGTGCGGCGACGGCGCTAACGACGCACCGGCGCTGCGCCAGGCTCAGATGGGAATCGCGGTGTCCACGGCTACCGACGTCGCCAAGTCGGCGGCCGGCCTTGTGCTCACCAAACCGGGACTCGGCGGCATCGTCGCTTCAGTGAAAGAAGGCCGCGTGACGTTCCAGCGCATTTTCACTTATGCTCTGAATTCGGTCACCAAGAAAACGGTCCAGGTGCTCTTTCTTGGGGTGGGTCTGGTGATGACCGGACATGCCATCCTGACGCCGATGCTGATGGTGATTGTGATGCTTACCGGCGATCTCCTCGGCATGTCCCTGGCGACCGACAACGTGCGTCCTTCCCCGAAGCCCAACGCCTGGCGAATCGGCAAACTGACCATCGCGGGCGTATTCACGGGAATCTGCGAACTGGTCTATTGCGTCGCCGTTTTGACCATCGCCAAATTCCGAATGGGCTTGGGGATCGAAGCACTGCAAACCGTGGCCTTCCTGGCGATCGTGTTCGGCAATCAGGCAACAACCTACACGAATCGGGAACGGCAACGCATGGGATCCGCTCCTCCCAGCCGGTGGCTCATTGGATCGTCGGTAATTGACCTGCTGATCGCCTCGACTCTGGTGACTTGCGGAATCGCCATGGCGCCTGTGCCGTTATTTTTTATCGGAGGAACACTGGTGGCGGCAGCGATCTTTGCATTTATCCTGGACTTTGCCAAAGTCCCCGTGTTCAAGCGCCTCGGAATCGGATAGAGACGTGGCCTGAAGGGGTTGCTCCGGCGTCATGGCGCCGCCGGAGAGCTGGGAATTGGAACCTGAGAGGCGGCTGGCCCCGCATCACCTACGGTCTCACAACGACAACCGCGTGATGATGATGGTGCCGGCGATGATGATGGACAACAACAACCTGGTCAAAGGCCATCAGAGGCTGCACGAGCCCCACCACGCCAGACCCGACGAGAAAAACTGCAACTGCGATTAAACGTTTCATTTTATGTTTCTCCTTCCACGGAGAGTGCATGCAGATTGAGGACCACGCCTGAATGTGTGCCAACGGAACGGAGAACCCGGGCGTATCCCTTCCCTGGTACCGGGATCCCCTGGTTGTTGTGTGCAGGTCTTGCTGCTCTTCAGGTAAGTAGTGCCTGACCGGAGGTTGTTCATAACCTAGCCTGGAGAATCGGTAGTTTACCGCCAAATAGCCCGTGGCCGGGGAAGTGCTCTAAGAGTGGCGAGGTGAATTAATGCGTGGATTTACATTTCTGGTGTTAGCTGCTGTTGCTGCATTCGGCGTCACGGCTACCGCCCCCAAAGCTGAGGCTCAGGTCAACGTCGTCGTCGGCGCGGCTCCTGATTGCCCCTACGGTTACTATGACGTCGCTCCTTATGACTGTGCTCCCGCGGGCTACTACGGCCCGGAATGGTTTAGTGGCGAGGTCTTCATTGGCGCGGGCCCGTGGTTTCACGGATCCGACGACTTCCGGGGCAACGTGAATAACCGTCTCCATCCGGAGCACGGCTATAATGGCCCGACGCCAAAACGCGGCGAGAAAGCTGAGCCGTCCAAGCGTGTGGATAGCGCGCACTTCCAGGGCAACGAGGCGCGTGATGGACGCGGCCACGTGTCCGGGGGCAAGAAATAGGCCCGAGTCGGGCAATTGGGTCGCAGCGCTGTTCCGGCGCTTGGGCCGGGCAGATTGCGGGCGGGTATTTGCGCAGTGTGCATGCCCGCTCCGGCTTTGCCGATTCCTGATGCCATTCCAATGGCGAAACCTGCATCCTCCAGGCAGATCCTGCACTCCTGTCGACATCGTCAAGCGAGACTCCCTCAGCCCGCGGACGGCAAGACGCGTGCACTTCAAATCGGTATGCACGAATCACAACAGATAGCCACTGAGCACCGTGACCTTGCCGCCCACGCCCATGGCGCCGGAGCCGAGCACCATGGAAAAGAAGACCATCTGACCGGGCACGAAAGCTCCCGCCAGAATCTTGAGCACTCCAATCAGGCTTACCTGCAATCGCAAAAAGAGCACCAGGGGCACGGAACCGAACATGGCGCCGGCGGGCTCGCTCACGAAGTCACACCGCACGATGTCGCCATCCTCGCTTACCAACTTTGGCAAACCAGGGGTTGCCCGGACGGATCGCCGGATGAGGATTGGTTTCACGCCATAAGAGTATTGCGATCCCGGCAGGAACCGCCACGGCACAAAGATTAGGCGGCTCATTGATCCGGTCCTGTAAAATCGGCGTCAGGGATCGGGGGTCTGTTGAGCGAGAAATCTCCGGGTGCCAAAGCTGCGCGGCGCGTCTTTATCCTGCAGGGCCGGTTCCGCCGATTCTTCTCTAATCTCGGCCCCGGATTGATCACCGGCGCCGCCGATGACGACCCGTCCGGCATCGCGACATATTCGATCACCGGCACCTCCTTCGGCTACGCGCCTTTGTGGACCGCGTTGTTCTCCTTCCCTTTGATGGCGGCGGTGCAAATCATGTGTGCCCGCCTTGGCATGGTTACCGGACTTGGGCTGGCCAGTGCGATTCGCGTGCGCTATCCACGATGGATTCTGTGGAGCGCCTGCGTGCTGCTGGTCATCGCCAATGTCTTCAACATCGCCGCGGATCTCGGCGGCATGGCCGACGTCACGCAGCTTTTGACTGGTATCGGGTCGCTCTACTGGACGCCGGTGTATGCGCTCATCCTTGTGGGTCTGCTGTTCTGGACGAGTTACCGGCTCATCGCAAGGATTTTCAAGTGGCTCACTCTTGCCCTGTTCGCCTACATCGCCGCTTCATTCCTGGCTCATCCTGACTGGTCCGCCGTTTTGCGGGCGACCCTCGTTCCAACTGTGCAATGGTCCGCCGCGTATTGGGCCACGCTGGTCGGCATTCTGGGAACCACCATCTCACCATATCTTTTCTTTTGGCAGGCCGCGGAGGAAGTGGAGGAGGAAATCGCGTCGGGCAAGTCGACAGTAGAACAGCGCCAGGGCGCGTCCCACCGGGAATTGCGGCGGTCCCGGAACGACGTCATCACGGGCATGTTCTTTTCGAACCTGGTGATGTACTTCATCATTCTCACGTCAGCGGCGACACTGCACGCGCACGGTAAGACTACGATTTCCACCGCGCGCGATGCCGCCGAGGCGTTGCGTCCCCTGGCCGGTGACGGCGCGTACTGGCTCTTCAGCCTGGGTTTGATCGGAGCCGGCATGCTCGGAGTTCCGGTTTTGGTTGGGTCCTGTGCTTACGCCATCGCCGAAGCCGCCGACTGGGTTGGTTCGCTGGAAGTGCACCCACCGCTGGCTCACGGGTTCTATGCGGTAATCGCCGTTGCGATGGCCTTGGGCCTCGGTTTGAATTACGCGGGGCTGAACGCGGTCAGGATGCTATTTTGGTCGGCTGTGCTCAACGGAGCGCTTGCACCGCCACTGCTCGTTCTTGTGGTGTTGCTCACCAGCAGAGCCGACGTGATGGGCGAGCAGCGGAACGGACCCGTGCTTCGCTGGCTTGGGTGGACATGTGCGGGTGTGATGCTGATCGCAACCGTCATCATGTTCGTGACGGCGTTCGCGGCATAGATGTGGGGCAGGATCTCAGCCTGGGTGCCCTCCGGGCCGGCCCTCGCAGGCCGCCCGGCCGGGGCGGCAACGCGTGGTCTAACGCCAGTGCCCTTCCACCAGGACCCAACCGTCGTGACGGTGAACCCAGCGATGCGCTTCCCAGCGGGCATGTGGACGCGGCGGCTGCTCCCACCTTCCGGCGTTCCAGGCGTACGCGTTTCCGTCCCAGCGATGGTATCCGTTAATCCACACGTAGTCGCGTCCGGGTGGCCGTCCCCGCTCCTCGCGTATCGCGTGAGGCGGCCTGACTTGCACGACAACCTCACCCGCGGCGGCGTTGAACGCCAACGCGCCCAGGAAGATGACACCGATCAATCGCTTGCATACCATGACCCGATCTCCTTTTGTCAATTGCGCAATGAAGCCGTGCTACCAGACTCTTCTTCTAGTGAAGGCGTGATAGACAACCAGCAAAACCACGGACCCGATAACCGCGACGAAAAGACTATAGAGGTTAAGGCCGCTGACGCCGCGAGCTCCGAAAATGTGGAAAAGCCATCCGCCGGCAAAAGCGCCGACAACACCTAACAGGATGTCGACGAGGATACCCTCACCCCGCCTGTTCACGATCTTGCTGCCAATGAATCCCGCAATCAGACCCAGCAGCAGCCAGGCCAGAAACGACATGGTTTCTCCCCTTTGTCCGGTCAATGAACGGAGCGAATAGGAGGTTTGTCCGTAAGCGCTGATCGCGCATGAACAGAGCAAGAGCACGAGCGACATGTGCCGCGTCTTTCTCGGTTGAATCATCTTTTCACCGCTCCTCTGGTGTCCTGTGCATGTCCCTGAGATACCGGCTCATGCAGGTTTTGCGTACGCAGCGGCAGAAATTGCCGCGAATCTCGCTGCAAGGACTCTGCCGCCAATCCCGAACCGATCGCACTACTTCGATTACCGGCGCCCGCCGCCGCGAGAACCTCCGCCGCCGGCCGGTTGCTGCCTCGCCTGCATTTGCTGCCTCTGCTGCGTGTGCCGCTGCTGCAATTGCTGCGTCTGTTGCTGGTGGCGCTGCTCCACTTGCTGCGTTCTTACTGGATCGGCCTTCTGTCTTGACAACTGCTGATGTTCCTTGTCCTGCTGCTTCTGTAGTTTCTGCCGATCCTGGTTTTGCTGCGCGATCAGCTTTCCCTGTTGCTTCTGGTATTTCTGGTCCAGCTTCGCGTTCCCGGTGTTAGAGGTAGCGCGCTCGATGGGTGGCAGTTCTTTAGGATGGGACGCAAGGTTGGCGCGAGGAGTCGCCGCGAGTGGCGGCGCGCCGTGGTTCGCGGAAAACCGTTGCTGGGGGTTATTTCGGGCGGAGTACGCGTGTTGAGTCTGCTCGGCCACCGGCCCGGTATGTCTGCCACGAGCGGCAGCCTCTTCTTCCGAAGTGGCGTGAGCGTCGATCCCGCCATTGCCGCCGTTGTAGCTGACGCGGTTAACGTTCTCGTTCACCCTTGTGTTGTAAACGTTGTGGAAGGAATTCGCGTCCACTCGGTTCACTGCCGTGTTGTAGAAAAAGTGCCCGTTTTCCCAGCGGCCGCCTTCATAGCCATTACCGAAGTAGCCGAAGCCATAGTCGATCCCGCCATAGAAGCCTACCGACATACCCCAGTAGCCTTCATTGAAAAGAAATCCGTTACCGCCCCAACCCCAGTAGCCCGGAGTCCAGAGGAACCCAACCTCGGGAGCCATCACCCATGTTCCCGGCACCCAGTAGTAGTCGCCATCCCAGGCCCAATAACCTGGTGTCCAGATATAGCCGTCGCCGGGGCACATAGGCTGTTCGTAGACGGGGAGCTCAGGAGGCGCGATCGCGACAGACACGCCGACCTGCGCGAAGGCCGCCGTCGACAGGAACAGCATTGCTCCGGCCAACAACAGCGAACGAATGAAGCGAATCCTCATAAAATCTCCAATCGCCGATCATCATGTGCACGAGGCGGGCCAAACTTCTCCGGTTCGGAAATGTTTTGGGGAGCCTCGCCCCGGACCCAGGGACGGACCGGTTGCGGCAGGTCACGTGCGGAGCGAAGCGCATGATTCAAGCCACCCACAAAGGCATCGAAATCGAGATGGAGATCCACCAATTCAAGCACGGTTGGAAGTGCGATTACACTCTGATCAGGAACCCCCAACGAGACCTGACGATACATCACGGCGATCGCGAATTCCCGACCATGGAACTTGCCCGGGAATCCGCATTACAGGAAGCTCGCGCCGCAATCGACAAAGCCGGCTGATCGTCTTAATCGGCCGCGGGCAGACTGAAGGAAAACGTCGAGCCCGCCCCGGATGCCGACTCTAACCACATTCGGCCGCCGTGCCGCTCGATGGCCCTGCGGCAAAATGCGAGGCCGAGCCCGTTCCCCGGGTGCTCTTTCCCGTGCAGGCGCCTGAACACCTCGAATATGCGGCCGTGGAATGCCGGGTCTATCCCCGGACCGTTGTCTTCGACCGAAAAAACCGATTCGAGACCCACGCGTTTGGAGGAAATGTGAACGCGCGGTGTCGCGGCGCCGGAGTATTCAACAGCGTTTCGAATCAGATGGCGCAGCACTCTGGCCAGGGTTGGGAAGTCTCCCAGCACCGCCGGCAAAGCATCGTGGGTAACAATTGCGCCGCGTTCCGTTAGCTGCTTTTCCGCGCACAGGAGCGCCTGGCGAAGCACCGCCTCCATGTCCGTTCGGGCGGGCGGCCCGTCGCCAACACCCGTTGCCCAGTAATCCACCATAGCGGCGAGCAGCGATTCCATTCTGCCCGCGTCTTCCTGGATGCGCCGCAGGAGCGCCTCGGCATCGGAATCGAGGCGTCCGGCGCAGCTCTCGGCCATCATCTGGCTGGACGACGCCACGTCCCGCAGAGGCTCGCGCAAATTGTGGGCCGCTATCGAGACAAACTCTTCGAAGTGCGCGTTGGCCTGATCCAGCCGCCTCTCCGCGTCCAGGCATCGCAGCTTCTGCGCGTCCAGCGCCTCTCCTGCGACTTCGATTTCCTCTTTCCTGCGGCTGTGTTCGGAGTTGCCCATGTTCATCCCGCGCGCCAGGGTTCGGGCTCTCTGCGGCCGTTGGGAATGGTGAACCGGAACGTAGCGCCGCCCCCGGCTTCCGATTCCACCCAGATCCGTCCACCCTTGCGCTCTACGATCTTTTTGCAAAGCGCCAGACCGATACCTGTACCGGGGATGTCGTTTCCGTGCAGGCGCCTGAACATGCCGAACACCCGGCCGGCGTCCTGCGGATCGATACCGATTCCGTTGTCCCGCACCGCAAAGAGCCACGCATCCCCTTCCTTCTCCGCCGATACATGAATCCTCGGTATCTCCTCGCTGCGGTACTTGATCGAGTTGGAAATGAGGTTCTGGAATAGCTGGATCAGCATAATCTCTTCGGCTGTCACGGTTGGCAACGGATCGGAAGTCACAATTGCGCCGCTATCGGCAATGGCTGCCTGGAGGTTCACCAGCGCCTTGGCAAGAACTGCGCCGCAATCCACCGACGCAAAGTCGTCGTGTTCCCGCCCGTTGACCTCCCAATAGGAAAGCAGGGCTTTCAGCAGGGACTCTATCCTGAGGGCTCCTTCGACGGAATAGGAGATAAACTGGTCCGCTTCCTCGCCCATTTTTCCCGCATACTGCCGCTGCAGAAGCTCAGTGAAATTCACCACCATCCGTAAAGGTTCCTGCAGGTCGTGCGTGAGCGCATAGGCAAAATGCTGTAGTTCGGCATTGGTGGTCCGCAGCGCTTCCTCAGCCTGCTTGCGCTCGGTGACGTCTTCAACCGCCAGCAGGATGGTCCGCGCCTGCGCATTTGGATTGAAGATCTCGCTCGCGTTCAGCAGCATCACCTTACGCCCGACATGTTCGAACTCGTGGGTCACCTCAAAATCGCGGAACGTGGAATGCGCGGGAAGAATATTCTCCAGCAGCTCGCGCAGCTTCGGGATATTCCACTGTCCGTTCCCGAGGTCATAGATGAGACGCCCCTCGGTCTCCTCCTGCACGGCGTGGAACGATTCATAGAAAGCCCGGTTCGCCGTCATGACCTGCAGGTTCTGGTTCAGGATCACCAGCGGCTCCCGCACCGTTTCCACAATCGCTTCGGCGAAGTCGAGCCCGCGCCTGGCGGCATCAATGTCGATCAACATCAGCACGGCGCCGTCGGTTTTGCCATCCGCTCCCACCGACGGGAGGATGCGCAGCGAATACCAGCGTCCGTGCGAGTCGCGGACGTCGCGCGGCTTCCGGTCGCCGCCGTCCATCGCGTCCAACAGCAATCGCCGCAGGTCGGGGAGTTCCATTTGCGGCTGCAGATCGGTGATCGACCGTCCGACATCGGAGGCGATCAGATTCAACATCGGTTCCATGGCGCGGGTGTAGCGCCGAATGCGCAGATCTCGTCCAACCATGACCAGCGGGATGCTGATGCTCTCCAGAAGATTGCCCAGATCCCGATTGACGTGGTTCAATTGCACGTTGCTGGTCTTCAGGTCCTCGTTAAGCGTTTTTAGCTCTTCATTAGCCGATTCCAGCTCTTCCTGCGCGGTTTGCAATTCCTCGTTGCCCGCCTGCGCCTCTTCGTTCGCCGCGCGGAGTTCTTCCAGCGTGGTGGCCTTGTCGTCGACGATGGATCGCAGATACTCTTTGGTCGCGGCAAGCTCGCGCCGCAACCGGTCGCTCCCCTGATCGCCAGGCGCCGGCGACAGCGGCGCTCCGGCCTTCCGATCGGTCTCCTCGAACAGGACCAGGAAATAGCGTTCTTTGGAAGTGTACGGGCCCGCGAACGGAAACACCCGGATGGCGACTTCTCTGAGTTGTCCGCTGCTTTCGATTCGAAAGCCGTCTTCGCTGGCGACGGCGTTCGTTTCCCGGGCGGTTCGGATCGCTTTGCCCAGGCCCACAATCAGGCCTTCGCGCGCCATCTTCAGAAGGTTGTGAGTGGGCTCGCCCGGGGAGAGCTCCAGGTAGGGAGCGGTGCGGCCGCGGACCTGAACGATGTTCATTTGGTCGTCGATTACCGCGCCCGGGGGGCCGTGTTCGGCCAGCACCAACCGGTCGGCTTCTTTCTGCACGTCCAGCCCGGCGCGGCCTGCGGCGATTCTATCCCGGACGCCGGCGCGGCCTTCCGCGCTTCGGCCTTCGCTCGGCGGCAGCGCGGGCGCACCCGCGTCCGGCTGCCTGCCATAGATTCTGTGGGTCTTTTCCATTTGATGAAATGATTCGGAGAGTATACCAACGCTTTCCGAAGGGCCGAGCACCAGGAAGCCCGCTGGCTTGAGGGCGTAGTGCAGGGTCGACAAAACCTTGCGCTGTAATACGGCTCCCAGGTAGATCAGTACGTTGCAGCAACTGATGAGGTCCAGCTTGGAAAACGGCGGATCAAGCGCCACGTTATGCGTGGCGAAAACGCAGGTATCGCGGATAACCTTCGCGATCTGGTGCGCGCGATCCGTTTTTATGAAGAACCGCCCCAATCGTTCCGGCGAGACATTGGCCAGCGCCGCATCCGTGTAGGTGCCCGCGCGGGCTCTGGTGATGGCTGTTTCGCTGATATCGGTAGCGAACACCTCGAACGGAAGGCCGAGTTCCGCCTCCTCAAGGAATTCGGCCAGGCAGATGGCCACCGAATAAGCCTCTTCGCCCGTGGAGCACCCGGCCACCCAGATCCGAATGGGATCGCCGGACTCCCGGTTGGCAACCAGCGCCGGGAATACTCTCTTCTTCAATTCCTCGAAGACCGCCGGCTCCCGAAAGAACGCGGTGACGGTGACAAAGAAGCTCTCGCACAGGATCTTAACTTCGTCGCGGTTCTGCTCCAGATCGCGCCTGTAGTTTTCCAGCTTTTCGAACCCGCGGAGGGCCATGCGCCGTTTGATGCGCCGCACAAGGGTGGTGTGCTTGTAGTGTGCGAAGTCCACCCCGGTGGTGGTCCGCACCAGCCGAAGCACCCTGGATAGTTCAGCTTCGTCGGAATGATCGGGCGCTTTTCGGGAATCGGCGGGGACCCGAGCGTCGCGCGCGAAGGCCGCCAGTTGCCGCGCGATCCCGGCCGGAGGAAGAATAAAATCCACTACACCGGCGGCGATGGCGCTTCCCGGCATGCCGTCGTACTTTGCAGTTCTCACGTCCTGCGCAAAGGTGATGCCGCCCACGGCCTTAATGGCCTGGAGGCCCAGCGTCCCATCGGATGCGGTTCCCGAGAGGATGACTCCGAGAGCCTTGCTGCCGCGGTCCGCGGCCAGGGCGCGAAGAAAAGCGTCGACCGGCATGTTGCGCCCGCTTTCGGGCCGGGGCGGGGTTTCGAGGATTCCGTTGGAAATGCCGAGATTGCACTTCGGGGGGATCACATATACGTGATTTGCCTCCGTGCGAGTCCCGCCTTTTACCTCCGAGACAGGCATCTTGCACGCTTTGGAGAGCAGTTCGGTCAGGTGGCTCTCGTGCGTGGGATCAAGGTGCTGAATCAGCACAAATGCCAGGCCGGTATCGCCGGGCAGGTGGCTCAACAACTCCGTGAGGGCCTCCAGTCCACCGGCGGATGCACCGACGCCAACAACTATTGGGAGTGAACTACCTTCGTCCAATTCCTCGGCTGCCGTGGCGAAGGCCTCAGTGACAGCGGGTTCTGCAGCTTCCGCGGGAGTTTTTATGGTCGAGGGGGTGTGTCGCTGCCGGGGCGAAGGTGGCTGGCGCGGCGGGTGCACACCTCCGATTTGCCGGCCTTTGCCGGTTTCTCTTGCCATGCGCCACCATCACCTTTCTCGCCACGACATTGCACGTCTGGTGCCACTCCCGCATTGTCAAACCACAGGCACTGGACACCCGGCACCACCGAAGCCCGCGAGCAAGTCCTTAATAATCAATCCGATCGCCATGAATTGATCGAGACCGGTAGGCTTGCTGATGAATTTGCAAACTCCGAGTTCCTTGAGCGGCGCCTGGTCTCGGCGGGACTGAGAAGAACTCCATGCGCAAACGGGGACGCCGGCCAGTTCTTTGGCCGCCCGAATCTCGTGCAGGATGTCCTCGCCAGTGTACCTGGAAAGGTTCAGGTCCATCAGGATCAAATCCGGAACAGCGGCCTCGGCCCAGTGCCCCTGCCTGCGGATAAAAGCGAGTGCTGCCTCTCCGTCCGGCAGGTGAACCAATTCAAATCGGATATCCTGCTTCTTCAGTGCGCGCTCCAGAAGGAAGACATCGGAGTCATTGTCTTCAATGACGAGAATCCGGGCTACGGGGCCGTTCGAAGAGTGAGTCAAGCTAACCCGCCGCCTTCATCATTCCATATTTGCCAGCATTTGCGGTACCACCTGCCGGGCTCTTACAACGAAGCGCTTTGGCGCGTTCCCGATGTAATAAAAGGGATAGCAGGTCACCATGGTCAGCACATTTTGCGTCGACGGGGCGAGTACGGCCATATTGTCGGGCTCGACGACGATCAGCGATTCCACTACGTACTTAAAATCGCCAGTCAGCGTTGAGAACTCAATCTCATCGCCTGTCCTCAGGTCTTTCAATCTACGAAAAAACGTATCGCGATGGCCTGCCACGCCCACATTTCCGGGCTGACCTGGCAGCGCTGTCGCGGGAATGTGGCCGACGGCCAGCAGCAACGTTCTTCGATCAACGCCTTCGCGCACCATCGCCGACAAATGCAACCGCGGGACGGAGAGCCGTCCGACAATGGCGGAGACTTTGGGGGACTGGCGCACGGCATGGCCTGCCGGACTGGCCGCATCGGCGGTACGTTCCAGCGTCCGGTCGAACTGCCGGCTTTCCCACGCCTGATACGTCACCCGCTCAAGATATGAGTAGCTATAAAGCCCGAGACAACCGACAGCGACGGCCAGGAAGAAGTATCGCAGCATGATCCAGCGGGCTGCCGGCGGAAGGACAATCCGGAGTCTCACCGCCCCACCGTCCGGCTCGCTTCACCAGCCTGATCGGCGTCCGGAAGGGAATAGCTTGTACGGGTGTGGACCATCAGCCGATGCCCGCCGGGCGCCGAAGCAGTCACTTTAATCTTCCGCGACGAACCGCGCTCGCCGGATCGGTTCGGAACATAGCCGACCGTGTAGCGGGTGCGAATGTCGCTGGCGATCTGCCGGCAGATGGCCGTGACCTCTTCGACCCGTGCGGGGAAGAAGGCCTGGCCGCCGCTCACCTCGGCGAGCCGCCGAAGCAGCGCCGGTTTTTGATCGCGATCGTCGGCGTCATAAACTCCGATCGCGTAAATCGTTGCGCGGGACTGCCGAACCGCTCGCATGACTTCCTCGGACGCATGGGCGCTGCTGTTGTCGCCCCCGTCGCTGATCAGCACCAGGGTCTTCTTGTCGCGTTTGCCCAGCTCAAGATGATGCAGCGAGGAAAGGATGGCGTCGTAGAGGGCGGTCCGGCCCGCGGGCGCACCCAGCATCAGGGCTGCGCGAAGCTGGGTCACGTCGTCCGTGAAGGGCATGCCCTCGGGCAGGCCGTAACTGACGCGGTCTCCAAAATTAACGATGAACACTTCATCTTCGGGATTGCTCGCATGAATCAATGTCAGCGCCGCCATGACAACATCGCCATACTTCGATCGCATGCTTCCGCTGGTGTCGATCACCAGGCCAACGGTGACCGGGACGTCATCGCTCCCAAACTGCGTGATCGTCTGCAGCTTGCCGCCTTCATAAACCTGGAAGTCCGCTTTGCCGAGATTCGGGACGTGCTTGCCCGCTGCGTCGTTGACGCTTACATCCAGAAGCACAAGCTCCGCGGTCGCGGTGAGCTTGAATGGTTGCTCGGACGCCGCAGCCGCGCGGTTCTGAGCAGGCAGTGTCTGCACGGCCACTGCCAGCACGACGATGAGAGTGTTTCGCAGCACCGTAGACTCCCCCACTCCGTGGCCCGCCAGGAAGGACCACGGGCGATTGCAATTGGCGAGTCCGAGGCCTATACGAGGCGGCGGCGTCTGGAATTGAACCCAAGCGCGGCAAACACGGCCAACGACACTAGTCCGGCCAGACCGATAAGCGGCATGAGGCTGGCAGTATGCGGCAACGTCTGCACTGGTGCGGGAGTTTCGGCAGCGGCTTGCTCCGTTGCAACCGGGGCAGCTTCCGGTGCAGCCTCGGGAGCAGCAGCGGGCTCAGGCGCTGTCTGTGCTAATTCGGTGGTGTTGCCGGTTTCGTCCACGGCCACGAGCGGCACCGTCTTCAGATCCTCCGGCGCAAGCGTTTCCGCCGCGATCGCGGGGACCGGGACTTTCACGAATGCCGCAATCTGTGCAGCCGTTTCTTTCGGGTATGCAAACTCCTGCCCGAAATTGTCGCCCGGGTAAAACCACGCGCGAAGCGCTCTGGGCTGCCCGGCGGGGACTTCCCAATAGCCCAGGACCGTTTTTCCGGTCGGACGCAGGCGATAGTTCGGTATGGCCAGAATCGTGGTGATGACGTTCTTCTGGTCTTTATCGAAAATTCGAACGATGTGCCGGTCTGAGGTGGAGTCCACCAGCGCCATGACATATTCGCCCGGCTGCAGTATCACGGTGTGCCCGGGAGCGCAGCACGACGGCACTTCAAGTGGCTCATTGACGGTAAGCAGAGTTTTCTTGTTCCATTCATCCGCCTGGAGGTTTGGTATTAGAGCCAGGCCGATACAACCGGCGAAGGCCGCGAACGCGAGACTTTGGAAATGTTTCATGGTGTCATCGATCTCCTTTTCGATGTCGCACTGTCTATAGGCAGATCGGACGCCAAAACAAAAAGCCCCGGCAATTCAGCTTTTCCCGGACGATTAACCACGGAATCATGCAGATGTTGCCGCCTGTCGTGCAGGACATGCCTGGCTACGAATGCGCCGGCGTTTTGGCGGCTGCCGATAAACCAGCAGACCGGCTCACAAAAGCCGGTGCAGGATTTGCCACTGGGGGTGCAGGTTTTGCTCCGCGGGCGCTCAATTTGCGGTCGCTGTAAAGCCAGTACACGATGCCCCCCATGACCACCAGATTGATGAGCAGTTCCGTGACGGCACTGCCTCCGACATCGGGATTGAAGATGAGCGGCACATCCCCCAGAACGCTAACCAGTAAGACGTAGCACCCGACCATGCTCAATACCCAGCGTGTCTTCCGGCCAGACGCGAGCAGAGCGGCCCCAACCAGCAGCAGGGGACCGCTGACCGCAAGCGTGTGAACTCCGGCGCCCCAGCGGTGAGCGGGCGATAATTCCATCACCAGGCCGGTGGCGCCCAGCGTCTCCACGAGT
>Ga0187863_10001350_pt1 | contig 19744 bp, 19 predicted proteins | sample June2016WEW_11_1_FD_132975 | JGI IMG/M metagenome (GOLD analysis project Ga0187863, IMG submission 132975) | Peatland microbial communities from SPRUCE experiment site at the Marcell Experimental Forest, Minnesota, USA - June2016WEW_11_10 | ecosystem: Environmental > Terrestrial > Soil >... | reverse complement strand
GGTCGGTGCCTTCGGCCAGGGTGTAGGTGCCGCGATCCCAAACGATCACGCTGCCCGCGCCGTACTGCTTCGCCGGAATGTTGCCCTCGAAATCCCGGTAATCCATCGGGTGGTCTTCAACGTGCATGGCAAGCCGCCGGTCGAGTGGAACGAGGGTCGGCCCCTTGGGCACCGCCCAGGAAGCGAGCACTCCTCCGGCTTCCAGGCGGAAATCGTAATGCAGGCGCGTGGCGCGATGCATCTGTACGACGAATCGCAGCTTCTCGGCGGCCTTTTCCTTGCGGCCGCTCGGCTCCGGCGTCGTTTTGAAGTCGCGCTTTTTCCGGTAGGTCTCGAGGGACCCGGGACGCGTTCCGGCGGCTTTTTTCGGCATCGCGATTTTGCGTTCGACGCGGCGGCACGCTACTCTTAGAAGTGAATGCTCTACAGTGCCGCCGGCTTGGTACTTTCTCTCGGAATCGCTGCCGTGGCGTGGCGGCGCAGCCGGACCCGCGGCGGGTATTACGATCGCGAAGTTTATGGCATGAAGCGCGCGACGCACGTTACCTACGGCGCAATCGGCTTGGCGTTTGCGCTCTTTTTTGCGCTAGCCCTCTGGCTGAGGCTGGTGTCGGCAGGCATCGCCGCGCTTGCGCTGTATGCGGTCATCGCCGTGTTTTATCTTAGCTCGTTCGTGCGCGGAGCATCCGACTTCGATGAGTGACTTTCGTTTCTCGCCCAGACCCAACCGCGCCCACGAAATCGCTTGGCTGCCGTGGGATGCGCAGACGTTCGCCCTCGCCGCCGCGGAAGACCGGCCGATCCTGCTCTCGATCTCGGCCGTGTGGTGCCACTGGTGCCACGTTATGGACGAGACGACCTACTCCGATCCGAGCGTCATCGAAACGATCAACCGCCGTTTCGTTCCCGTTCGCGTCGACAACGACCGGCGCCCCGACATCAACGCGCGCTATAACATGGGCGGCTGGCCGACGACGGCATTTTTGACCCCCGACGGACGGACGCTGACCGGCGCGACCTATCTGCCGCCCGCACAGATGCATCGCGCGCTCGACGAGATCGCTCGTTTCTACAGCGAACGAAAGGACGAGATCGCCGAGCTTCCCGCAATGTCGCGCTCGCATGACGCGCTGCGCGAGTCCGCTGCGGCCGGCGACCTCAGCGACGCACCGATCGCGCGGCTCCTCGCAAATCTCGAAAGCAACTACGACGAGGAGTTCGGCGGTTTCGGCGACGAGCCGAAGTTTCCGCAGCCCGAAGTGCTCGAGTTCTTACTCTCAGAGTGGCGCATTTGCCGTAATCAGCGCTACTATGCGATGGTGGCGCAGACGATGCGCGGCATGTCGCGCGGCGGCATGTACGACCACGTCGAAGGCGGTTTCTTCCGCTACTCGACCACGCGCGACTGGAGCGTCCCGCATTTTGAGAAGATGGCCGAAGATCACGCGGGGCTTCTGCGCATCCTCGCGACGCTTTCGATCTTTGCGCCCACTGAGGACATTCACACGACGCTGGTATCGGCGACGAACTACGTTCGCAACGTTCTGCTCGACCCGCAGACTGGCTTCTTCGGCGGCAGTCAGGATGCCGACGAAGCGTACTTCGCGCTACCGCTCGAAGAACGCCGTCACTTGATTGCTCCGTTCGTCGATCGCACGTCGTACACCAACTGGACCTGCGCGCTCGCGGGCGCGCTCCTCCACGTTGCGCACGCACTCGACGACGATGCGCTGCTCGCGCAAGCCGTAACTACACTCGATAACGTGGCGGAGCGTCTCGTCGATGCAGAAGGCTTGCTCTATCACGTTTTGGCGCCCGGCGGCGAGCCCGAGGTGCGCGGGCTGCTCACCGATCACGTCGCCTACCTTCGCGCGCTGCTCGACGCGCACGAAGTAAGCGGCGAGGAGCGCTTCTTGGACCGCGCGCGAACGCTCGCGCAAACGACGATCGACTCTTTCGAAGCGCCCGGCGGTGGCTTCTACGACCGGCTTGCGGGCAGCGAGTCCTTCGGCAATCTCGCCTTTCCCGATCGTCCGATTGTGGAGAACGGCCTGCTGGCGGACGCACTCTTACGATTAGATGCGCTCACCGGGGAGTCCGCGCACCGCGATCGCGTCGCGCAAACGCTGGCGATTTACGCCGGTACGGTAACAAATGCCGGATCGTTTGCCGCCACCTTTGCGCGCGGCTTACGGAGATATCTCTCCCCAGAGATCGTCGTTCGCATCGTCGGCGATCCCGCGCGAACCGACGATTTTCGTGAAGCGGCGCTCCGGTTGCCGGCGCCGTTTGCTTCGATTCGTACGCTGTCGCCGCACGAAGCGGCAGCGCAGGCGTTGCCGGGGGAGCCGCATCCCGCGGCCTACGTGTGCGTTGGGACCGTTTGCGGAGCGCCGGTGACGCAAGCCTCGGAGCTGCGCGCCGCCTACGACGCGCTCGCGCCGTGAGCGGCACGACGACGGCGCCGCTGGCTTTTGGCTACGTTCGCACGAACGTCTGCCAGTACCAGCAGCCCCATAACCCGACAGCGATCGAATAGGCGACGAGTGCTTTCCCCCATATCGGCATGCGCTGGCGTACTGCAAGCATCATCAGCGCGACGAGGAACGGCTCGAAATCGAGCGCGTGGCGCATGCCGAACTGCGCGAACCCGTTGACGTAATACAAGAAGTTCGGGATAGCAACGAGGACCGCTGCGGCCCAAAGTGCGAGCACCCAACGAGCGGGTGAACGAGCGAAAAACGCGAGCAGCAATGCGGGCGACGTCCACGTCAACGCGACGCCCGAGAACTCGGGCCGCAGCCACGGAAAGCCCGGCAATAACGTCGGCAGCTGCACGAAGAACGACCAGAGCTGGTAGGGCAGATACTCGACTCGAAACGGCGAGCCGGTCGGCATTCCGACTTGGTCTTGATGGTACCAAGCCGTGTAGCCGATGTCGCTCCACGTTCCCCAGCGCGCTTCGTTGTAGAGAATCCATAGGATGGCGATTGGAATGAGAACTGCGATGAAGGATATTGCCCTTGTCGTCCTTCGACTGCGCTCAGGATGACAAGGGTGGGGCTCAGGATGACAAGGGTGGGGCTCAGGATGACAAGGGTCGGGCTCAGCATGACACGGGTTGGGCTTGGGCTCTTCCGCAGGCGCGAGCAAGAGGTAGAGATAGACCGGCAATGCCGCAATCATCGAAAAGCGCGATTCGAAGGCGCACGCGGCAAAGAGTGCAACGAGCCAGCCTCGGCGTTTGCCGGCAAGCTCCACGAGTGCCAACAAGGTAAAGCAGACGGCGGAGACGTGCGCGGTGAACCAAACGTCGCCCAGCATAGCGCACCACAAGAGATCGGTGCCCGCCAAGAGGAAGGCGCAGATCCACGCGATGCTCGAGCGAGCTACGCCAAAACGCTCGCCTAGCTCCCACGCCGCACCAATCGCGACGGCGGCGAGCACTACGGCCAGCGCGGTTTGGTTCGCCTGCGAACCGAAGAGCGTAACCAGCGGCATCAGCAGCAACGCCGGCAACGGCCCTTCGATGACAAAATAGAGGCCGTTGTACGGCAGCGCATCGATATAAGATCCGGGCCAGTAGATCCACGCGTGCCCACCCAACAGCGCCTGCGCCAACAGTACGTAGTTGTTATACGGGGTCGCGCGAAGATGCGAGACGAGCGCCGTTACCACGAAGGCGATGAAGGCGGCGGCGTACGCCGGCCTGATCCGCGCGCTCAAATGGTGGGAAGCGACGCGTGCGGCAGCGGTTTAGGGGCTTGGAAGGTTGAAGGCGGTAGGCTCTCCGGAAACCGATAATCGCTCCAGGCGATCCGCTCGCGCGCCGGTTTGCCGCCGATTTGCGCGCTGGCATCGGCGACCACAGGCATCCAATACTTGCCGAACGGTCCGAACTCGACCTCGCCGTTTCCTTCGACGCCGGCACCCGCGCTGCGAAAGCGCACGTCGCGTGGAAGGAAGTTCGCGCCGTCGATGGTCAAGCGGTCGATCCAGGTGCCTAAAGAACGATTTAACGGCGTCGCTTCATAGACGTAGTCGAAATGACCGCCGTCTTTGACGGTTCCGAGAAAGAGCAGCTCGTACGATCCGGCGCTGGGGGAGAAGCGGGCGATCGCGTAGCGATCCTCGTACCGCGAGATTCGCGCCACCTTGCGAAGCAGCGTTATTCCGTCGACTGAAAGCGTATCGTCCCGAACGTCGAGTCCGCTGCGATAAATTCGATGGTGCTGCTCGATGTTGCTCGGTCCGACTTGGGAGACCGTGTACGAAAAGACGACAACCTTCGGGGCGGAGGCAGCTTTGAGCGCCAAAGCATATTGCGCCAAGACGTATTGCGAGTCGAGGTGGCCGGTACCCGCGCCCAGCGACACCAGCAACGCCAACATCGAGACCGCTCGCAAACGGCTCACGTCAGCACGGCGTCGCGAATCGCATCGAGCGCGGCTTGCGCGGCGTTGATCCGCGTTCCGCCGCCCTGAGCCATCGCTGCCTGGCCACCACCCTTGCCGCCGACCAGCGGCGCGGCGAGCTTCACGAGATTCCCGGAATGCAGGCCTGCCTTTACCAGATCGTCGCTCGTGCTGACCACGAGACTCACTGTGCCGTTGTCGATACCGGCCAGCGCGATGACACCACTGGGCAAACTATGCCGTATCGCACCGCTCAAATGGCGCAGCGCTTCGCCGTTGGCCTCACGCACGACTGCGCCGACAAACGCGCGATCGCCCTTTCGCTGCGCATTGTCGACGTACGAGGCAGCGTCGGCCGCAGCCATCCGGGCCTTGAGCTGGCCGAGCGCCGTTTGCAAATCCTTCACATCGCGCTGCATGCGGTCGACGCGGTCGCGCAGCTCGTCGGGTGCCGCCGACATCGAGGCCGAGAGCGATCCGATGAGATCGCTCTGCTTGTTGACGTGTTCCTCGGCCGCGGCCGAAACGCACGATTCAATTCGGCGAATGCCGCTTCCGATTGACGATTCCGAGAGAATCACGAAGAGCCCCAGTTCGCCGGTCGTGTGCGAATGCGTGCCGCCGCAAAACTCGATCGAAGGCCCCGCCTGCACGACGCGAATCATATCGCCGTACTTTTCACCGGCCATCCAAACCGCTCCGGTCTTTCTCGCCTCCTCGAGCGGCAGCACGCGCGTCACCAAGTGCGAATCGTCACGGATCATTTCGTTGACGCGGTGCGCGACGGCACGGCGCTGTTCGCCCGTCAGCGCGCCCTGCGGCCAGCGGAAGTCGAAGCGCATGCGGTCGATGCCGACCCACGAACCGGCTTGATTGACCTCGTCGCCGAGCACGTCTTTGAGCGCTCGCTGCAAAAGGTGCGCGGACGTATGGTGCCGGCGAATCTCGCGCCGCCACGCTACGAAGACCCCGGCGCGGACTCGATCTCCGGCTGCAAACTCTCCCTCGACGACGCTGCCGTAATGCGCGATCGCTTCGCCCATGTACTGCGTGTCCCGCACGTCGAACAGCGCACCTTCACTGCGGATTCGCCCGCGGTCGCCGATCTGTCCGCCGCGTTCGGCATAAAACGGCGTGCGATCCAAAATCAGCACGCCTTCCTCTCCCGGCGATAGCGAGGCAACCGGCTTTCCGTCTTTGAGCAACGCGACGACCTCGCCGTCGGCTTCGAGCCCTTCGTCGTAACCGGTGAAGCTGCTACGAATCGCCGGTAGATCGGTTAAGGCCACCACATCGCGCTTTGCGGCCGCATCACGGCGCGCGCGCGCGCGCTGCTCTTCCATCAGGCCGTCGAACGCGACGGTATCTACGACCGCACCGCGCTCGCTCGCGATCTCACGCGTAAGCTCGAGAGGAAACCCGAACGTATCGTGAAGTTGGAACGCTATTTCTCCGCCGATGATCCCACCAGGCCGCTCGATCGCCTCGTCGATGACTCGCTCGAGCATCGTCATGCCGCGTTCCAACGTCCGGTCGAAGGTCTGTTCCTCTTGACGTAGCGCCGTCGTTATCCGCACCGCGCTTCCGCTTAGCTCCGGATAGCCGGGTTCGAGCGATTTCACCGCCGCGGGAACGAGCTCGGAGAAAAATCCGTCTGGATAGCCGAGAAGCCGTCCGTTGCGAATCGCGCGGCGGATCAGGAAGCGCAGCACGAAACCTCGGTCCGTATTCGATGGATAGACGCCGTCGTTGACCAAGAAGGTCGCCGAGCGAAGGTGATCGGCAATGATATTCTGGCGCGCCCGTTGCTCGCTCCGCTCGAGCGTCGTGTGACCGATCGGCGGCTGCGCCGCGACTAAATCGGTGAAGAGATCGGTCTGATACATCGAGGCAAATCCGTTACAGACAGCCAGCATCCGTTCCAAACCGGCACCCGTGTCTATGGACTTACGCGGCAAATCCTCCAGCTTACCATCGGCCGTTCGATTGTACTGTTGGAACACGACGTTCCAGATCTCGACGTACCGATTTCCGAGATTGGGGCCCGTATCGTCCTGGCCGCTCGCATGCTCCGCGCCCGTATCGTAAAAAATTTCCGTACAGGGCCCACACGGACCGGTTGCGCCCATCGTCCAGAAGTTATCTTCGTCAAACCGCGTGATGCGTGCCGGATCGAGGCCGACTTCCTTATTCCAAATCCGCGCCGCTTCATCGTCGTCCGTGTGCACGGTGACGTACAGCCGCTGCGGATCCAGGCGAAGCACTTGGGTCACGAACTCCCACGCCCACGCGATTGCGTCGCGCTTATAATAGTCGCCGAAGCTGAAGTTGCCGAGCATTTCCAGGAATGTGCCGTGACGCCCGGTGCGCCCAACGCTCTCGATATCGCTCTTCGCTCCGGCGACGCGGAGGCACCGCTGCACCGTCACGACGCGCGGCGCCGGAGCCCGCTGCTCGCCGAGAAAGACGGGCACGAACTGCTCCATCCCGGCTATCGTAAAGAGCGTCGTCGACATCTCGTGCGGAACCAGACTCGCCGGCGGCAGCAGCTTATGCTGCTTTGCCACCCAAAAATCGATCCACGCCTGCCTAAGCTCTTGGCTCTTCATCGCGACTACTCTACGCTATCGCCCGGCGAGAAACCCATGACGTGTCGCTCGCCGGTGCGAAATCGCCGGAATTTACTCGCGGTGGAAACTGTAGAGCACCTTCTCCGTACCGCTCGTCGTGATGGTAAAGACCGTTCCACTCCCGTGCTCGCCACCGCGGGCTGTCGTCCCGTAGAGCGTGCCGCCCACGTCGATGAGGCCTGCGGTCGGGTTCTGGCCATCGGTGCCGAAGCTGTGCAGCACTTTCTCCGTCCCGTCCGGCGTGATGCTAAAGACCGTTCCGCAGTCGCCGGAGCAACGAGAGACGGTGCCCCCGTAATAGGTCGTTCCGTAGAGGGTGCCCTTCACCTCGAGTAGGGATGCCAAGGGGTTAAAGCCATCGCCGTTCTTGCCGCCAAAACTGTGGAGCACTTTCTCCGTCCCGTTCGGCGTAATGCTGAAGACGGTGCCATTACAACAGCCGCCGCTGCCGCTATAGGCGCCGCCATTCTCCGTCGTGCCGTAGAGCGTGCCGCCGACGTCGATCAAGGCTGCGCTGGGATTTTTGCCGTCGGTTCCGTTACCGAAGCTGTGCAGCACTTGCTCCGTGCCGTCCGGCGCGATGGTAAAGACCGTGCCACCGTGGTACGCGCCACCGTAACCCGTCGTGCCGTAGAAAGTGCCTTTCACGTCGGTGAGGGGTGCCTCGGGATATGCGCCGTCGGTTCCCACACCGAAGTCGTGCAGTTCCTTCCACGTGCCGTCCGTCGTGATGCTGAAGACCGTGCCTTCGAGCTGCGCGCCGCCGTACCGCGTCGTGCCGTAGAGGGTACCGCCCGCGTCAATGAGGCTTGCGGCGGGCTTACCGCCATTGGTTTTGTGCCCGAAGAGGTACAGCAATTGCTCCGTTCCGCCAGTCGTGATGCTAAAGACCGTCCCACCATGTCGGGGCTCGTCGGAGTTGCGTGTCGTGCCGTAGAGCGTGCCGTCCAGATCGACGAGGGCTGCAGAAGGATGCACACCATCGGATCCGCTGGGGAAGCTGTGCAACACTTGCTCCTTCCCGTCTAGCGTGACGCTAAAGACCGTTCCACACCCGCCGCGGCAACCACCGGTGCCGCCGGCATAGGTCGTGCCATACAGCGTCCCCTCCACGTCGAGCAAGCTTGCGAGCGGATAGCTTCCGTCGCCCCCGGCGGCGGGGCTCGGCCACCTTCCAGCGCGATCGGGAGCGACATAAATCCCCGGCGCATACTGCAAGCGCGAGAGACCCGTCGTTTGCGAGCACGCCGCAACGCTGACGCAGGCGGCGAGTAGTCCGTAAAGGCCCAAAGCCGAAAGCTTCATAGGGAGTGCTCCTTTTGCCGGCGCAATGCGGACTCGCTCAGGTTGCGCGCGCTTCGATGATAGCACCACAGCTTCGTTCCTGGAACCTTCTTCGAGACGGGTGCGAAGTCGTGCCGCAGCGTCAGGTCGCGCGCGATAAACCTAGTCGGCTAGGACCGCACGCAGCTTTTCGAGCGCCTTGGCTTGCAGGCGCGAGACGTGCATCTGCGAGACGTTGAGGCGCTTGGCGATCTCCGTCTGCGAGACCGACTCGTAAAAGCGAAGGTAGATGATTACGCGCTCGCGCCCGGAGAGGACCCCGAAGGCTTGCTCGAGATTCGCGCGGTCTTCGAGGAGCTCGAGGCCGGCGTCGGCGACGCCGACGGTGTCCGCGAGCGTCTGCGATTTTTTGTCCGCCTCGCCGGAGACTTCGCTATCGAGCGAGAGCAGGTTGTAAGCCTGACCCAGCTCCTGCGCCTCCAAGATTTCGTCTTCGCCGGCCTGAAGGTGCTGGGCCAACTCCGTCACGGTCGGGCTGCGCCCGAGGGATATGGCGAGCTTGTCACTGGCGCGGTTGACCGCGAGGTTGAGCTCCTGCAGGCGGCGAGGGACCTTCACCGCCCAGCCTTTATCACGAAAGTATCGCTTGATCTCGCCGACGATCGTCGGCGTCGCGTAGGTTGTGAACTCGACGCCGCGGTCGAGATCGAAACGGTCGATCGCTTTGAGCAGCCCGACGGTGCCGACTTGCACCAAGTCGTCGAGGGGCTCCCCGCGATTGGCGAATCGCACGGCGAGAAAACGAACGAGATTCAAATGAACGACGACCAACTCTTCGCGCAGCCCCTCGTACTCGGGCTCCGGCGTTTGGTCGGATTGCGCGTACCGCTTGCGCCGCTCGATGAAGCGCTCGAACAGGGCGCGGGTCCGCTTGCGGTCGCGTCGCGCTTGCTCCCGTTCTTGCACTAGTGGCCTGGAACGCCCAGCCTCTTGGCCATCAACAAGTCGGTCCCCGTCTGCGGACTGACGTCATAGCTGACCTCATCCATCAACGTCCGAATGAGAAAAACGCCAAGGCCCGCGATCCGAGCTTCATCGAAGTTCATGTTCGGCGCTTCGGAGCGTTGGAGGCCGTGACGTCCGCTATCGCGCACGCGAATGCGCAAAAGATCGGAGAGCGCTTCGCAGGTCAAGTCGATAAATTCGCCATGTCCTTCATGCTGAATCACGGCCGTGCAGGCTTCCGCGACGGCCAGCTTCACATCTTCGATCTCTTCGATCGAAAAGTGCAGGCGGTTGGCAACGGTGGCGGCGGCAAGGCGGGCGAGTGCGACCCATTCGGGCCGAGACGGAATGCGCAGTTCGACGAGCTCCTTATCGGAAGGCTCGACGGCTGCGTTCATACAAGCGCTTTCATCGCCGCATCTTCGCTTTCGAAGATGCCGAAGATTTTGACCAATCCGGTTATGTCGAAGATCTTCTTGATTTGAGGGTTGGTGCACACGAGGTTGACCGACCCGCCGTGCTCGCGCACGCGCTTGAGTCCGCCGATCAAGACGCCCAGACCGGTAGAGTCGATATATCGAACCTTTTCCAAATTGATGACGAGGAAGTAGACGCCGCGGTCGATCAGCTCCCCGATTGCGTCCTTCACCTTCGGTGACGTGTAGACGTCGATTTCGCCGCTGAGGTCGATCACGTAACAGTCGCCGGGTGCCTCCCGCACGTTCACCTTGATGTCCAACTTGCTATCCCTCGGCGTGGCGTTGAAGTTCGTCGCGAGTTGCTTGCGCCGTCGTCTGCCCCTCGGCAACGGCGGCGTCGAGATTGGAACGAGCGCTCTCGACGACTTGCCGGCCCCGTTCGTAAAGCTCCGATACGCTCGACTGCCATTGGGAGGTAACGCCGCCAACCTTCTCGCGGAGGTCGCCGGTCGCGTCCATTGCGAAGTTTCCGGCCTCGCGGGCCTTGCCGGCGAGACGATCGCGTGTCTCTTCTTGCGTCAAAAATGTCGCCGCGGCCACACCAGCAACCGCGCCGATGAGAAAACCGGCGAGGAATCGACCCCCGCCATTGCCTTTGCCCATAGTTGAATTACTCCCTACTTATTGACTCTTTCCCGTAACCAACCGCCGTAAACCGGCGGTGATGCCGCCAAGCGCAGCGCCGACGTTGATGATGGCGGGCGTAACCGCGCTTTTGGTAAGGTCGACTGTACGCGAAAGCGTGCCTGCAGTTTCTTCGAGAGATTTCGTCACTTCGTCAACGTGCGCCAGTGTGTTGCTGACCGGGGTGCCGATGTTTTCGAGCTGCTTGTCCACTTCGTCCAGCGTGATCCGTGCTCGGCCGAGCGTTTTTGCAAGCGCCAGCGCCGCGACAAAAACCCCAATGCCGACCAACAGGATGCCCACACCCGCAAGTACGTCGAGGATCAGTGGACCATACTCCGTTCCGTTCAAGCTCCTGCCTCCAGCCGCGCGCGGTTCGTTTCGAGTCTACCCAATCCCCCCGCATGCGCGACCGGGCTTCCCAAAGCTCTTAGATCCCCGACTATGGCGGGGAGGATGTGCACAACTCGGTCGACCTCCGCCGGCGTCGTCGCCGAGCCGAGGGAGAACCGCACTCCGCTCGCCAGGCCGTCCCCCTGCCCGGCCATGGCCGTCAGAACGTGGCTGGGCTGGAGGGTACCCGAAGTGCAAGCGCTCCCCGCCGAGGCGGAGACTCCCGCAAGGTCGAGCGCGATGATGAGCGCCGCCGGGTCGACCCCTGCGAAGCTCAGGTTGCATGAGTTGGCCAGCCTCGAGGCACCGCCGGCGTTGACGCTGACGGCGGCTATCTGGGAGCGGATCCCCGCTTCCAAACGGTCTCGCAGGGTCGCGACGTCTGTGGCGGCTTTCGCGCGTTCCGCGACGGCCAGTTCGAGCGCTCGAGCCATGCCGACGATCCCCGCCAGGTTCTCCGTCCCGGATCGCCGCCCCGACTCTTGCCCCCCGCCGACAGCGAGCGGAACCAGCGGCACCCCACGGCGCACGTAGAGCAGCCCGACGCCTTTTGGCCCGTAAAACTTGTGTGCCGAGATCGAGAGCAGATCGACGCCAAGCGCTCGCACGTCGATTGGCAGCCAGCATGGAGTCGCGACCGCATCGGTGTGAAAGAGAGCGCCTCGGCGCCGGGCGATCTCCGAAAGCTCGGCGATGGGCTGGATGGCTCCCACTTCGTTGTTCGCATACATGATCGACGCCAGGACGGTGTCCGGCCGCAGCGAGCGCTCGAACTCCACCGGATCGACTCGTCCCTCGCGATCCACCGGCACGAAGCTCGTGTCGAATCCGTCCTCGCGCAAGCGCTCGAGGGCCGCGAGAACCGCGTGATGTTCGACCGCAGAAGCCGCGACGTGTGCCGGGCGAGGGGTCGCTCGCGTTGTGCCGAGCAGCGCCAGATTGTCCGACTCGGTTCCTCCGGATGTGAACACGATCTCGTCATGGTGCGACCCAATCGCCGCGGCCACGCGGTCGCGCGCAGCGTCCAACGCGGCGCGCGCTCGCCTCCCCTCAAAATGCAGCGAGCTTGGATTAAAATTACATTGGTCCGCAGCATCGCGCATCGCATCGGCGACCTCGCCGCGCACCGGCGTTGTTGCCGCGTGGTCGAAGTAAATTCGAATTGAATTCACAGAATGCTCCAAGTATGCAGCCCTATTATTGGGTTGTGCGAAGCTCCAACGCACAACTCCGAGAAGTAGCAACGGGAAACTGGCGGTTCGAGTATCACTCGGACCGCCTTCTTTTTTCGGCCTCGCGCTCCGCGATAATCCGTTCGGCCCCCTGCTTCCGCGCAACGTAATACCGCCGATCGGCCAAACCCGGCGGCAGGTTGAGCTGGGCGACGTCGTAGTCGTCGTGCGGGTAATGGTAAGCCTCGCCGTAGCCGAGCCGGCGCATCAAGTGGGTCGGCGCGTTTCGCAAGTGCAGGGGAACGGGATCGTTGCGCGTTTCCAAAACGTCGGCCATGGCGGCGCCGTAGCTCGCGCCGACGCTGTTGCTCTTCGGCGCCGTGGCAAGATAGAGCGTCGCGTGAGCGAGCGGAAAGAAGCCTTCGGGCATGCCCACGAAGTGCACCGCCTGCTGCGCCGCGACGGTCACTTGCAAAGCGTTTGAATCCGCAAGCCCGACGTCTTCCGACGCCAGGATCACCAGTCTTCGCGCGATAAACAACGGGTCTTCGCCGCCCTCGATCAGGCGCGCGAGCCAGTATAACGATGCGTCGGCATCGCTTGCGCGTACGGACTTGATCAGCGCGCTGATCGTATCGTAGTGCATTTCGCCGCTCTTATCGTAACGGGCGTTGCGGCGCTGCATCGCTTCGCGCACGACCGCTAAGTCGACGTGCGGTGGCTCCCCGCGTGCCGACGCGGCCGCAAGCTCAAGCGAACTCAGAGCGGCGCGCGCGTCACCATTTGCAAACCCGACCAGCAGCGCTCGAGCCTCCTCGTCGATTCGAAGCTCTTTGCTGCCCAGACCGCGCTCGGGGTCGCACAGCGCCCGATCGACGATCGTTCCAACCTCCTCGTCGGACAGAGCGTCGAGCACAAAGACTCGCGCTCGCGAGAGCAACGCCGAGTTCACCTCAAACGATGGATTCTCCGTAGTGGCACCGATGAGCGTAACCGTGCCATCCTCAACGAAAGGCAGCACGACGTCTTGTTGAGCTTTATTGAACCGATGGATCTCGTCGATAAAGAGGATCGTCGGTTTACCGGAGCGTCGCCGGACTCGAGCTTCGTTGAGAGCGCGCCGAAGGTCGGATACGCCGGCATTCACGGCCGACATGCGCTCGAAATGGGCGCCGGTTTGGCCGGCAATGATTTCGGCCAGCGTCGTCTTGCCGCTGCCCGGCGGGCCCCACAAGATCATCGACGGAACCGCGTCGCGCTCGATCGCGGCGCGCAACGCGCGTCCAGGCCCCAACAGCTCCCGCTGTCCAACGAACTCGTCGAGTGTGCGAGGCCGCATTCGCGCGGCCAACGGCATTGCTATTGCCGGAAAATCGAAAAGCACGTTGCCGCCGCCACTACGGGGGCCCGGGCACCTTGATCGGCTTGGGCGTCGCCAGCTTCCGGTGGAACTCGCCGGGAAACTGCATGGTGACGTTGCCTTCGGCGTGCGCGGTCCCGGTCGCGGTATTGTAGAGAACGCTGCCGGCGTCCATCTTTCGCGTTCCCGAAACGATATGCACGGCACCTTGCAGGAATAACGTGTGCGCTTGGTCGTCCAACGTGCCGGAATCCGCGGTCACGTTGGTCTCGGCCTGCACGTAGTGGACGTTTCCGGTGGCCCTATAAACCTTCGCCTTCCCGTCGATCTGCGCTTTATCGGCCGTGAGCGTCGAGGGACTCGCCTCATGGGCATCCCCGCCGCCACCGGTCAAACTTCCGGCACCGCCCTGCGAGTCGTGCATCACGACGTGGCCGTTGAGATAGAGCACTTGTTTTTTGTAGTTGCCGTTGGCGCGATCCGCGCTAACGTCGCCACCGACGCGCGTCATGACGACCTTGGCGGGCGTGCTAAAATCGCCCGTCTTGAAGTTTGCGTCCAGCGAGTTTGCGTGAACCGTCCAAACGCCGAGATCGAATGCGGCCGGAGCGGAGCTCGGCGGTGCCTTCGCATTCGGCAGCTTCGAGGAACGCTGCTCCGGCGATGGTGAAGTGCTCGGCTGCGACGATGGTGAGGCGCTCGGCTGCGCCGAGGGCGAGGAAGAAGGCTTGGCCAGCGCGACCAGCGCCAGGGCCCCAACGAGCAGTGCGACAGAGCGAATCATACTATTTGCGTTCGTACCTTTACCGAAGGACGCTCGATCGGTCCAAGGAGCGCTGCGAAGCGGCTTTCCGAAACGGCACCTTCTCGCAGCAGCCGAGGACGGGCGCCCGAAAGATCGATAATGGACGATTCGACGGCATAGGGAACCGGCCCATGCGCGACCAGCAGATCCGCGGGTGGAAGCATCGAGGCATCTTCATCCCCGAGATACGGCGGGCCGCCCGGCTGGATTGCCGTCGTGCCGGCGATTGGTCCGCAGCGTTCGAGCAACGCGCGCGCAAAAGGCTCGTCCGGCACGCGAAAAGCGAGCGTGTGCAAGCCTGCGGCCAACTCGTCGCCGATAAACGCCGGCTTGCGAATCAATACGATCACGGGACCGGGAAGGAGCCGTTTGGCGACGGTGGCGGCCAGCGGATTTTCGAACGCGTATTCGAGAAACTCTTGCGGGGACGCCACGTGCATCGTCAGGGGCCGGCTGTCGGGTCGGCCTTTTGCCGCGTAGATCCGATCGATTGCGGCCGAATCGTAGGGATCGCAGCCGATGAAATAGCTCGTGTCGTTGGGCAAGATGACCGTTCCGCCGGAAAAGACCGTACGCGCGACTTCTTCGGCCACATCCTCAATCCGGGCGGCACTTGCATCGATCACGCGCCCCACGCAGTCCAGAGCCATCCCCCCATCATTCCCTCTCGACCCGAGTCTTCGCTGTGCCACGGGTCCCCACGAGCCTAAACGCGCACTCGCGCGCCCGTCCCGATGGCGACGCACGAAAGGGGATCGTCTGCGACGATTACCGGCACTCCCGTCACGTCGGAGAGCAGCTTGTCCAAGCCGCGCATGAGCGCTCCGCCCCCGGTCAAGATGATGCCGCGGTCGATGATATCGGAGGCAAGCTCCGGCGGCGTCTTCTCCAGCACCGATTTGACCGCTTCGACGATAGCACCAATGGGCTCGGAGAGGGCGTCGCGCACCTCTTCGCTCGTGATCTTTACGGTCTTCGGTAAGCCGTTGATCAAGTCGCGGCCGCGAATCTCCATCGCAAGCTCCTGCTCGAGCTTATAACAAGAGCCGATCTTGATCTTGATCTCTTCGGCGGTCCGTTCCCCGATCATGAGGTTGTAGACGCGCCGGATAAACCGAACGATGGCCTCATCCATCTTATTGCCTGCGACGCGAATCGACTGCGACACGACGATGCCGCCGAGGGAAATCACGGCGACGTCCGTCGTTCCGCCGCCGATATCGAGGACCATGCTGCCGGAAGGCCCATCGATTGGAAGACCCGCGCCAACGGCGGCAGCCATCGGCTCTTCGATGATCTCGACATCGCGCGCGCCGGCCAGCTTCGCCGCGTCCTTGACCGCGCGTTCTTCCACGCTCGTAATCTCGGCGGGCACGCAGATCGTCACGTGCGGTTTGGGCTTGACGATCGACGACCACCACGATCGGCCCTTCATGACTTTCTTGATGAAATACGACAGCATCGCTTCGGTGACTTCGAAATCTGCGATGACGCCGTCGCGCAACGGCCGAATCGCGGCGATATGCGCGGGCGTTCTGCCGAGCATCTGCCGCGCCTCCTCGCCGACGGCCAGCACTCTGCCCGTGTTCATGTCTTTGGCAACGACGGATGGCTCGCGCAAGACGATGCCCTTCCCCTTGACGTAAACCAAAACGTTAGCCGTACCGAGGTCGATGCCGATTTCCAAAGACTGACTCCTACTCCAAAAAAACGCTAGCTAGCCGAAACTCGCGGGTATTCGCTCGTTTCAAAGAATCCCGCCGGCTCGACGAGCGGCGTCACGCCGCTGCTGCGCTGCACTTGCCCGCCTAGCTCCGAAAGCATCTCTTCCAAACGTTCGTATCCGCGATCGATATATTCCAGCCCGATGATTTCGGTTTCGCCCGCGGCTGCCAGTGCTCCGATGACGAGGCCGGCGCCGGCGCGAATGTCCGGTGCTTCCACCGGTGCCCCGGAGAGCTGCTTGGGACCTTTGATGACGGCTGCATTGCTTTCCATCGTAACTTTGACCTCGGCTCCCATGCGAGCAAGCTCGTTGACGTACGAAAAGCGAGCGTTGAAGATCGACTCCTCGACGACGCTGGTCCCCGGACACGTACAGAGAAAACCGACCATCTGCGGTTGGAGATCGGTCGGAAAACCCGGATAGGGCGCGGTAAGGATATCGGTGCCGCCGGTAATGCCATCGGCCTTGACCCTGATCCAGTCGTCGCCCGTGATGGTGACGACTCCGCATTCCACCAGCTTATCGGTGAGGGCGCGCAAGTGCTCGGGCCGGCAGCCGGTGACGGTCACGTCGCCGCGCGTCACCGAGCCGGCGAGCAAGAGCGTTCCCGTGACGATGCGATCCGCGATGATCTCATACTCGACGCCGTGTAGCTCGCGGACGCCCTCAATGACGACCGTGTCGGTGCCTTGGCCTAAAATCCGCGCACCCATTGCGACGAGAAAGTTTGCGAGGTCGACGACTTCGGGTTCCATCGCAACGTTCTTCAACGTCGTCGTTCCGTCGGCCAATACCGCCGCAAGCATTGCGTTCTTAGTGGCACCGACGCTGGGCATGCGGAACTCGATCGCGGCCCCCGTTAACCGTGGACCCTGCGATGTGGCGATGAGATAGCCGTGCGCGTTATGCACGTCGCATCCCAAAGCCACGAAGGCTTGCTCGTGCATGTCCGTCGCGCGCGTGCCCAACACGCAACCGCCGGGCAGCGGAACCTCGGCGCGGCCGAAGCGCCCCAGGAGCGCGCCGACGATGTCGAACGAAGCGGCCAGTTTACGCACGAGCGCGTACGGCGCACGATAGGACGCGACGTTGCTTGCGTCGATCGTCACCGTGTTCTTGTCTTCGTAGCGAATGCGCGCGCCCAAGGCTTCCAACAACGACCACATCACCGACACGTCGGTAATGTGCGGCACGCGATGGAGCGTTACCGTGCCTCGCGCCAGCAGAGCGGCGGCCATAATCGGCAGCGCGGCGTTCTTCGCGCCATGCGTTGCAACCGAGCCTTCCAGACGCGCGCCGCCCCGTACTCGGAGCGTCGTTTCGAGGCGTTCGAGCATATGCGATCTACCGTTCGCGTACGCTTGTAACTCGCCTACCGATGGCCGGTCAACCGCAGTTGCGCGTTCGCAAAATCAATGACGGCCTGCTCGCGCGCATAGGCTTCGCTTCCGGCCGCGGCCTCCTTTTGACGGTCCGTCGCCGCCGCCAACCGCTCGCGTGCCTCTGCGACGACGACGTCGTCGAACGCCAGCGCCTCGTCGACCAATACGGTTACGCGATCGGGCAGCGCCTGCATGAAGCCCTCACTGGTAGCCAGCTCCAGCCGCGAACTCGCACTCTCCGAAGCTTTGTCACCCTGAGCGGAGTCGAAGGGCTGTCGAAGGACGTTTGCCCGTAATATCCCGGGCTTTAGCGCTGCGAGAAACGGCGCGTGCTTTGGAAGAATGCCTTCCTCGCCCTCCGTCGTCACGGCGATAACCAGCGTCGCATTGCCGTCGAAGACGACTCGCGCCGGCGTGACAAGCTTGAACGCGATGCCGTCAGCCATGAGCCATGCGCTGCGCGTTCTCTCTAACTTCGTCGATCGTGCCGGCATAGAAGAACGCGCCTTCCGGCAAATCGTCGACCTTACCCTCGAGAATTTCCTTGAACGACGCGATCGTCTCGGGCAGTTTGACGTATTTGCCCGAGCGGCCGGTAAACTGCTCGGCAACGAAAAACGGCTGCGAGAAGAAACGCTGAATGCGTCGTGCCCGCGCTACCGCGATCTTGTCGTCTTCCGAGAGCTCTTCGACGCCGAGAATCGCAATGATGTCCTGCAGGTCTTTGTAACGTTGAAGAACTTCCTGCACCCCGCGCGCGACTTCGTAGTGCTCGTCGCCGATGATCTGCGGATCCAGGATGCGCGACGTTGAAGCCAGCGGATCCACTGCCGGGTAGATGCCCAGCTCCGAGATCGGACGCGAAAGCGCGGTCGTCGCATCGAGGTGCGCAAAGGTCGTAGCGACCGCCGGATCGGTGTAATCGTCGGCGGGCACGTAGACCGCCTGAACCGACGTAATCGAACCCTTGCGCGTAGAGGTGATTCGCTCTTCGAGGATGCCCATGTCGGTGCCGAGGGTCGGCTGATATCCAACCGCGGAAGGCATGCGCCCCATGAGTGCGGAGACCTCCGAACCCGCCTGCATATAGCGAAAGATGTTGTCGATAAAGAGCAGGACGTCCGCGCCTAGCTCGTCGCGAAAGTATTCCGCCATGGTTACGCCGGTCTGCGCAACGCGGAAGCGCACGCCGGGCGGCTCGTCCATCTGGCCGAAGACCAGCGTGGTTTGCTCGAGGACTCCGGACTCTTTCATCTCGAGCCAAAGGTCGTTGCCCTCGCGCGTACGTTCGCCGACGCCGGTAAAGACCGAGAAACCTTTGTGTACGTAGGCGATATTCCGAATGAGCTCTTGGATGAGCACCGTCTTTCCGACGCCCGCTCCGCCGAAGAGACCCACTTTTCCGCCGCGCGTGTAGGGCGCCATCAAATCCACGACTTTGATGCCCGTTTCGAAGACGCGGGCCGTCGGCTCTTGATATTTGAGTTCGGGCGCGGGCCGGTGGATCGGCCAGTACGCTGCGGCTTTTACCGGGGCGTCGCTGTCGATCGTTTTCCCGAGCACGTTGAAGATCCGCCCCAAGGTGCCTTCGCCGACCGGAACGAGAATCGGGCCGCCGGTACTACGAACTGGCGCTCCCCGAACGAGCCCGTCGGTCGAGCCCAGCGCGAGGCACCGCACCTGGTTGTCGCCAAGCTCGTCCTGCACTTCGAGCGTCAGCTCGCGCGCTGCCGTCGTTCCATTGCCGGCGCTGCGCGAGTCGTCGTTCACCACGACCACGAGGGCATCGCGAATGTTGGGCAGCGTCGCGGCCGTAAACTCGACGTCGACGACGTTGCCGAGCACTTGCGAGATTTTTCCGGTGTCGGTAGCCATGATAATAGTCTGTCTCTTCCTTATTTCGTGTTAGTTGAGCGCTTCAAAACCGGCGAAGAGCGACGCACTCTCCGCGAGCATCGCCAGTGGCACGTAATTGCATACCGCGGCGTAGCGCTGCCACAACTGCGCCACGGCCGGGCTTGGGCCGATAGGCTACGACGGCAAACGATCCCCATCGCTACTCGACACCCAGGGCTTCGGCGCCGCCGACGATTTCGAGCAGCTCCTTGGTGATCGCCGCCTGGCGGGCGTTATTCATAGCAATCGTCAGCTCGTCGATGAGTTTGGACGCATTGTCGGTGGCGTTGGTCATTGCGACGAGCTGTGCGGCAAAGAACGCCGCATCGGTTTCGAGCATCGCCGAGTAGAGCGTGAACTCGAGATACTTGGGCAGCAATCGCGAGAGCACGAACTCGGGCGACGGGGAAAACTCGACCGCGCCGCGAGGGGCGCGGCTCTGCTCGGCGGCGCCCTCGGCCTCGGCGAAGCCTTTGAGATCTTCGGCGAGTACCGGCACGAGCTTACGCGTTTCGGGGCGTTGCGACATCATCGATACGAGCTTTTGCGAGACCACGACAACCTCCGAGATGG
>Ga0187863_10001346_pt1 | contig 19786 bp, 11 predicted proteins | sample June2016WEW_11_1_FD_132975 | JGI IMG/M metagenome (GOLD analysis project Ga0187863, IMG submission 132975) | Peatland microbial communities from SPRUCE experiment site at the Marcell Experimental Forest, Minnesota, USA - June2016WEW_11_10 | ecosystem: Environmental > Terrestrial > Soil >... | reverse complement strand
TTTTCGATGGCCCTGGCTGGGTCCGCGGTGTGGGTGTCAGCCCAGAACGACCAGCCGAACTTCCACGTCGTGGTGGACCTGGTGCAGCTGAATGTGGCGGTCACGGATAACAAGGGCAATTACGTGACCGGCCTCAAGCCCTCCGACTTCGTGCTGAGCGAGGATGGCATCCGCCAGAAGATCGCCACATTCGGAGAAGGGAATCACGCGCCTCGAAGCCTGACCGACATCGCCCAAGGACAAAGCGATCCGAAGACTGTTGAGCCGACAACCGAGTTACACGAGGCTGCTGCGATCTCCGAGAGCCTGAATGCGCAACTGGCGGGCGCCAACGTTTTCATTCTTTTTGACACCAGCAACTACATGTATCGGGGCTTTGCCTTCGCGCAGGATGCCATCGCGGATTTTGTGAGGTCACTTGACGGACCAGACCGGATCGCGCTCTACGCCTACAGCCGGGACCTTTTCCGCGCCGCCTCTCTTACTACCGACCGTTTCCAGGTGCTGCGGGGCGTGCGGGCCACCACAGCCGGCGACGATGCGGCGCTCTACAATGCTCTGCTGCTAACGCTCAGAGATGCCGGACGATATACCGGCCGCAAGGTAATCGTCGTGTTCTCAAACGGCCCCGACAACGACAGTTTGGTCCCGCCGGAAGACGTGGGCGAGCTGGCTCAGTCGGAAGGCGTTCCCATTTATATGATCAGTACGCGTGCGGCCAAACTCGAGCCGGTTTCCACAGCGGTTTTCGGGCGTATGGCGGAGGCGACAGGTGGCGAGGCCTATTTTGCGAAGAGCTGGAGAGATGAGCAGCAGGCCTTTGCTTCCATCCGCGATGACCTCGCTCATCTATACGCTCTTAACTATTACCCGCAACCGAATCCCAACCTCGGGTGGCGTGCCATTTCGGTGAAGCTGGTTGGCGAGCGCCTGAAGAAGTACCACATCCGCACGCGGAGTGGATATCGTCCTTTGCCGACGCACGCCCTGGCAGACTCGGCGGATGAAGCGTTGAGCCCCGCGCGCCCACCGGCAAGTGGAACTGCAGGTGCCGAGGTTCCTGCTCCCAAGGAGTAACTAGCGGCGGCCTACCTCGAGGGCCTCAGGTGCCTCAGGGCCCAAAAGCTCCAGCTCCGAGGCCTGCGTGATAGGATTTCAGCGCTCCGCCGGCGTCTCTGTCCGGATGTTTTTGCGCGATGATCGCGATGATTCTGCCTCTTTCGTCTCGTTTTGCTTCTGCTACCATCTATTGTTTATTATTGGGAGGCAGTATCCCCGCCGCCTCCGGCGGGGACGTGGACCTGTAGCTGCTTGCATCCAGAGTGAGGTTTTCGAAAATAGCAGCGTTGTGAGACCGAGATAGAGCACCGATGCGCGCGAGTTGGCAGGTGGAGCGAAACCTTTTGGGCTCGAACTACGTCTTTTAGACTCGCAGGGTGGGATGGTTGGCCTGCCGGATGTGGGGCCACGCTGTCGGCGGCGAGCTTAGGGCTCAATTCGAAGAGACGGTACTCAGCCAGCGCAGATTGAGGAAGATGCCTGAACATATGACTGAATCCAGCACCGAAGTCACCAACATGCCTCGTACCGAAGGGCATGCTCCAGGTTCTGTTTTCCACGAGCCCACACACGAGCAGAAGCATCACGGCTGGGTGTGGGCGCTAGTTCTGATCGCATTAGCGGTCGGAGGGGTGCTCTATTACCAGCATCGTGCGAGTGGCGATGCATCCAAAGCGAAGGCGGCACCACCGCCGCGCGCCGTGCCCATTACTACGGCCCCAGCGAAGAAGGGCGATATCGGGATCTATGTCGAGGCGCTGGGAACGGTGACTCCGGTCTATACCGTCACGGTCACCAGCCGAGTCCAGGGCCAGATCATGAATGTGTATTACAAAGAGGGCCAGATGGTGAAAAAGGAAGCCCCTCTGCTCGACATCGATCCTCGTCCGTATCAGGCTGCCCTCACACAGAGCGAGGGGCAACTGGCTCACGACCAAGCGCTCCTGGCTGAAGCAGACATTGACCTCGATCGGTACAAGTCGGCTTTCAGCCGCAACGCAATTGCTCAGCAGCAGGTTTACGACCAGGAACAAACCGTGCAGCAGTATCAGGGAACGGTCAAAAACGATGAAGGTATGGTCGACAACGCGAAGGTAAATCTCGTCTATACCCACATTACTTCGCCCATCGACGGACGCGTCGGATTGCGGCTGGTTGACCCGGGCAATATCGTGCAGGCGAACAGCACGACACCGCTGGTTGTCGTGACACAGTTGCAGCCGATTACGGTGATCTTCAGCGTCGCGGAAGACTATCTGCCGCAAATCCAGCAACAGCTGCGCCAAGGGCATACGATGGCCGTCGCTGCGCTAGACCGCACCCAGGAAAAGGAAATTGCGACGGGATCGCTTCTGACACTCGACAATCAGATCGATACGACTACCGGCACGTTGAAGCTGAAGGCCATTTTCGCCAATAGCGATTCGGCGCTGTTCCCGAACCAGTTCGTGAATACGCGCCTCCTGGTGGAAACCGAGCACGACGCCACTTTAGTGCCCGCCGCAGCGATTCAGCGTAACGCCCAGGGCGCGTTTGTTTACGTGGTGAGGTCTGACAACACGGCCCAGCTGCGCAACGTGAAGCCGGGTGTCGCGGATGGCAATACACAAGCGGTTCAAGGCGTCCAGCCGAACGAAGTAGTTGCTGTGAGTGGCTTTGACAGATTGCAAGACGGAGCTAAGGTGGCGGTGCGCACGGGGCGGCGGGGTGGAAACGGAAGCGGCAACAGCAATTCGAATGGAGACGATGCTCCTTGAGTCCGTCGCGTCCATTTATCATCCGACCGGTGGCGACGTCTCTGCTGATGGCTGCGATTCTGCTGGCCGGCTTCGTGGCGTTTTTGCAACTGCCTGTCTCCGCGCTGCCGGAAGTTGATTACCCCACCATTCAGATCGTCACTTTTTATCCAGGGTCGAGCCCGGATGTAGCCGCCTCGGCGGTAACCGCTCCGCTGGAACGACAGTTCGGCCAAATGCCGGGACTAAGCCAGATGACCTCGACGAGTTCCTCCGGGAGTTCGGTCATCGTCCTGCAATTTTCACTGAGCCTCAATATTGATGTGGCCGAGCAGGAAGTGCAGGAAGCCATCAACGCGGCGCAGACCTATCTTCCGCCCGATCTTCCGGTACCGCCCATCTACAGTAAGACGAACCCGGCCGATACGCCAATTCTAACTCTGGCTCTAACCTCCGATTCCATTCCGCTGGCGCAGGTGGAAGATCTGGCAGACACGCGGCTGGCCCAGAAGATTTCCCAGCTTCCGGGCGTCGGACTGGTAAGCATTAGCGGCGGCCAAAAGCCGGCTGTGCGCGTGCAGGTAAATCCCACGGCGCTCTCCGCCCACGGTATCAATCTGGAAGACGTCAGAACGGCCTTGCAACAGACCAGCCTCGATTTGGCCAAGGGCAATTTCGACGGCCCGCGCCAGGACTACCAGATTGACGCCAACGATCAGCTTCTGACCAGCAAGGATTTCCAATCGATCGTGATCGCCTATCACAACGGCGCGCCGGTGATGCTGTCCGATGTCGCCACCGTGATTGATGCCGCGGAAAATGTGAAGCAAGCGGCGTGGATGAACACCACCCCGGCCGTGATTGTGAATATTCAGAGGCAGCCGGGAGCCAACATCATCCAGGTGGTGGATAGTATTCAGAAACTTCTGCCATTGCTGCGGAGCACTTTGCCGGCGGCCGTGAATGTCGCTGTTTTGACCGATCGCACGATCACGATCCGCTCGTCGGTGAGCGACGTCGAATTTGAATTGATGCTCACGGTCGGGCTCGTTGTGCTAGTCATCTTTCTGTTCCTGCGCAATATTGCGGCGACGATTATTCCCAGCGTCGCTGTTCCGCTGTCTCTCATCGGGACGTTTGGGGCCATGTACCTGGCTGGTTACAGTTTGAACAACCTCACGTTGATGGCCCTCACAATTTCCACAGGCTTTGTCGTCGATGACGCGATCGTCATGATTGAAAACATCGCCCGTTACATCGAAGCGGGCGAAGGGGCGATGCAGGCAGCCTTGAAGGGCGCCGAGCAGATCGGTTTCACGATCATGTCTCTGACCATTTCCCTGATTGCCGTATTGATTCCCTTGCTGTTCATGAAGGATATCGTGGGGAGGCTATTCAGGGAGTTTGCCATCACCTTGAGTGCGACCATTCTGATTTCCGCGGTCGTTTCGCTCACACTGACTCCCATGATGTGTTCCCGGATCCTCCGGCACACGCCTGAATCGCAACAGACTCGCTTTTATCGGAAGTCTGAACAGGTATTCAACAACATCATTGCGTTTTACGGCAGGACGTTGCAGTGGGTTTTGAAACGTCAGACAGCGACGCTTCTGGTTGCACTCGCCACGCTTGTCCTTACCTTTTTGCTCTACAGCATCGTGCCGAAGGGCTTCTTTCCCGTTCAGGATACCGGCATCATCCAGGGCATATCGGAGGCGCCGGAATCGATTTCTTTTCCCGCAATGTCGGAGCGGCAGCAAGAACTTTCCAAGGCGATCCTCAAGGACCCGGCGGTCGAAAGCCTCTCCTCGTTTATCGGCGTCGACGGCACCAATACGACCTTGAATAGCGGCCGGATTCTGATCAATTTGAAGCCTCTCGAAGTGCGCGGGATCAACGCTTCCGAAGTCATCCGGCGGTTGCAGCCGGAACTTGCGAACGTCGAAGGGGTTACCCTGTTTATGCAACCGGTGCAGGACTTGACGGTCGAGGATCGGGTCAGCCGGACGCAGTATCAGTACACCCTGGAAGATCCTGATGCGAACGAATTGAACCTTTGGACCGCGCGTTTTGTCGATCGACTCCAACGGTTGCCGGAATTACGGGATGTCGCGACCGACCAACAGACGGGGGGACTTGCACAGCGGCTTGTGATTGACCGGCCAACTGCGTCTCGGATGGGTATTTCGCCACAGATGATCGACGAAACCCTCTACGACAGCTTTGGTCAGCGGCAAATCTCGACGCTCTATACGCAGTTGAACCAATACCACGTGATTCTCGAAACGCTGCCGTCATTTCAGCGCCATCCGGAAGACTTGCACGATATCTACGTTCGCTCTGGCTTGGCGGCGACGGCGTCGACTCCGTCCTCGGCTTCTTCCGGCGTTTTAACAACAGCTGCCTCGCCGACGGTCGGGCCGGCGGGTCCGGCTTCGACGACCACATCGGGTTCGGCAAATCCCGCGGCAATCACCGCCGTGAACGGGGGAGCTGTGCCGTTGAGCGCCTTCACGCACATGGAATCGGAAAGCGCGCCGCTATCGATCAATCACCAAGGGCAGTTTCCGGTCGTCACCATTTCGTTCAACTTAGCTCCCAACGCCTCGCTGGGTGATGCCACAAAAGCCATCCAAGGGATTCAGAACGACATCGGAATGCCGTTGAGCATTCAATCGGCCTTCCAAGGCACGGCGGCGTCTTTCCAGGCCTCCCTCAGCAACGAACCACTTCTAATTCTGGCTGCGGTTGTCACGGTTTATATTGTCCTGGGCGTTCTCTACGAGAGCTATATTCATCCACTCACGATTCTATCCACCTTGCCATCGGCCGGTGTGGGAGCATTGTTGTTCCTTCTGATCTTCCGGCTGGAGTTCAGCGTGGTGGCCCTGATCGGCATCATTTTGCTGATCGGAATCGTGGAAAAGAACGCGATCATGATGATTGACTTCGCTCTGGAGGCTGAAAGAAAAGATGGGAAAGGCCCCGTGGAGGCGATCTATCAGGCCTGTTTGTTGCGCTTCCGGCCCATTTTGATGACTACGATGGCCGCGATGTTGGGCGGCCTACCGCTCGCCCTTGGCACAGGCATTGGCTCCGAATTGCGCAAGCCGCTCGGTATCACCATCGTTGGCGGCCTGCTGGTCAGCCAGGTTCTTACCCTCTACACTACGCCCGTGGTCTACATCTTCTTCGATAAACTCGCCCGCCGGTTCAGGGGAACGCGCGCGAGCCAGCAGAGCCTTGCACCTTCTCCGGCAGATTAATCGATGGATTGGCAGGTTATCTCGCAGGGAGCAGACTGACATTTGAAAAACACAAGAAAGAACAAACGAATGGTTCGCAAGCGACGGATTTCATGTCTCTCCCTTGTTGTGATTCTACTTTCTGGCGGCTGCTCGGTCGGCCCGACCTACCATACTCCATCGGTTCAGGCGCCGCCCGCGTTTAAGGAACTCACTCCTGCAGATTTCAAGAATGTCGACGGGTGGAAAGTCGCGCAGCCTGCCGACAGCGCCCTTCACGGGAACTGGTGGGAAATGTTCAACGACGCGGAGCTTAACAAACTCGAGGAGCAGGTAAGCATCTCAAACCAGAATGTCGCGGCGGCCACCGCCAATTTTTTTGCCGCGCGCGCCATCGTCCGCGAGGCTCGTTCGCAATATTTCCCGACCGTCACCACGGTGCCAAGCATCTCGTATTCGCGGCAACCGTCCATAAAGGGCTCTACGCCGGCAACTCCGGGAACGACAACCGCGAATTCGACGTTTCAGGGACCCACTTACTCGTTTCCCTTCGATGGCACATGGGTGCCAGATCTTTTTGGCCGCGTTAAGAATACCGTGCGTGCCGACATTGCGGCAGCCCAGATAACCGCGGCCGATCTCGAAAACACCCGATTGATCGCTCAGGCCGACCTGGCAGTGGACTACTATGAGCTTCGAACCGAAGATGCTTTGAAGCAATTGCTCGATTCGACAGTGGTGGCTTACCGGGAGTCGCTGCGATTGGAACGGGTGCTTTTTGACACCGGTATCGCTAACGATGAGGCCGTGGCGCAGGCGGAAACCCAACTCGAGGCCACCGAAGCGCAGGACACCAACATTGGTATCCTGAGGTCGCAGTACGAGCATGCGATTGCTCTCCTGGTCGGGCAGCCCGCCTCGGCATTTTCGATCCAACCCGAACCGCTTAAGCCAGCTCCGGTGGCCATTCCGTTCGGTGTTCCCTCGCAACTTTTGGAGCGGCGGCCGGATATAGCGGCTGCGGAGAGAGGCGTCGCCCAAGCCAACGCTCAAATCGGCATTGCCAAGGCTGCCTATTTTCCGACGGTCACCTTAGCCGCCTCGTTCGGTCTTACCAGCGGTGCGTTCACCGATTGGTTCACCTGGCCGAGCCGCGCCTTTTCCGTGGGCCCGACGCTCGCGGAAACACTGTTTGACGGAGGTTTGCGCCGAGCCACGATGCAGCAATATCGGGCCGCCTACGATCAGACGGTGGCCAATTACCGGCAAACGGTTCTAACTGCTTTTCAGCAAGTCGAGGATAACCTTGCCTCTCTACGGATCCTCTCTCTGGAGATTCAGCAGCAGGATACAGCCGTCAAATCGGCGGAAAGAAATCTATCGGTCGCGACCGACCGTTATCGGCTCGGAATCGATCCCTACCTCAACGTGATTACCGCTCAAACGACGCTCCTGACCAATCAGCAGACCGCTGTGAACCTGCGGATGCAGCAAATGACGTCGAGCGTTCAATTGATCGAGGCCCTTGGCGGAGGCTGGGATGCTTCCCGGTTGCCCTCGGCGCCCGCGATTGTTTCCACTACTGCGGCGCCGGCGAAGTCCACTCCCTGATCCGGGAAACCTGGATCTCCACCCTCGGGCAATCTTCGCAGGAAGCGCGGGAATATCCCCGTATCGTAGACAATTAGTTTGTAGATAGGCACGCTTCAGATCCGGGCTCAATAAAGTTCTGGTCGACTGTGTATAATAACTCCCGTAAGAGGGCCTGCGGACCCTGCCAGGAAGAGCCGGAAGACAGACCACGTGTGTTTCTCCCAAGGGAGGCTCGCATCTTGACCCCCGCGCCCACCGATGTCGCAATCTCTGCCTCCACGTTGAGTCGTGTGGTGATCGAGGCCGTGGAACCTGAAATTGACGCAGGCAGATTTCCGATCAAGCGTATTGTGGGAGACCGCGTCGTCGTCGACGCCGACATCTTTGCGGACGGTCACGAAGTGCTGGAGGCCGTTCTCCTATTCCGGACACAGCGTGAGGCTGCGTGGCAGGAAGCCCCGATGCGGTTCCTCGACAACGATCGCTGGCAGGGGCAGTTTTACGTAACACAGTTAGAACCCTACGTCTACACGATCCAGGCCTGGGTTGACGCGTTTCAGACCTGGGCACGCGACTTCGTGAAAAAATACGAGGCGGGCCAGGACGTCTCGGTTGACCTGCTGGTCGGCGCGGAACTGATTAAAGCCGCCGCAGGGCGAGCCCGGGGCATGGATTCGCAAAAGCTGTATGGCTTTGCTTCAGGGTTCAGCTTGCTGTCATGGGAGAAAGAGCGTCCGGTGGCAGCGCTCGTGCGCAGCGCCGAGCTCGCCGAACTGATGGCGCGCTATCCGGATCGCAGCGCTGCGACAAGGCACTCCAGGGAACTTCGTGTCATCGTCGATCGGGAGAAGGCGCGTTTCAGTAGTTGGTACGAAATGTTTCCCCGGTCGTGCGCGGCCGATCCCGACAAGCATGGTAGCTTCCGGGATTGTATCGGCCGGCTGGACTACATTGCGGCCATGGGTTTTGACGTTCTCTACCTCCCTCCGATCCATCCCATCGGAACCTCCGGCCGCAAGGGAAAGAACAACACGTTTCCTCCCTTGCCGGAAGACACGGGAAGCCCTTGGGCTATTGGATCGGAAGATGGTGGCCACAAGTCGATCCATCCGCAGTTGGGCACCTTGGAGGATTTCCAGTTGCTGCGGTCGGAGGCGGCAGCGCGCGGCTTGGAGCTTGCCCTCGACATCGCTTATCAGTGTTCTCCCGATCATCCTTACGTGAAAGAGCATGAAGAATGGTTTCGACACCGGCCCGATGGTTCGATTCAATATGCGGAGAATCCTCCCAAGAAATACGAAGATATTTATCCGCTTTTTTTCGAGAACGAGCACGCGCGCGAGTTACTCGAAGAACTCAAGAGCATCGTCACCTACTGGGCGTCACTGGGGATCAGAATCTTCCGCGTCGACAATCCCCATACCAAGCCGTTTGGCTTTTGGGAATGGCTGATCGGAGAGGTTCGCCGCGAGTATCCCGACGCGCTCTTTCTGGCGGAGGCGTTCACGCGCCCGAAGGTAATGTACCGTCTCGCTAAACTGGGATTCACGCAATCCTACACATATTTCTCCTGGAAAAATACAAAGTGGGAACTCACGCAATATTTTACGGAAGTCACGCAGGCACCGGTTCGCGAGTTTTTTCGCGGGAATCTCTGGCCCAACACCCCCGACATCCTGACGGAATATCTCCAGGATGGAGGGCCTCCCGCGTTCATGATCCGGTTCCTATTGGCGGCCACTCTTGGGGCGAACTACGGCATTTACGGCCCCGCCTTCGAGCTATGCGAGAATCGCGCGGTGATCCGGGGCAGCGAAGAGTATCGGGACTCGGAAAAATACCAGATTCGCGCGTGGCCCTTTGACCGTGCGTACAGCCTGCGTGGCCTCATCACGCGGGTGAATCATATCCGGCGCGACGCCCGTGCGCTACAGAGCGATCATAGTCTTCAGTTTCATACGGTTGATAACGATCAGATCATTGCATACAGCAAGGCGACCGACGACCGCTCCGGCATCATTCTCGCAATCGTCAATCTCGATGTTCGCCATAAACAGTCAGGCTGGGTTGAACTGCCTCTGCGCAATTTTGGTGTAGACCCGTATCAGCCGTTTCAGGTGGAAGACCTGCTGACGGGGACACGGTATCGTTGGCAGGGCGAAAGAAATTATGTCGAACTCGATCCTTCACAGATGCCGGCGCACATTCTGAAAATTCGTTAGGGATGCGGACGCCGCCACTTGGTTTGTAATCTTGCAACGTGCATGGTCAAAGAGTGCTAGAGAAGAGGGAAACCGTGGCTGAGTCGGCCCAGTCGCTTTGGTACAAGGACGCCGTCATCTACCAATTGCATGTTCGCACTTTTTGCGACAGCAATAACGATGGTATTGGCGATTTCGCCGGGCTGATGCAGAAGCTGGATTATTTGGAAAACCTGGGAATAGACGCGCTTTGGCTCATGCCCTTTTTCCCTTCTCCCTTGCGTGACGATGGCTACGACATCGCGGACTACACTTCCGTCCACCCGAATTACGGTGAACTCAAGGACTTCAAGGCCTTCCTAAAGGTCGCCCATGACCGGGGAATCCGAGTCATCATCGAGCTGGTTTTAAACCATACCTCGGACCAGCACGCCTGGTTCCAGGAATCGCGCAGCTCACGCGACAATCCTAAGCGCGACTGGTACGTGTGGAGCGATACCGACGACCGTTACAAGGACGCCCGCATCATTTTCCTCGACACGGAATTGTCCAACTGGGCCTGGGACCCCGTCTCGAAATCCTATTATTGGCATCGCTTCTTCAGCCACCAGCCGGATCTGAACTACGACAACCCCGCGGTCTTCGAGGCCATGTGGGGCGTGATGCGATTCTGGCTCGATCTGGGCGTGGATGGGTTCCGTCTAGACGCGGTCCCGTATCTGGTCGAACGCGACGGGACTAACTGCGAAAACCTGCCCGAGACCCACACCATCATCCGCGAGCTTCGCAAGCGGCTGGACGCCGAATATCCCGGCAAGATGCTTCTCGCCGAAGCAAACCAGTGGCCGGCGGACGTATCCTCCTATTTTGGCAACGGCGATGAATTCCACATGGCGTTTCATTTTCCTCTCATGCCGCGAATCTTTATGGCCGTGCAGCTAGAGGACCGTAAGCCCATCATCGAGATTCTCGAGCAGACCCCACAAATTCCCGAGAACAGCCAGTGGTGCATCTTCCTTCGCAACCACGACGAGCTCACGTTGGAAATGGTCACCGACATCGAGCGCGACTACATGTACGACGAGTACGCGAAAGACAAGACGATGCGCATCAATCTTGGCATTCGCCGCCGTCTCGCTCCCATGATGGATAACGACCGCAGGCGTATCGAGCTTCTCTGTGTACTGCTCATGTCCATGCCTGGAACGCCCATTATTTACTACGGTGATGAAATCGGCATGGGCGACAATATTTATCTGGGCGACCGCAATGGTGTCCGCACGCCGATGCAATGGAACGGCGGCTGGAATGCCGGCTTTTCGCAGGCCGATCCCGAACGCCTCTACTCACCCTTGATTTCAAATCCTGTCTACGGCTACCAGGCGATTAACGTGGAGTCTCAAAAGCGAGTGCCGCATTCGTTGCTTTCCTGGATGAAGAAGCTGATTGAAGTGCGGAAGTCAACACGCGTGTTCAGCCGCGGGTCGATCGAATTTCTAAGGCCGTCGAATCATCGGGTGCTGGCCTATGTGCGCCAGCTGGATGATGAGAAAATCCTGATCGTCAATAATCTTTCGAGCTCTGCGCAGGCCGTCGAGCTGGACTTGCGGCAGTTCAAGGGCAGCATTCCGATTGAGATGTCCGGGAGAAATCTGTTCCCTCGCATAGGGGACTTGCCGTACCTGCTGACGATGGGTCCGTACCAGTCCTATTGGTTCCGTTTGCGGCGCCTTTGACGCTATCGGAATCTGAGGAACTTCTGCGCGAGGGCAAGCGAGTTGCCCTGGGCCTTTTAGGGGGAGATCTCATTTGGCGGAAGAATCCTTTCTCACCGACGACCTGCTTCGCCAGTTGATCAGCGTGGGCGAGGTGGATCTTCTTGTCGGAATCCCCTCCCTCAACAATGTTGCGACGATCGCGAACGCCGTGGCCGCCGCGGAGGACAGTTTTCAGCACGCGTTCCCGCGGGAGCGTGCGGTGATCGTCAATGTGGATAGCGGTTCAAACGACGGTACCCCGGATGCTTTCCTGAATGCATCTTCGCACCAGAATTCGCGGGGCCGAGGGCTCACGTCGCTTCGAACGGGCCACAGGGTTGTCGCCCGTTGCGATACGCCCTCGCCGGCCGCGGTCTTCCGCACGATTGTGGCAACCGCGGAGTTAGTGCGCGCCAAGGCCTGCGCGGTCGTCTCGCCCGCCTCTCCGGGGCTTTCCGCCGGCTGGGTCGAGAACCTGCTCCAGCCGGTTTGCCGACAGGATTTCGACTTTGTCGCTCCCCTCTATGCGCGCCAGAGGTTTGATGGCCTTCTTGTGCGGCAGTTGCTGTATCCGATGAGCCGTGCCATCTTCGGGCGCCGGATTCGCGAGCTTCTAGCGACTGAGTTTGGCTTTTCGGGACGGCTTGCGAGCAATTGCGCAAATCGGGATGCCTGGCATGAAGCCTCTATCCAGGATTCGCCTCAGACCTGGATGGCGGCCACCGCCATCAGTTCTGATTTTCGTTGCTGCCAGTCCTTTCTCGGACCTAAAGTGCGTCCCGCCGCGGGTCCACCCACCGACCTCGTCACGGCGATTCGCCAGGCCGTGGGGGCGCTCTTCTGGTGTGCTGAATCGCAGCAGCGGTTCTGGATGCAGCGGACCGGTTCAGAGCCTCTTAGCACCTTTGGTCCTGATCACGAGCTAACCGACGAGCCGGCCAACGTGAACCTCGAAAGAATCTTTGAGCTCTTTCGCTGTGGTGTTGCTGAACTGTCGCCGATCTTGAAGACCCTTCTGAATCCCGACACGAATACTGAAATTCAGCACCTCGCCACGCTCGACGAGCGAAGCCTTTGCTTCGATAATACGCTCTGGGCGCGCACCCTTTACGACTTCGCGGGCTCCTACCACCACGCGCTGCTCAATCGTGACCATTTGGTACAGGCGCTTGTCCCTCTCTATCGCGGCAGGATTTATTCCTTCTTTTTGCGGCACGCGAGTTCTTCTCCTGCCGAAATGGAAGCCGATTCGGAAAACCTTTGTCTGGAACTCGAGCGACAGAAGCCATACTTGATCGAACGCTGGAAGAAGCCAAGTGAGGTGGTCATATGAAAAACACCATTCTTCGAGGGTTGGCGCAAGCCTACGAAAATCTCGTGCACATGATTGCCGACTTCCTTCCGCGGTTTGTGACCATGCTGACCATTATCCTGGCCGGCCTGCTGATCGCGTTTCTGCTGAGGAAAATTCTGCGATCGATCCTGCATCTTACGAAGCTGGACCGCATTTCCGAGCAAGCCGGCGCTTCGCATGTGCTGCGGAAGGCGGCCATGCCTTCGATGTCTGAATTCCTGAGCCGCTCGCTGTTTTGGATCACGCTTCTCGGATTCGTCCTGCTGGGGATCAGCGTGCTCCGAATTCCGGAACTACAGGAACAGATTGCACACCTTTTTCAGCTCTTGCCGCAGATTGTCGTCGCGATTCTGATCCTGTTTGTCGGGATTCTTGCCGCAAACTTCTTGTCGCGCGCGGCTCTGCTGACTGCGGTGAATGCCGGGTATCGCTCTCCACGGCTTTGGAGCGGCTTGGTTAGCTTCATTATCTGGATTTTGACGATCTCGATGGCGCTGGAACAAATTGGCTTGGCGCGGCAGACGGTTGTGGCCGCGTTCTCCATTGTTTTCGGCGCCGTGATGCTCGCCCTGGCGATTGCTTTTGGTTTGGGCGGACGTGACCTCGCTCGCCAGACCCTCGACCGATATGTGGGCAACAGGGATCGCGAGAAAGAAGAAGAACCTTCTCCTTTGTGATATTGCCGGGAAGGGCGCTGGAGAAGACCATGAGCACATCGGGAACCGAGCGACTCATGTCCCTGTACGAAAAACTCCGGCTCGCGCTGCCGGAGCAGTTGCCTGCATACTTCTCGATGCAGCGCTGGTTCGGCGGAAAAGCGCGCCGGACTCGCTCCGTGGAGCTTGTCGACCTGGTTCCGCTGTGCCGGGGCGGGGCATTTGTGCTTCTGACGCGCGTTGACTATGAGGTCGGCCCGAGCGAACAGTACATGCTGCCGATGATTGTTTCGGACGCCACAAGCGGGCAGTCAGCAGATAGCACTGCGGCCTTGACGGTCGGCAGAGGCGGGAGCGGCGCAAACCTTGTTCTGACCGACGCGCTCAAAAATGATCAATTCCTGAGCTGGCTTCTCGATGCGATCGAGGTAAAACACGTCTCTCAAGGAATACGAGGCGAGATATGCGCTTCCACTACCGGCGTCTTTCAAGATATCCGCTCCCGTGCCGGAGAAGACCTGGGGCCTAGATTGCTCACCGGCGAGCAAAGCAATAGCTCGGTTGCCTACGGCGACCGTCTAATTCTAAAATTGTTTCGACGAATTGAACAGGGCGTGAATCCCGATCAGGAAATCGCACTGTTCCTCACGGTAAACGCTCATTTTCCCCATGTGCCGCCCTTAGCCGGTTCGCTCGAGTATCGAGGCGTTAGCGGCGGTGTCATTTCCATCGGCATGTTGCAAGGATTCGTCCCCAATCAAGGAGACGCCTGGCGATCGACTCTGCTCTCCTTGGAAGGCTTTTGGGAGGAAACGGCGAAGCATCCGGGAGGACCACCGGCCCTTACCGGGGATGCCGCGGATCCGCACTGTCCCTATGAAGCTCGCCTTCCACCTATTGCAACGGAATTGATCGGAGCTTATCTCGAGAAGGTAGAACTGCTCGGAAAACGAACAGCGGAGCTGCATTTGGCGCTGGCCTCTGATGCCTCGGACCCCGCTTTTGCGCCTGAGCCGTTCACGCTTTCCTTCCAGCGTGACGTTTCGGTCGAAGCTTGCGAACTAGCCACGCGCAATTTCGGGCTCCTTCGTCAAAAGCTCGATGAATTACATCCGGACGCCCGTGCGCAAGCCATCCACATTCTCGGCCGAGAGCCTGCGATCCAGGAGAAGTTTCGGTCGCTAGCCAACGCAAAAGGACTGGGAGACCGCATCCGCATCCACGGCGATTACCACCTGGGCCAGGTTCTCTACACGGGTTCCGATTTTGTGATCATCGATTTTGAAGGCGAACCGGCGCGTCCTCTCTCCGAGCGTCGCGTCAAGCGGTCTCCTCTGCAGGATGTTGCCGGGATGGTGCGGTCTTTTCACTATGCCGCCTTCGCGCATTTGCTCGGTCTAGCCGACCAATCGCAGTTACCGCAGAAGGATTTTGAACACTTCGCTCCGTGGGCGCAGAGCTGGTATACCTGGGTGGTCTCCCGCTTCTTGTGTTCGTATTTCGAGATTGCTCAATCCGGTTCCTTCTTGCCTCCCAGTCGCGAGGAAATATCCGCCTTATTACAAATCCATTTGCTCGAGAAGGCCGTGTACGAACTCGGCTATGAGCTCAACAATCGTCCGGCCTGGGTTGGCATCCCCTTGGCAGGAATTTCGCAACTACTCGCTTGCTAATTCGGTCGCGTGCCCGTGAAAGGTCGGGCTTCCGGTGACGACCTCGCCATTCGAAATACCTCTTGGTGCATTTTGTTCCGGGCAGAATGCCTGCCGTTTTCTGGTGTGGGCCCCCAAGGCGGAAAGGGTGGAGGTGCATCTGCTTGCTCCAGACGATCGCATGGTCCCGATGCAGCGCTTAGAACGGGGATATTTTTTTGCGCACGCCGAAAATGTTAGCACCGGTGCACTATATCGCTATCGGCTCAACGACCAGGCCGAGCATCCCGATCCCGCGTCGCGGTTTCAGCCGCAAGGTGTGCACGGCCCGTCACAAGTTGTTGGTAACGAGTTTGATTGGAGTGATGCCGTCTGGCGCGGACTTTCTTTGCGTGAGTATGTTCTCTATGAACTTCACGTCGGTACGTTCACTGCGGAAGGTACGTTTGATGCAATCATCCCGCGGATCGCATCATTAAAGGCGCTGGGGGTTACCGCGATTGAAATCATGCCGGTCGCGCAGTTTCCCGGCGAGCGAAATTGGGGCTACGACGGCGTGTATCCCTATGCCGTGCAGAACTCCTACGGCGGTCCCACCGGCCTGAAAAGGCTCGTCAATGCCTGCCATGCCCTGGGCGTCGCCGTTGTGCTCGACGTCGTGTACAACCACCTCGGCCCGGAAGGGAACTACACATCCGAGTTTGGCTACTACCTCACCGATACCTACAACACCCCGTGGGGCGCGGCTCTTAACTTCGAGCAAGCTCACAGCGACGAGGTACGCCGCTCCTTCATAGAGAATGCTTTGCAATGGATCACTGATTTCCATATCGACGGGCTGCGCCTCGATGCGATCCACGCAATCGTCGACCCCTCCGCCCGTCCTTTCATCGAAGAACTGGCGGCCGCGTGCCACGGCCGGGGCAAAGATCTGAACCGTCATGTGAATGTGATCGCGGAGAGCAATCGCAACGACCGGAAGATCGTCCTCCCGCGCGAGCAGAATGGCTCGGGCGTCGACTCTCAGTGGAACGACGACTTCCATCACTCCTTGCGAGTTACGTTCACCGGCGAACAAGAGGGCTACTACCAAGATTTCGAGGGTTTAGCTGATCTGGCCCGGGCATTTCGTGAAGGCTTTGTTTATCAAGGTCAATATTCCAAATACCGCAAGCGTCAACACGGAAATGCATCGCGAGGACTTCCCGGAGAGCGCTTTGTGGTGTTCGCTCAGAATCACGACCAGGTAGGCAACCGGAAGGTCGGAGACCGACTCACAGCGGTCGCTTCGTTCGAGCAATTGAAGGTCGCTGCCGCAGCCGTGCTCCTTTCTCCGTATGTCCCGCTGCTGTTCATGGGAGAGGAATACGGCGAGACCGCACCATTCCAATATTTCGTCAGCCACAGCGATCCCGCGCTCATTGAAGCCGTGCGCAAAGGGAGAGAAGAAGAGTTCGCCGGCTTTCCGTGGTCAGGGGATGTGCCGGACCCTCAGGACGAACGAACATTTCTGCGGTCAAAGCTCAACTGGAATCTCCGGCAACAGGGCAATCACCGCGTCCTTTTGGATTTCTATAAAGAGTTGCTTCGTTTGCGCCGAGAGATTCCAGCGCTCAGCCAACTCGACAGGAACACCCAGCAGGTCACCGTGCTCGCGGAAGAGAAAACCGTGTTGGTGCGGAGATGGCACAAAAGCGGCCAAGTCTTCGCCGCATTCTGCTTGGGCGACGGTTCCACATATTCCGAGCTGCCCATTTCTCCCGGCCGCTGGACACGACAATTGGATTCAGCTCATTCGCGGTGGGACGGGCCAGGAAGCGACGCCCCTGGAAACGTGGACTCCGGCGGACGGGTTGAACTCCACCTGAAGCCCTGGTCGATTGCGCTGTACGCGCGAGCTGACCAATAGCCATTCTCGTCGGTCATCGCGGGGAAGCTGCGCGATTTCCCAGGCGAAAAGCTACGGTGACGTCTTCCAGGCTGCCTACCGCACGACCGTTGAAAACGGTTTGCCTGTAGCGCCAGCGCCGCACAGCATTAATGGCAGCCGGAACCAGCAGCGGCGGCCCATTGAGGAGTCGCACGCTTTCAACGGTTCCCATCGGATTCACCAGCACGTGCAACATCACGATGCCTTCCACCCGCGCGCGCGTGGCTTCAGTGGGATAGTTCGGTTGGCTGAAGGAAGCGAGCTGCCCAATCTGCAACGAGTCGCCCGGCCGCCAATCCTCGCCCCAGACAGATTGAAAGTGCGAACTGATGGCCACCGTGCCATGTGGGGTAGGCACATGAGTTGGCTCGGAGGGAGCTGGTGTGTACGCATCCAAGAGTTTGTGGCTGCGCGGCGAGGCTAGGGCAGAAGCGGGGGAAGCCGGCGGGGCAGAAGTCCCCTGCCAGCTAGGCATAGCGGTACGGTCGAAGGGGGCCGGCGGCGAGGGGGTTGTCCGGGAATGTTCGAGTTGGAATTGGCGTACCTTCGCTTCCGCCTCTTCGGGCGTTTCGATTTCCTCGCGATCGGCTCGGTGTGTCTCCGGCGAATTTTGTGATGCGCCCGACGCCGATTTCCGGTCTGCTTGCGAAATCGTCGCGTCCGGGGGAGCTTGGTCAGACCTTCGGTCAGGGAGGGGGACTGCCTCTGCCGCCGACGCGGTGGGGGAACCGGAGTCACTCGTCGCTGGCGGAGGGGGAGCAGTTTCTTCAGATGCGGCTCGTGGTGGCGGGAGCAGGTCAGCCCCGGAGGGGGCGCGCCGTAACAAAAGACTCTTCACGTTCGCAGGTCCAACCGCCATTACGATTCCAACCGCGAGCAGCGATAACAATGCCCCCATCGCGGCGAACCATCCCCGACCAGTCTGTTCTTTGAAGGCGGTCGGTTGATAACTAAGGCTGGCGAAGCGAACCGCATCAAGCCCCTTCGCCGCCGGCATGGCCGAGAAAGCCGGGGGAGCAGGGTGACTTCCTTGGGCGGCATTCTGCTTCGGTAGGCTTCCGCCGCTGACCCCGTTCGGCGGGGGGCTAGGGCGGAAGGTTGCCAAATGGGCCCACCTGCTAATCTGCTGCCGTGCGCTCTGGTTCAAGTCGACCAGCTCAATACCGGCTTCCTTCCGCGATTTTCCCTGCCATATCAACTTCCCGGAAACCTCGATCCAGGTTTCCGACTGCGGCAACCGAAAGCGCATCCTCGGAAAAACCAAGCCCGTCAGAGTTTCGGCAGCTTGGATGGCTAAGCCACCTTCACTGATATCAAGAATCACGCCACCGTTGTTCGGGTCGAGTTCCAGATAGGCCAAAGATCGGAGCTGAATGCGCACGTGTGTGCGGCGGTCCGGAGCTTTCGCAATGAGGTCAAAGTGTTCCTGGTTTTCAAGCATGGGACCCCCCTTCTAGGGGAGGGTTTACAACTATTATACCCAGCGCTTTCGCACCGGTTCAAGACCAGCACAGACCATCGAGAGATGCGCTTGGCGCCCCGGTGGTTGTTTTAGAGACTCCTGGACAGCCTTGCGTGACCATACGCCCATTCTCACCTTGGAGGTGAGCATGAAAGGTTCAGTTCTCGCGCCTTTCGCTGCAGGCGTGCTTATTTTCGCGCAAGGGGCCGGGACCCAGGACGCACCGAAACGTGGCAGCATGACCGGCTGTTTGAGGGCTGAAGTTGCACCCAGCCCGTACATGCTCACCGATCTTGAAAGGGGCCCAAAACAGTTGGAATTGTCTCCTCGCACCGAAAGCGCCCCCTTATAGGAAAGCGACGGAAATCCAAATCATTTCGACCCCCTGTCCGTAGACGGGGTTCCACCGTAGAGGAACCAGAGATCTTGCGGGCCGGGATTCAGTGAGGCACGGTTTCCTCCGGTGGCCAACAGTGTTCCCGTTTTTGCGCTCTGTGCCCTTTTGTTATGTCCCATTGTTGTTCCCAAGCGTGCATCAGCCCCTGCGCCGGCCCTAACTGCCCCAAGTATTTCCCCGAGAGATTTCCCCCCGGCGCGTGTTTAGCACATTGGACATCTAGGGTCACACACGGAGGATTTATCATGCCAGTCTTGTACACATCTCGAAAATTTCTCCTGCTCTTCTCGCTATGCTTTGCGCCGGTTGCCGCTCTTGCGCCAGCTTCTTTCGGGCAAATAGCGGTCGGAGTGGGCATCTCGGTTCACGTCGGACCACCCGCCTTGCCGGTATATACCCAGCCCCTATGTCCTGGCGACGGCTATCTCTGGACGCCTGGCTACTGGGCCTACGGTCCGGTGGGCTACTACTGGGTTCCGGGTGTTTGGGTGACGCCGCCGCGCGTGGGTGTGCTGTGGACGCCCGGCTACTGGGGCTTTGCGAGCGGCCTGTACGGTTGGCATGCCGGTTATTGGGGACCGCACGTAGGATTTTATGGTGGCATTAATTACGGATTCGGCTACGGCGGTGTGGGATTCTTCGGTGGAGAATGGCGTGGGGGGGCCTTTGCTTACAACACGGCCGTGATGAACGTCAACACCAGTGTGGTGCGTAACGTCTACGTGAACCGCACGGTGATCAACA
>Ga0187863_10001345_pt1 | contig 19792 bp, 19 predicted proteins | sample June2016WEW_11_1_FD_132975 | JGI IMG/M metagenome (GOLD analysis project Ga0187863, IMG submission 132975) | Peatland microbial communities from SPRUCE experiment site at the Marcell Experimental Forest, Minnesota, USA - June2016WEW_11_10 | ecosystem: Environmental > Terrestrial > Soil >... | reverse complement strand
GTTCAGGACGCTCGTTATTTTTGGGTGAAATCTACCTGGGTCAGTTCGTGGAGATCGTGAAATTAACCGTGACCTTCGCGGCGGTCTCAACAGTATCCTGGCCTTCGTAGTGCGGTTTGAAGTGCCATTGCTTTACCGCCTCGCGTGCTGCTCCCGCAAGAATCGGAGGCCCACTGAGTACGCGAAGATCCTGAATGTGTCCATCGCGGCTGATTAGCGCAAGCAGGATCACCGAGCCCTGAACTTTCATCTGGCGCGCAAGCATCGGGTACCCGGGTTTCACCGGTTCGCTGACTACTTCCGAGGTGTCAGCTGACATTTGGACATGCTCGGCGGCGTTGTCGGTCACCTTTGCGGCTCTATCCTCTGCGGTTGCAGGAGGACTGTCGGCATTTTCATCTGGAAGATCGGGTTGCACTTCAACGTGAACCGCATTGGTGGTGGGTTTCAGATGTCGATGTGAATCGCCGGCAACGACTTCGACTTCGAGAGGGGGAAGCACCGTTCTGGTCGCAGTGGCGACGATCGGAGGAGTATCGGCTGCGGGTTGAGCGGTGGCATTCAGTTGCGGCTTGCCCGCATGAGACTTCTTACGATTGGCGGATACTGATTGCGACGCGGTAGGCTGAGTTGGCGCACCCACCGCGGGAACCGGCTGATCGACTTGGTCCTGAGCTTCCTCCGTATCGGGGAACCAGAAGTCGCGATCGTGGTAGAGGACAAAGACAAGCGCGATCACCAGCAGACTCAGCGCAGCCGCCATCAATCGCCGCTGTTTCGGTTCCTGCGACGAATTCTGCGACGGCGACGACAAAAGATCGCCGACTTTGGAAAGTAAAGTCTTTGAGTCGGACATTGCTCGAACCCTAAAACCGGCACTGGTACGCAAAACTCAACGCATAGTATGCGCTGAAAAACAGGGAAAAACCACAAAATCAAAGGGTTCAGCGTTACTCAGTTGGCCCTTACCAAGGTTACTCGCAACCCCCGTGATATCTTGACGCCGTAACTTTTTATCGTCTCTCGAATCCGATGGGGAAGAGTCCGCTGGAGTGTGGAAAGTATGGAACCAGAGAACGACAAGCCCGACGCGGAAAACCAGACAGCAGCCAAGGGTACCGAACCGGAAGGCATGCATCCGAAAATCGCGGACGAAGCGGCCGCCGCTCCAGAGCCGGTGTCGCCGGCCCTTGTGCACGATAGAAGCCCGAATGGCACGATCAGTGAGCGTAAGCTTGCTCAAGTCTCCCGTCGCGAATTGCTGAAAGTGGCGCCAGTCTTGCTGTTGGGCGCATTCGCCATTCCGAAGGTGCAAGAGTCACTCCTTAGGAATGGACTCGGATTCAGCGACTGGGCGTCGGCACGTTTGTTCCGGCGCGGGCATCTCGCTCCGACGTTTAAGGATTCCAAACTGACTCCTTTCGAAAAGTTTCCGATTAATGGCTACGACGTGGATGATCCCGGAGTGATCTTCGAAAACTGGACGCTCACCGTCGGCGGAACAGTGCAGAAGCCCGGAGACTACAAGCTGGATCAGATTCGGACTCTGCCGCGGTTTCGACAGAATACGCGTCATGTTTGTGTCGAAGGCTGGGACGTGATCGGGCGTTTTGGAGGGGCGAGACTCTCCGATTTTCTCAGCATGATCGGTGCCGATACCTCGGCGCGATACATCACTGTTGGCTGTGCCGACGACTACTACGAATCGCTCGACATGGCGACGGCACTTCATCCACAGACCCTTCTTTGTTATGAGATGTACGACCAGCCGCTCACGCGAGAGCACGGTGCGCCGCTGCGCCTGAATGTTCCCACCAAAGTCGGATACAAACAGGCAAAGTATCTAACCGATCTGAAAGTGACAAACGTTCTGGATAGGGTTGGCTACTGGGAAGATCAGGGATATTCCGGGTTTTATGGGCTCTAAACGGATGGCTTCAAAGTTCAGGGTTGCAGAGTTTGGAGAGATCGTGCGGCAGCCTTTGAATGTTCGAAACTTGAAAGGTCGATCTTTCGGGAGCTGACATGAGCGGTGCGGTGGTCGAGATCATCCGGGCAGAAGGCGACGAGAATGAGATAGTAGGTCGCGCGGCCTACGAGCATCCGCTGGTGGTGCGGCTGTGTCACTGGCTCAATGCGATTTCACTGTTTGTGATGGTGGGCAGCGGGCTGCAGATTTTTCGGGCCTTCCCTAGTTTCGGCGCCAAGATTCCGCAGAAAGACTTGCTGCATTGGCCGAAAGCATTTGCCATCGGTGGATGGCTTGGTGGGGCGCTGCAGTGGCATTTGACGTTCATGTGGATATACATGGCGACCGGCCTGATTTATTTGGGATATCAGATGTTCAGCGGCCACTACGGTCAGGTTCTATTTACTCGGCGCGACATTCCCGGTGTTTGGCCGATGGTGCGTCACTATTTCTTTTTCGGTCCGAAGCCAGAGGTACGTGAGGCGTACAACCCGTTGCAGAAGCATGCTTACACCACCGTGATCGGGCTGGGCGTGCTGTCGGTGCTAACCGGACTAGCCGTCTGGAAGCCCGTGCAGCTCTCCTGGCTGGCATGGCTGATGGGCGGCTTTCACTGGGCGCGGTTGTGGCATTTCCTGGTGATGTGGGCGATTTTGGGATTCGTGTTCGGACATCTGGTGATGGTGATTCTGCACGGCTGGAACAATTTCGTTTCCATGCTGACGGGTTGGAAGAAGGATCCGGAGTACTGAAGCGGCGGAGCGAGATGGCCGAACCGAATTTGGTCCTGAACAACCCGGGGTCCGACACGACGCGCGAGCTGGATCTGATCGCGCGGGTGCAGCGCGGCCAGAATGAGTTGTTCTATGAACTGGTTCGGCCCTACGAACGGCGCGTGTACGCCGCGGCGCTTGCCATTCTCAGGAACGAAACCGACGCGGAGGATGTGGCGCAAGAGGCGATGCTTAAGGCTCTGGCCAACATCCGGCAGTTTCGTGCCGAGGCAAGATTCAGTACTTGGCTGATTCAGATCACCGTCAACGAGGCACTGATGCGGCGACGAAGGGAGAGAACCGTAGTCATGGAAGGCATCGATGACCGCCGTGACGAGGAAGGCGAATACACTCCGCGCGATTTCGCCGACTGGCGTGAGATCCCCTCCGAGGCGCTGGAACGGAAAGAGGTGCGGCAGAGGCTCGCCGACGCCTTGGAAAGACTGGACCGCAAGTACCGTGAAGTTTTTGTGCTGAGGGATATGGAGCAGTTGAATATTCAGGAGACAGCGGAGACCTTGGGAATTTCTGTGGCATCCGTGAAGACGCGGCTGTTGCGAGCGCGGTTGATGTTGCGCGATCTGCTCGCCGGAGGGTGGGAACAGGGCTGGTTCAGTCGTCTGCCTTTCGAGAAGGGGAGCAAACCATGGTGAATCGGGAAGACGCGAATTGCGAACAGGTGTGGCGTGAGATTTCGAATTATCTCGAAGGTGATGTCGATGCCGGATTGCGCGCGGCGATGGACAAGCATTTCGGTACATGTCCGAAGTGCAGGTCGGTGCTGGACGGAACGCGGAACGTAATCCGGCTCTACAGCGACGATCGTATGATCGAAGTGCCGATAGGATTTGGCCGGAGGCTGGAGCGGCGGCTTGTTCAAGGACGTCGCGTTGGCAGCCGCGGATGGTCGACCTGGTCTGCATGGCTGGTCCCCGTGGCGGCTTTGGTATTAATCGCGGGTGGCGTGAGAATCGCGAGTTCGTCGACAGTGGCCCATCCGCTTCAGTCAGAGCACGCACAGCCGGGACGAGATATTCCTCCGGATATGTTGGTAATCGTATCGACCGGCGCGAAAGACTTTCATGTGCCGGGATGCGGCGTCATTCACAACAAAGACAGCGCACGGACCGTGACTGCGAAAGAGGCGATCGAGCAAGGTTACGTGCCGTGCGTGAGATGCATGAGGAAATATCTGCAGACCGCGGAAGTCGAGCGCACCTCTCTTGAGGTTGAAGCGGATGCATCGTTGGATGCCGAGGATGATGGCATCCGAGCCCGAAAATGAAGTGGATTGAAATGAGGAGGTAAGGAGGTAAGGAAGAATGGCGCGGGCCGAAGTTACCCCCGCGCCGGCACTTGGCTGAGAGCTAGTTGCTCTTCATTTCGTCTTTCTTGGAGTTGTCCTTATTCATGTCGTCGTGTTTCATGTTGTCCTTCTTCATATCGCCCTCTTTCATCTGAGCTTTCTTCGAAGCCTTCTTGCTCTTCTTGTCGTTCTTCATTTGGTCGTTCTTCATGGTGTCGTGCTGGGTGTCATCCTTTTTCATGTTGTCCTGTTTCATTTGATCCTGCGCGAAAGCGGCCATGGCAGCGGTCAGAACACACGTGAGCATCAAACTGCTGGAAATTCTTTTCATAGTGTCTCCTCGGATGAGTTTCGGTCCGCGGCAGGTCTCTGCCTGCGGTCACAGATGAGATTGGTAAAGCCGCGGAAAGTTACGCGGAAATCTGAAACTAAGAAGACGGGCACAGCAACTTTTGGGAGTTTCAGCAGGACAGTTGGTCGCGCGTGATTTTCAGCCCGGGAAGATTTCCGAGCACGGTGACTGCCACCGATTCCGTTTTGAAGAATTCATTGGCCAGGCTCGTCAGATCGTCAGCAGTGACCGCTTCGATGCGGGCGATCAGTTCGTCGAGATCGTAGAAACGGTCAAAATACATTTCCTGGCGCGCAAGATTCGACATGCGCGATGTGCTCGACTCCAGCGACAGCATCAGGCTGCCCTTGAGTTGGGCTTTGGAGCGCCGCAATTCTTCGTCGGGCACAGGTTCAGTCTTCAACTTGTGGAATTCGCTGACCACCGACTGCACAACTTTTGCCGCGGACGCAAGCGAAGTGCCGGCGTAGACGGCTAGGCATCCGGTGTCGCGATACGGATTGAGGTCGCTGTAGATCGAGTACGCCAGGCCCTGCCGCTCGCGGATATTCTGGAACAGACGGGAGCTCATTCCTCCGCCAAGAAGAGTATTGAGAATGTATCCGGCGTGGCGTTTCTCGTGCGCAATCGGATGGGCCGGCACGCCCAGACACAACTGCACTTGCTCCAATGATTTCTTGTTGCGAAGCGTGATCCGGGAAACAATCTTCGGAGCCGAGGGATGGAAGCCGTTGCTCATGGGCTTCATGTGCTCAAAATGCTTCGTCACCAACTCGACGAAGCGGTCGTGATCGAGATTGCCGGCCGCCGAGACGATGATGTTGCCGGGGGCGAAGCGGTGTGCATAGGCGTCGAGAATCGGTTCGCGCTCAAAACGTTTGACGGTCTCTTTCGTCCCCAGGATCGGCTTACCCAGAGGATGATCTTTCCAGAAATTCTGTGTGAAGATTTCATGGACAAGATAGTCGGGATTGTCCGCGTCCATCTTGATCTCTTCCATGATCACGCCGCGCTCGCGGGTGATATCAGCGGCGTCAAAAACCGGGTTCAGGACCAGATCGCTGAGAATGTCGAGAGCAGTCGGGACATGCTCGTCGAGCACTTTAACATTGAAGCAGATACACTCCTTGGCGGTGAACGCGTCCATGTTCCCGCCAATAGAATCGACCTGGCGAGCGATTTCTTCGGCCGTGCGGTGCTTGGTCCCTTTGAACACCATGTGCTCGATGAAGTGGGAGATGCCGTTCCACTCCGGGTCTTCATCGCGCGATCCGGTCTGAAGCCAAATTCCAATCGAAGCCGAGCGAATGTGCTCCATCTGCTCCGTAATGACCGTCAGCCCATTGGGCAACTCTTGACGACGAATATTGCGTACTTCTTTAGTCATTGGTCTCTGTGCTTAGATACGATTCAGCTAACCCTAGAATGGAGTACAGCCGCGCTGTGTTCTATTCTGACATAGCGGGAATCGACGTGCGAGAATAGTTTAGTCATTTAGAATCAGCTAATTGCGCGCATCTTGAGAGTTTGGCTCTGCGGCGGGTTTGCATTCGGACGCGGGGTAATCCGTACAATCGAATTGAAAATGGCAGATCGGTCACAAGTCGCCTTGCTCGGGCTCGATCGCGAGGAGCTTGCCTCTTTGGCGAAGAACCTGGGTGAGCCGGGTTATCGTGCAAAGCAATTGCTGGATGCGGTTTACCGGCAGCGTGTGGAGTCGATCGAACAAATCTCGACCTTGTCGCAGCCGCTTCGGCTAAAGCTGGCTGGGACGGGGGTTTCGCTTGGGCTTCCCCGGATCGAACAGCGATTCGTCTCGCAGGACGGCACGGTGCGATATCTGATTGCGTTTGCCGACGGGCAGAGCGTGGAAACCGTCTGGATGCCGGAGGGTGACGGCGGAGAAGCGGGAGACGGGAGCGAGGCTGGGGAGTTGGCGGAACGATTCTCTGGGATATTGGAAGAATCTGCGCAGCCCACACCTTCGAAACGCCGCCCCGTTCAGAAGCAGGGGCAGAATCAGGGCCGATCGACGATTTGTATTTCCAGTCAGGTCGGATGTGCAGTGGACTGCCAGTTCTGCCTGACGGCGTTGCTGGGGGTAAAGCGCAATCTGACGGCCGGCGAAATAGTGGGCCAGGTCTGCGCAGTGCTGAAAGACCAGAAGGTTTCACCTCCCGAGGACCGTATCAACCTGGTTTTTATGGGCATGGGCGAACCCTTCCTCAACTATGAAAACTTCATCAAGGCAGCGCGTCTTCTGGTAGAGGAAGTCGGCATTGCGGAACGGCGCATGACGGTGTCGACGGCCGGTATCGTGCCCCGGATATATGATTTTGGCAGGGAGAAGATCAGGCCGAAACTGGCAATTTCGTTGAATGCTTCCAATGACACCTTACGCACGCAGCTCATGCCGCTGAATAAGAAATGGAATCTGGAAATGTTGATGTCAGCGGCGAGGGAATATCCTCTTCGCACCCGGGAATGGATCACGTTTGAGTACGTGCTCCTCGGCGGAGTTAATGATGAGCCAGAGAATGCGAAGGAAGTAGTTGACTTGCTGCAAGGACTGCGTTGCAAGGTGAACTTGATTGCGCTGAATCCGGGGCCGGGAATTGAGTTTACGACCCCCGAACTAGAGCGTGTAACGGCATTTCAAATGACTCTGCGCGCGGCGGCGATACCGGCGTTTGTTCGGCGTCCGCGTGGACGCGATATCTATGCGGCGTGCGGACAGCTTAAGCGTACGGTCGAGATTGCCACAGCACCGGTACCGTAGAGTCCTTGGCCTTGGCGGGAACGAATTCGGAGGCCGGCAATTCCACTTGCAGCATCACGGCGCCCGTTTCCGTGTACTCGCACGACAGCAAGCCGTGATGTTCCTGAAGAATTCCTTGACAGGCACTCAAAGCAAGGCCGTCCTCGGAATGCGCCAACGCCCCTGCAACAGATTGGTCGGAGGAACGTGCCGCCTCGGTGACGATGCGAAGGACACAACTTCCGGCGCGCCGTTCGGAACTCAAAGTCAGCACCCGCCCTCCATGCTCGCTCAATACGTGCAAGCTGTTCGCCACGAGTTGCAGACAGACTTGTAGCAATTGATTGGAATCCCCCATAACTTTTGGCAGGCTTACATCAAATTGCGTGTGAATCTCGACCGCAAGAGCTTCCCATTGGGGTTGGGTGAGCTTAACGGCGGTGCGTGCAAGAGTATTGAGATCGAGAGGCGTCTTAGGCGCAGGCGAATGGCGGGCAAAGCTGATCAGACTTGCAACCAGTGATTTGGTGCGGCGCACGTATTGGCCGATCTTTGCCGCCAACGGCTGTTGTTCTGTCGTGAGAGGCGTATTCAGCAACAAGTCGGAATAGCCGAGCATGGCTGTGATCGGATTGTTGAGTTCGTGAGCTGCTCCTCCGACCAGTTGAGTGACGGACGCCAGTTTCTCTGACTGAAGGATCTGCGCCTGCAGGCGCTTCAGATTGTCGAAGGAATTGCGCGAGTGTTCCAGCAGCCGGATCAATTCCTGGTCGAGCGTCCTTTGACGGACAAAGACCATGATGCCCATCAGGAAGGCAGCCCCCAGCGTCAAAGCCAGGCGGAAGATCCGGATTCGTGCGGGCACCGCGTTGTCTGATGTCGCCCAGGCCGCAAACAAAGGCAGAGAAAACACTGCGATCATGCTGAAACGAGCGACCCACACACCGTAGACTGTGGCGCCACCGTCGGCGACAGCATCCGCCTTTTCGACCCGGCTGCGCAGCCCGATCCAGGTCAGCCATGCCATAGCCACAACAAGTGGGATGTCATACAGACTGCCGCTGTAATATGACTTCCGTCCGATTGCCCAGTTCGCCACCGTAGAGCTCGCGGAGTAGCAGAGATTCATGCCGAACAGCGCCGCATAGAGCTTTCGCCATTGTCCTTTGCTGGTGATCCAGCAGGCGATCAGGCCTGCTAGCAAAGCGAGCTTTTCAGCGACGTAAACATCGTTCAAGTTGCGGTTATAGGCGGCGACGTCAGGAACCACGTACTGCCACGGCATTACGATCAAAACATAGAGATAAAACCACCACACCAGCAACAACGCAAAATCAAGCTGACCCACTCGAGCGGCATGCTCATCTCGCGGAACATGAGGACGCAGCGCCAGAGCCGCCATCGTCGGTACGATGTGTAGAAATAGAATGACATCCCAGGTGCAAAGATCCGGCACATCGCGGCGCAGGATCACTTCGGAGTACGTCCAGAAGACCTGATACGCAAGCCAGAAGGCCGTGCCCAGCGTGAGCAGCCCCCAGAACAGCCGGACCCGTCCCTGCGATCGCAGAGCGAGTGGGACGAATGCGGCTGTTCCTGAGACCAATAACAAGGTCTGGACGATGTCGCTGAAGGCAGTGAGGCCAAATGACTGCGGCAGCACGAGCGCCGCCACGATCAGGGCGGCCAGCATGCCCGCCGTCACCGCCAACCAGATGTAGGAATGCCTGCTCAACGGCACACTTCCTCAGCAGCCATTCTAGATATGTTTGCAGGAGGAGCGCGGTTACTGTAGTAACCTAGAGACCAGCGATCACACGGGACTCATCCGCGCCCAAACATGCGTCTCCAGAGTCTCACTTGCCGTTAAGCTACTCTTATTCAATAATGTGCAGCTAGCCGCCTCGCCGGAGATCCACTCAATTGAATCCTCACGTTGAGCGCTACCGACATTCCTGGAGACTCAGAATCCCGCAAGATCCCGGGGAGACCCGCCGCATCGAACGGTGGCTGGCGACGGCGCGCGTGTTTCTGGCGGTTTCAACTCTAGTAGCGATCCGGATGGACCCTACGGAATTGGGGCACTCGTGGGCGGCATACGGTCTCTTCGTCTTTTACATGGCGAATGGGATTCTGATTCTGATGCTGCTTCGGCGAAGGCAGGAATCCACGGCGGCATTCCGCTTCCTGGTGCACGCTGGAGACATCCTGTGGCCCGCCGTGATTTCAGTTTTTTCTGAGGGACCAAGAACTCCTTTTTTCCTTTTCTTTTTCTTTGCATTGGCAGCTTCGGCCTATCGATGGGGCTTGTGGGAGACCCTCGGCACTGCTTTGGCGGAGGTCGTTCTCCTCTGGGTCGAGAATCTCTTTGTTCTTCACATGTGGCTAGGGCCCGGGGGATCGATGAGGCTGAAGGCTCTTACGGGACTGAATGTCAACGTCAAGAGCTTTGAACCACAACGGCTTTTCATGTTGTCGATTTACCTGATCGTGATGGGCATCCTCCTCGGCTATCTGGCGGAGCGACAAAAGCATCTTCGGGCCGAGAAGGCCCTGGTGACGGGCATACTGTCGAGAGTTCGAGTCGAGTTGGGGCTGACGGGCACGATTCAGCAGATATTCGGCGATCTGATGTCGATGTACGGTGCGTCTGGAGTCATGCTGGCATCGCAAGAGGTCCACAGCGAACGGGTTTTTGTCGGGGAAATAACCAACTCGAGTGGCCGCGTTCCGTCGGAGTTCCACTGGCTGGATTCTGGCGTGCGAGATGCCAAAACGTATTTGGAGGATTTCCCCGGGAAAGTTTGTTATGCCTCCGTCGACAGAGATCGGTGGACGACGCTCGCGATCGATGCCAACGGCAACCTGGTTCCGGTGGAAAATCTTGCCCCGATTTCTCAACTGCGAAACGTCCAGACCTTTGACTCAGTCGTCACGGTTGCGTTTCTGTTCGGGAGCGAGTGGCGAGGAAGAATCTTTCTGTTCAATCCCTCTTGGCGGGGCGACAAGCAGGAAGAATTGCGATTTCTGCTCGATCTGGTCCATCAGGTTGGCCCCGCCATTTATAACGTTTATCTGCTGCACCGGTTGCGCAGACGGGCCGGAGCCGCGGAAAGAGCGCGTTTTGCGAGAGAGTTGCACGATGGCGCGGTGCAATCGCTGATTGCGGTTGAGATGCAAGTCGATGTCATTCGACGGCAAGCTGAGGCATCCAAGCCCATTGGCGGCGAGTTGGGCCGTATCCAGGGGCTCCTGCGCGAAGAAGTCCTGAAGCTGCGCGAACTGATGCAGCAGATGAAGGCGATCGATGTTGATTCTCAGCGGCTGCTAGGGGTTTTGAACGATACCGTTGAGCGCTTCCAGCGCGAGACTGGAATCAGCGCGCGGTTTGTCACTGATTTGGCAGAATTAGACATGCCGCAGCGCGTCTGCCGTGAGATCCTGCGCATCGTCCAGGAAGGTTTGGTCAACGTGAGGAAGCACAGCGGGGCACGGCACGCCCTGGTGCGTCTGGGATCGAATGGGGAACAGTGGAGCCTGACGGTGGAAGACGATGGTAAAGGTTTCCCCTTCACCGGCCGATACAATCAGGATCGTATGGATGAAGACGGGAAAGGCCCTATGATCATAAAGGAACGTGTGAGGTTGATTGCGGGCGCACTCACTGTAGAATCAAATCCCGGACAGGGAACGCGGCTGGAAATCACCGTGCCACGAAACGGGGAAGTACCGCATGAATTTTAGAAAGACACAGCAAGTTCGCTTAGTAATCGCTGACGACCACCCAATCTTTCGTGACGGGCTGCGCCGATTGCTGGAAGCCGAAGCAGACCTAAAGGTTCTGGGCGAAGCATCGGACGGTGCGGAAGCCGTGAAGTTGGCCCGTCAGTTAAAGCCTGACATTCTCTTGCTCGATCTGTCGATGCCCAAGCATCCCGGTCTGGAAGCCTTGCGGGAGCTGAGCTTGCCCGCGAATGCGAGTCCGGTCCGCGTCATCCTGCTGACGGCGGCGGCGGAAAAGAGTCAGATTGTTGAGGCGTTGCAACTGGGCGCTCGCGGGGTGGTCCTCAAGGACTCCGCCACGCAACTGTTGCTCAAGGCGATTCAAACCGTGATGTCGGGAGAGTATTGGGTGGGGCGAGAAAGTGTTTCGAATCTGGTTCAGTACCTGCGAACGCTGATGCAGTCGTCGCATGATGAGGCCCGCCAGAAGAAATTCGGCCTTACCCCGCGTGAACTCGAGATCGTTTCCGCGGTCGTCGCTGGATACTCAAACAAGGAAATCGCCGAATATTTCAAGATCAGTGAAGACACCGTAAAGCATCATCTGAGCAATATTTTCGACAAATTGGGAGTGTCGACTCGCCTCGAACTTGCTCTGTTTGCCGTAAATCAGGCATTACCGCTGAAAAGCATTGCGTGACAGCAGGTTACCGCTGGCCAAATCGTGGCACTTACGGGCCATTGGCGGAAAAGTGTGCCGGATTTACGATATTTCATACGGATCAGCCTATACGCAATATAGAGGGTAGGTGCGTCTGTATCCCTTGGGCACAAGGGCCAGGTTAGGCAAGTGGAAATGAGGAACCCAGTGGCAAAACGTCTTCAACAGCTTTGGAACGATGAGAGTGGTCAGGACATCGCAGAATACGCAGTTATGCTGGCCGTGATTTTGGTAATCGTCGTGGGTACGATCCGCCTCATCGGTTCGAACGCCAACAACGTGTTCTCGCAAGTCGGCAGCTCGATCCAATAAACCCAGAGCCCGCCGTTCGCAGAATGCCAGCGAACGGTTGCGACTGATCTGGCTGCTTCCCATCCCTCGCAGCTGGAATCCTGAAAACTTCTCTCGGTCAGTTTTCCCGACCGCGACAAACTTATTTTGCTTCGTTGCCCGACGCAGGTGCTGTCGTCGTGAGCGCCACTTTCTCTGTGCCCGTCGAGAGGCGAGAGAGATGCGGGAAGAAAGGAGTGATTTCGAACTCCATCTTCTCGCGCGATGATGTGAGGGCGACCTGTTTCGCCTTAGAGAGTTCAACTTGATCGCTCCAGGGGTCGACCCGAATGCGGCCACCCAACGGCAAGGCGGCAATCTGATCCAGTTTCTTCTGCTCGAGCGCCGGCGCCGAGGCCAGCAACGTCGACATGCGAACACTCTTTGCGCCCGCAATACCGTTGCCCAAGTGAGGACGGATCAAGTTCGGAAGCTCCGGAGACTTCTCCTCCAACGCCTTTAGGAAAAGGCCGGCATTCCCGAGTTTGTCTTTGCACGGAGAATTCTTCAGCAGTTCCAACGCTTTCGCGTCGGCCGCTTCTTCATCGCCTGCGTTATGCCGGAAATCGAGGCGGTGGAACGAGTCTTCGTCGGGGAAGAAGAGCTTGTCATTGAATGCCAGCTTGGTGTCGAACGGGTGACCCAGAACAATGTGGCTCAATTCGTGCGCCAGAACCATTCCGAGCGAAGCCTCATCCGGCAGCACGTCGAGCAAACCGCGGCTAATCACAATCGTGTGCCCGATGGTGAACGATTCCAGAGGCGAGGTCAAAAGAACGCGGCAGTGCACTTCGCTCTGCAGGTCAATGTTGTTCGTGACCAGCAGGTTGTTCACGACCGTGGCCAAGACCTTATCGACATCACCGGATGGCGCCAGCAGACCGATCTTCTGCATGCGCTCGATCGCGTTCTCTTCCGCTTGCTGTTCCCACATGCGCTCGGCGACGACAGGAGTTGCGTCGGCTGCTGCGTCACTTTGATCTTTGACAGACTGCGGAGCATCCACCAAAATCTGGGTGAACTCTTCGTTCTTCCCCAGGCTTTTGAGGTCGTAACCCCAGAGACGAGTCTGACCCTTGAAGTGAAGCGTCTTCGTCAGGCCGGTTTTGAGGTTGGACTCCTCCGTATAGACGTAGGCGGGAAGCCAAACTCCCGGACGCATATTCAGGCGCCAGCTGTCGAAGTGGAAGAAGAAATTGATCTTGGGCTGCGGATAGTAAGTTCCGTTGAAGCGGACAATGTTGTAGTCCTGGTCTTCAACCCAAATCCGGCCCATGAAGCGCGCGACTTTGTCGCCCTCGCGCGGCTGCACGTCGATGACAAGGCAGCGAACGTCGCCGAGAAATTCGCGACGCACAAAAGTAAACTTGTAATACTTCTTCTGGAAATCGGTGTCGAGGATCACCATCTGCGCGAAACCCATGGGGAGGAAATGCAACGAGTACACTCCCGTCAGCTTGGTGATCATGCGGCGGCCAAATCCAGGCTGGCCGACAAAAGAAATATCCTCGGGACCCTCTGACATCTCCAGCCGCCCGAGAAAATATTCGTCGCTGATCGGATGGGAATACCCGGAGCTGTCAGTCTTCAGATTCTGGAGGTAGGTCTCTACCATCGGATGCATGTGACGCATCTGCGCGATGAAGAAGTGTTCCCGCTGCACGACACGGTCCAACACGTCATTCAGAGTCGCGGCAGGGGGGGCTGGTTCGGTGTTTTGAACCGGCGTAGTGGAGACCGTTGCCGGCGCGGGTGGCGGCGCGGTTTCTGCGGCGGGCGCCTGTCCGGCCGGTGCCGGCGTTGAACTCGAGGCAGACGGGTCAGGGGTAGCCTGGGTAGAAGGAGAGTCTTGGGCAGCAGCAAAGAAACTGCAGGACAAAAATAGGAGAAACAATCCCGAGCTGAAACGAGCGATTCGCATAAGAACCTTCAGGGAGTTTTAATCACGCCAACTGGAAAATGATATGTACGACGGCCGTCGAGTCAGAGGGTTGGCCGTCTTTTAGCGCAGGCTTGAATCGAATCTGTTCCGCGGCATGAACTGCCGCATCATCCAGACCGTGACCGAGCCCGCGAACGACCCTCAATACGCGTAGTTTGCCTGATGCTTCGAAAACGACTTCGAGAAGAACTTCGCCTTCAATTTTCTGGTTGCGAGCGTCTTCTGTGTAGCTCGGAACTGGCTTCGAAAGAATTTCTGCCGGAACCATCCGCGCCGCTTGCGCAGCAGTACGCGATTGTACCGTAGGCGGAGCCGGAACATCCGAATCACCAAAACCGGACTGACGTACTGCACCGGCCGAAGCGGTTCGCGCGGTGCCCGTCGCAACGCCACCACCAAAACCTGTGCTGGCGACGACTCCGCGAACCCCATTCGCACCGGCCGTCCCGTTACCGTAGCCAGGCCCGGTGGGCATATCGAATCCGCCCGATTGCGCGATATTTACTGCACGGGTCTGAGTCGTCTTTGCAGGAACGCCATTCGGGTCACCGAAGCCGCCCGTCTGCACCTTCTCGGGTGCGCGGTCGATTGTCTGAGGTGCCGAACTTCCCGTAGAGAAGACATTGGTCTTCACCGCCTGCTTCGGCATGACAGGAGCCGCGGTGGGCAAGGGATCAAGCTTCTTCGTGGCAAGCTTCACTTCGGGAACCGGCGCTTCCTCAACTCTCGGTTTTGGCTGAGGTTGTGGTGCCGGCAAGCGTAGTGCTGCCGGAGGCGGATCGAGCCTTGCCTCGATCACCGGTTTCGGCAGTTGGCGTTGAGGCGTGTGGTTGACCGGAACTGGTGTCGGAACCAGTTCGATAGCGTGGTAATCCTTCTTCGGTGCTTCGAGGATTTCAGGGTGAAGAACCGGGATCCAAACGAGAATCGCGATCACCACGGCTTGAGTTCCGTAGCTGAGAACGAACTCGTGCCACGGAGCTCTCCATTTGGGAAGAGGCGAGAACAAAATTGAACCATCAGACTGCCGAGACGTCATAAGTAAGCCTGGTGCTTCAGGTGTTGCAAACACCGGTTAAGGTAAAAAAGTTTCCCCAGTTTCCTGAGCGCCGGGAGGGCAGGGTTTCTGGAAGAAGTCTACTCTTCCGCCCTTGATCTTGCACGACAGAGGCCATTCCCGGCTGCTGGCAGCACAGCGCAAACACCTTCAGAATCAGAGTGTTACGTTCCTGAGGGAGGATCAAAATATGATCTGGAACGCGCTTCATGCAAAAAACTACACTCGGCGAAGAGAGATTTCCAACCGCTTGCCAAAAGGGGAGGAAAACCTGAGCGGAAATCTCTTCCGTTTCCTAGGCTGCTACGGCTTCGAAGGGCTTGCAGGATTACTGTTCTGTAGTATTACCCAGGTTGTAACCCCGACTACAGCCGCCCCACCGATCCCGACGGCATAGGGCGAATTCAAGATCCCGCCACCAGCTGCGGGAACTGCTCCTGTTTGCCGCTTTTTGTTTTTCTTCTTCCCACCCTGGTCATTGCTTCCCGAGGAGGAGTCGTCGCGAGTCGTATCCTGACCTTGCGCCAAAGTTACGGTCTGCTTACCGTCGCTGATGTTCAGATCGCCCTTTCGAGCCGAGATTCGAACCGTCCCATCCACGTCTGTGACATTGAATTCCGTCCAGGAACTCGATACCGGCGAAACCTTGATATCGCCTGCGGTTGTGCTGACACCACGGGAGGTCGAAACCATCACGCCGCCATGTTGGATGTCAAGCGACGCGCCCTGGAACTGAATCAGCGAGTCGGACATAACTGTGATGCTCGCTCCGGGTTCGTTGATGTTGGCCACCGAGTCGGAGCGCGTCTGCAAAAGATCACCGAAGAAGATTGCGGAGGAAGTCCTGGGGACGTGAGTCCCGTTCACCCAAGCAGCGCCATTAGTGTAGAGCATCGCCGCATTGGAATCGGCAGCAAATAACGAACCGGGGAATAGAATCAGTAGCACGCAGCTAACCATACCGCGTAACGCGGACTTGCCCATTCCCACACTCCGTTAATAACTATGTTGGTGCCTGTGAGCAAAATCGTACCCTCCTCGTTGTTTGCGCGTCAATGCCTTTTGTGTCCGAAAAACTATTTTCCGGTGGAAAACTTATTGGTGCCATCGCCGACACTTCCCGCGCTGAGCAACGATTCTGCTCAGTGCCAACGCTCAACGGCGTTCCACCAGAGAAGTCGCAGCCACTCATCCAAGCACGTTTTGGACCATTGCCGGTGAGTCCACCAACGCGTGCCAAATTGAGTTGCATCGCGCGCAGCTGCGGTTGCAAAGCTTTTTCCCGGAATTTCGTGGCGGAAAATACTGAGGGAGCGGCGAGTGTGAAAGTCAGAAGTCACGATAAGCACTCGTGAGCCCTGCTCGTGGGAAAGACATTTTTGAACGTCGTGAGATTCGTCTCTTGTCGACAGCCCTTCAATCGGACAAACTCCAACGGCTGCGCTTTGGGGCAGGCCCTGCACATATTCTTCGGCCAACTGGAGTTGTGTGAACTTGTAGATTTTGGACGCAGCGGGTACGTCGATCAGGACTCTGCGAGCGTATCCCTGATCCAGCAATTGCAGTGCGCGAGCAGGGCGTACGTCCGTCTCTCCGGCGAGCACCACAATTACGTCCGACGATTGCGGAGCGTCGACCACCAGAATTCTGCCGGCATTCGCCGCGAAGATCGTCAGGATTACAAATGCGCCCGCCAACCCTGCAACGAACCAAATGCGCCTGCGTCTCATCAGATATTTCCTCTGCAAATCAATGTATTGAATCCTCCTACAACTCGATGATCGCGATGCTCCATGAATCGCTCCATTCCGGTCAATGACGCCCTCTGCATGCTAAAATAAGTGTTCCTCCGTGCTGTTCCATTCTCTGTGATTCCGGAATTTTCTATGACGACTTACTCTGCCGCAGATGCGCCCGTTGATCAACTCAAGTCCAAGATTCGTGAACGCCAGGCCCGCGTGGGCATCATTGGGCTAGGGTATGTGGGACTGCCTTTGGCGCTGCTCTACAGCGAACAAAAATTTCGAGTCACCGGCTTCGATATCGACGCCCGGAAAGTGGACACCCTCGCCAAGGGCGGCTCGTACATCTACCGCATTCCCGCGGAAGAGATTCAGGTAGCGAAGAAGCAGGGATTCTCCGCTACCTCCGATTATTCCCAGATCTCAGAGATGGATGCGGTCATTATCTGCGTTCCGACGCCCCTGAATGAGTATCACGAGCCGGATCTCAGTTTCATCACCGACACGACGCACTCCATTGCGCCGCACTTGCGCGCGGGGCAACTGATTGTCCTGGAGAGCACGACCTATCCAGGGACCACGGAAGAGGTGATGGTCCCGATCCTCGAGAAAGAAAACAAGGCCGGACTGAGAGCGGCCCGCACCGAGGCGCTGACGGGAAAGGAATTCTTCGTCGCTTTCTCGCCGGAACGCGAGGACCCCGGGAACACTACTGTTGCCCGGCGCGATATACCGAAAGTTGTGGGTGGCCTGAATCCCCAGGCTTCAGAACTTGCCGGGGCGCTGTACGGTGCCATCTTTAACCGAACGGTTCCAGTGTCGTCCCCCGCCGCCGCGGAGATGACCAAGTTGCTGGAAAACATCTACCGCTGCGTCAATATCGCGCTGGTCAACGAACTGAAGCTGCTGTGCCTGCGCATGGGTATCGACATCTGGGAGGTGATTGACGCCGCCTCGACGAAGCCCTTTGGTTTTCATCCGTTTTATCCCGGTCCAGGACTTGGTGGACATTGCATCCCCGTGGATCCTTTTTATCTTTCCTGGAAGGCCAAAGAGTGGGACTTCCGCACGCGCTTCATCGAACTGGCAGGCGAGATCAACACGAATATGCCCTACCACGTGTTGTCTTCGGTGAGCGGCGCGCTCAACGGCCACAAGAAGTCAGTGAACGGTGCCAAGGTGCTGGTGCTGGGAGTGGCTTATAAGAAGGACATCGATGATTTGCGAGAGTCTCCGTCTCTGACGATCATCGAACTATTGCAAAAAGACGGCGCTGTGGTCAGCTACCACGATCCCTATTTCCCCATGATTGGCAAAGGCCGCAAGTACGATCTGCAAATGAAGCGATCCGAGCTAAGCGATCTGGGGCAGTACGACTGCGTCGTCATCGTGACCGATCATTCCGATTACGACTACCGGCAGATTGTTCAGGAAGCCCAGTTGGTGGTCGATACGCGAAATGCAACCCGCGGGATCGTCAGCCCAAAGATCGTTCACTGCTAGTTCGATAACTCAAGCCGTTTATTGCCTAGACCACTTCGGACGCCGGCAGGAATTCCTCCTCGTCGGCGGCAACTGGTCGGCGTTTCTTCGATCGCTGAAGCAGCGGCGGCGCAGCCGCAATGCTGCAAAAAACGTAGAAGAGGGCGGCGTTTGCGGGGATCTGCAGGTTGAAGTCGAAGAAGCTGTGAACCAGGATTCCTGTGAATCCAAGCGTACACGCGAGAGTCGTGGCACAGCTGACATCCGAGTTCCAGTTCTTTATTTTTCGAAGCGCCCGGCGATACACCAAAACTACGAACCAGATCATCAAGCCGAAGCCGACCAATCCCATCTCGGCCAGGAGCTGCAGATAGTCATTGTGTGCCTCATTCACAAAAAAATTGGTGTAGAAACTCCGGAATTGCGGGTACACCACCGGAAAGGTTCCCAGTCCCCAACCCAGAATTGGCTTGTGCCGGAACATTTTCAAACCGTCGCGGTCGATGGAGAGCCGCACCCCACCGGAGATCTCGCTGTGAGCTTCCGTCGAGATGCTCGAAACCCGGCTCGTTAGTTCCTTGCCGCCCAGCCACGCGAGCAAACTGACCAGCACAACCACAAAGGCCACGGCACTGATGGCGATCCGGATTCCTTTTTGTTTGCGAAACACAACGATCGCGAAGGCGATCAACTCGACGAGGATCGCGATCATGCCGCCGCGAGAACCGGATAGAAAAACGGTGCCCACCATGATGGCCGCGGCCACACCCGCGGCGAGCCGCTCTTTCTCGTGCACCAGGTGCGTCATCGAAATGACGAGCGGAATCGGAATGAGCAATTCCATCAGACCCGCGTAATGGTTGTGGTTTACATAGGAGCCGTAGATCCATCCGCCCATGCGCGGTTCACGAATCCAATAGAGCTTGCCGTTCGGTGCGACTCCCTGCAACAGCGCGAATGCAGCTACGGCGAAACCGTACAGCGCCAGAATTACGGCAATCTTGCGTGCCTGCGAACTGCGAACGAGCGACTGCGTCGTAAGGAAACAGAGCATCGCGTAAGCGCAATACAGCATTGCCTGCGAAATGCTGTCGTGACGATAAGCGGTAAGCCCAAAAATGAGCTGCGTCAGTATCAGGACAGCGAATCCACCCATGGGCAGGAACAACGGGTTCCAAACAATGTCGATTTCTCCGTCGAGCCATTGTTTGGCAAGCCAGAGCAGTGTGAGCAGAACTGATCCCGCTTCCACAAGGAAGATCGACCACGGCTCGACGGCTCCGAATGCAAGGGGGCCGAACATGAGCAATCCGAAAGTGCCGTACAGGACGATCGTGCCGATCTCCGCTGATCGGGATTGCCGTTCCGCGTCGCTAATTTTCGTGTACTCGGTCATGAAATAGCCGTAGCCAGTTTCGCCTATGAAGTCTTCTTAGTAATGTGGAAGTCGTCGACCCAGAGCTTCCCCCGGATCGGACTGCTGGCTGGAAGGCGCCGTACGTGCAGGACGACAAGTTTGCAGTCTGGGCCGGTAGTGAACTCGCCGTCGACGGACTTCCAGAACCCCGCGTCCTTCAACTCCTCACTCTCGTAGTAAACCGATTGAGTGTACATGTCCTGCACAGTGAAATGAGGGC
>Ga0187863_10001344_pt1 | contig 19793 bp, 19 predicted proteins | sample June2016WEW_11_1_FD_132975 | JGI IMG/M metagenome (GOLD analysis project Ga0187863, IMG submission 132975) | Peatland microbial communities from SPRUCE experiment site at the Marcell Experimental Forest, Minnesota, USA - June2016WEW_11_10 | ecosystem: Environmental > Terrestrial > Soil >... | reverse complement strand
TTTGCTTTCGGCCGCAAGCTATTAGCTGTTAGCTATTAGCTTTTAGCTCTTCTCTTGCTGAGTTCAATTCCTGTGATCCAAGTAATTGCGAATCGTGTTTTCAGCTAAGAGCTAACGGCTAATAGCTGAAAGCTGCCTTTCACGCTTTTGCCGCGGCGGCAAGCTCGACCGCGAAGATTTCCTTGTACTCCTTCATCGCTGCGTGCAGGCGATTGCGGAGATCGTCGTCGAGTTGCTTCTTTTTGGTGAGATCGTCCAAAAGACCGCCCTGCGCAGCAGCGAAGTACTTGTACAAGCCGTCTTCAAAGGCGCGAGTATCGGAGACCTTGAGATCATCCAGGTAGCCCTGCGTGCCACTGAAGAGAATCAACACCTGCTGTTGCCACGTGAGCGGGTGAAACTGCGGTTGCTTCAACAATTCCGTCAGGCGCTGACCGCGATTCAATTGCTTCTGCGTCAACGGATCGAGGTCCGAGCCGAACTGGGCGAATGCGGCCAACTCGCGATATTGGGCGAGATCGAGTTTGAGCGTGGAGCCAACCTGCTTGACCGCCTTGATGGCCGCTGAGAAGCCCACGCGCGAAACAGAGAGGCCCACGTTGACTGCCGGGCGCACGCCGGAGTTGAACAGGTCGGTTTCCAAAAAGATCTGGCCGTCGGTAATCGAAATTACGTTCGTGGGAATGTACGCCGAGACGTCACCCGCCTGGGTCTCGATGACAGGCAGCGCCGTCAATGAACCGCCGCCCCGCTTGGCGCTCATCTTGGACGAGCGCTCGAGCAGCCGGGAGTGCAGATAGAACACGTCGCCCGGATAGGCTTCGCGGCCCGGCGGACGGCGCAGCAGCAGCGAAATCTCGCGGTAAGCCATCGCGTGCTTCGAAAGATCGTCGTACATCACCAGGGCATGGCGGCCGGAATCGCGGAAATACTCGCCGATCGCCGTCGCTGCATAGGGCGCGATGTAGAGCATCGGCGCGGGCTCTGAGGCTGAGGCGGCCACCACGATGGTGTGCCCCATGGCGCCGGCTTCGGTCAGTGTCTGCACCACCTGGGCGATCGAGGATCGCTTCTGGCCGATCGCGCAGTAGATGCAAATCAGATCGTTCTTGGCGTTGTTAATGATGGTGTCGAGCAGCACGGCAGTTTTGCCCGTCTGACGGTCGCCGATGATCAATTCGCGCTGGCCACGGCCGATGGGGATCATGGCGTCGATGGCCTTGAGGCCGGTCGCCATCGGCTCCCGAACTCCCTGGCGATCAATGATGCCCGGCGCCAGCCGCTCGATCGGCAGCCTTTCGGTGGACGCGGTGGGCCCCTTGTCGTCGATAGGTTGGCCAAGAGCGTCGACCACGCGGCCGATCATGCCCTCGCCCACCGGGACACTCAGAATCGTGCCGGTGCGCTTTACCTCGTTGCCTTCGCTGAGCTCGGTGTAGTCGCCAAGGATCACAGCGCCCACCTGATCTTCTTCGAGGCTCAGGGCCAGTCCGGCAATGCCGTGCGGAAAGCTGAGCAGTTCGCCGGCCATCACCTTGTCAAGACCGTGGAGACGCGCAATGCCGTCGCCGAGCGAAGTGATCGTCCCGACTTCGTCGACCTGCACCTTGGAGTCGTAGTTCGCGATCTGCTCGCGAAGAAGTTGTGTTATTTCGTCTGCCTTGATCTGAGCCATGTACAGTGAACAGTGAACAGTGGTCAGTGGTCAGTCTTCGCTGCTTGCGATTTCTGTCCGCCTCGAACCGCTGAACGCCTGCCTCCCTTTCGCTTCCTTAACTCTGTTGCAAATCTCAACCGCCGATGCAGTTCCGATCACTGATCACTGACCGCTGATCACTGCCGGTTTCAGCCCGCAACCAATACTTCTCTCAGTCGCTCCAGCCGCCCGCGAACCGAACCGTCGTAAATCGTGGATCCGATGCGCACCACGGCGCCGCCGAGGATGGATCGATCCAGTTTGAATATCGCTTCGATGCGCGCTCCGGCCAGCTTGCCCACGCCGGCGAGGAGTGTGTTGCGTTCGTCATCGCCGAGTTCGCGTGCAGTGACAATTTCGGCCTCACGAATGCCGAGCCGTTCCCGTAATTCGGCGCGATAGGCTGCGGCCACCTCGTGCACATGGCCGATGCGGTCGTTGTTGATGAGCACGGCGAGCAGATTGCGCAGTTCTCTTTGCAGGCCGAGCTTTGCATTGAGCTTGTCGAGAATCGCAACCTTTTGCACGGCGGCAACGGCTGGATTCTGAAAGAACGTCTGCAGCTCCGGACTGCCGTCCCAGGTAGCTTCAAAGTCGGCCAGCTGTTTGTCGATCGCAGCGGTGTCGAGCCGGGCGGAAGTGACCACGTCAAGAAAGGCGCGCGCGTAGCGTGAGACGAAGGCTGCCATTTAGTTCTGCTCTCCTTTGGCCACGTTGCCCACAAACTCGGCGATCAGGGCGCGATCGGACTCCGGTGTCAGGACCATCTGCTTGACGGCCTGTTCGATGGCCAGGTCAGCAGCAAAATGACGCAGCTCGCGCTGGGCCTGCGCACCAGCCAAAGCGATTTCCTGTTCGGCCGACGCGACGATGCGGCCGCTTTCTTCTTGAATCGTCGCCTTGATGCGCACTTCGTCGTTCTTGCTTTCTTCTTCAACCTGCACGCGAATTCCTGCAATTTCCTGGTCGAGTTTAGCCAGCTTGGCTTCTACCGCGCTCAGGCGCGCGTTGGCGTCCTGGGTCAGCTTGCGCGCCGATTCCAGATCGTGCTTCAAAGTCTCAGAGCGCTTGCGCATGATCCTCGGCATCAAGCGCGCCAGAGGAATGATGATGGCCAGAACGATGATGGCAAAATTGAAGAACTCGAAAAGGCGAGCCGTCGTCTCGACATCGAGATGAAACAATCGGGCCAGCGATCGCACCATCGGTGTGTGCCGGTAAACGTTCTCGTCTTCGGCGGCATTCTCAGTGGCCCCGGATTTAGCGATCGTCTTGTCGACGGAATTCGCGCCGGCTGCGGAGCTCTTCGCAGCGGGAGCCGGCTGCTGTGAATTCGCACGCACCGACACGGCGGGAATCGATGCCGTCAAAAATGCGAATAAGAGGATCGAGACGATTCGGCGGGAAAAACGCGAAGCATGCATGGAATGACTCAACGGGAACCCCCGGCAGTCGCAGGAAGAACTGCCCGGACAACCTGACTCGCCAGCTCTGCGACGGAAGCCTGCACGACCTTGCGGGCCTGCGCGGCTTCGCCTTCCAGCTCCGCCTTGGCCTGGTTCACGCGGGCTGCGGCCGCTTTGCGCGCGACTTCAAGAGCGGCGTCGCGCTCGGCGTTCCACTGTTTGATGCGCTCTTCACGAGCCTTGAAAATATCTGCCCGGGCCTGGCGTAACTTCGCGGCATACTCAGCCGCGCGTGCCTCGGCTCCCTCGATTGCCTTGTGTGCAGCCTCGACCGCGCCTTCCGTGCGGGCGCGGCGCTCCTTCAAAGTTGCAGTCAGCGGCCCCTGGATAAGAAACTGATAGGCCAAAACCAGCACAATGAACAACAAGGAGGTGGGCACAGCACCAATGAAGTAGCCCTCTAGTTGTTGGAAGATTTCTTGCATTCAGGCACCGGGATTGCGGGTGTTCAATGTTGCAAATCAGTTGCGGGTGGAACACTTTTTTGTATCAGGCGGGAACCCGCAAGTCAACGCGGACAGGCTGATTTCATGAGGCTTTGTGATTGCTGTCACGAATAAGAAACTTTGCAGAAAATACCGCTTGCTTTCCCTGACAACAGGCCTAAACTAAACATACCACCTAGACCCGGTTCAGGGTCCAGCGGGCAGCCAGTTCCGGGAAGTCTCTCCACTCCCGAAGCTGGTGGCCCGCTTCTTAATTTCCAGACTAAATTTTGCACTACTGGTCTGCGCGAGGAGATTCTCCGTCTACCTCAATGACCGGCTTCCCGCCACCGCACGCGCGACGGGAACGAACGAGGAACCTGAGCCCCTGGGCCGGTAATCTGCGGCCGGTTCCTGGAGCGGTTTTCCAGCGATTTGAGGGTTCGCTCCCATGCACGATGGCTTTCTTCCAGATGAAGAAAGCCGTTTGGGAGGACGATTTTCCCCACAACGATTGAAACCGCGATGAGACGAAAACGGAGGAACTTCAACCTATGCGTAACCAACTCTTTACCCTCGCACTGGGCGGATTGCTCACATTTGGCGTGAGCGCCGCCGCGATGGCCCAGGACAACCCCGCACCAGCCGCGGCGCCCACGCAAGACCAGGGCTGGCAAGGTCGCGGTCCCGGTCGAATGAATCCCGACCGGCAGCTCGAACATATGACAAAGGAACTCGGATTATCAGCCGATCAGCAGAGTCAGATCAGGCCGTTGCTCGTCGACCGCCAGCAAAAGATGCAGGCGCTCTTCCAGGATCAGTCGATCGCACAGCAAGACCGCCGTGCGAAGATGCAGACGATCCGGCAGGACACGCAGGCCAAGATAGAAGCGGTCCTGAACGATCAGCAGAAGCAGAAGTTCGAATCGATGCAGGAACACATGGGCCGCGGCGGACGTGAAGGTGGACCTCAAGGCGGGCCGCCCGAAGGTGCACCGCAGCCGCAGATGTGAAGTCGGAGCTTGATCGCAGGGGCCGAATCGGGCCCCCTTGCGATTCTGCCCTACTTCGTCGCATCGACGATGAAAACAGCCAGATCATCCTTGAGCTTGTGCAGCGCTTCAACGTTCAGGTAGATCATGTGGCCAGACGGATAGTAGCCGAATTGCACATCGCCCCGCAGCGCCGGATCGAGATTCATGTGATCGAGATCGAACTCAGTCGCGAAAAACGGCGTGGCCAGATCGAAGTAACCATTGGCTGAGAAAACACGCAGGTGCGGATTCTTGCGGATGGCGCTGGCCAGGTCGGCGGCGACGTAGGGTTGCGACTGATCTCCCCCCCCGGGCCCGGGCGCGCCGCTGGTTGGATGATGTTTCCATTCCCACTGCGCAATCGAGTTGGAGCTTGGACGGTATTCATCGGTCGAGTCGTATTTCAACTCGCGCGAAAGATAATCGTGGAGCGCGGCCACAAAGGCCCCGCTGATGCCTGTATCCGATGCATCGTAGCTCGGATTCTCGCCCGCCGCGTCTACATCCACGCCTTCAAAGCGCATGTCGTAGCGGCCCAGCGTCCGGCGATCGTCGCGCAGAACTTCTTTGCGGAAACGCGTCGGCGAAATCCGGAGATTTGCTTCCTTGATGTAGTCGATGGGAAGCCCCGTAAAGTGGCTGACCTGTTTTGCGACCTCGTCCACTTGCGCGGCCGGCAGTCGGTCGCCCGCGAACAACGCCTGCGCATAGGGTCCGGAGGCAAACTCGCGGGCTTGCTGCACCCATGCGGCCACGTCGGCGGGCTTGTCAGGAATCTTGTTGAAGTACCACGCAGCAGCGGCGTAGCTGGGCAGGTTGAAGACGTAGATGCTGTCGTAACCCGGAGCGCGGATGTTGTAATTCAGGATCGAGGAAATCAGCACGACGCCGTTCAACTGGACGCCATCATTGCCAAGCATGTCGGCCAGCGCCGCCGAGCGCGTAGTTCCGTACGATTCGCCGATAAGGAATTTCGGCGAGTTCCAGCGAAGATTCACCGTCAGATAGCGAACGATGAACCGATCGAATGCGCGCAGGTCTGGATCGACTCCGTTGAAATCCTTGGGCGCGCCTTTGCCCACGGCGCGTGAGTAGCCGGTAAGGGGCGCATCGATGAAGACAAGATCGGACTTGTCGAGCAGCGAATACTCATTGGGCTCAAGTTTGAATGGCGGGCCAGCCGTGGGATTGGGGCTGTCGGTACGCACGCGCACCGGCGAAAACGAACCAATGTGCAGCCACAAAGTGGCCGAGCCGGGACCGCCGTTATACAGAAAGCTGACGGGGCGGGTGCCGGCGTCGGCGCCGTCCAGGGTGTAGGCGACATAGAAGAGGCTGCCGTAGGGCTTGTCTTCCTCATCGCGAATGATCAGATTCCCGGCGGTCGCGGTGTACTTGAGCGATTTGCCGTCGAGGGTCATCTCGTGATGGGTGGCCACCGGCTTTTCCGGCGGAACAGGCGTGTTGTCTTTGTCGGCATCCTTGTGCTGGTCGGCATTTGGCGACGCCGGAGCCGGTGCGGCGGCCACAGGTGGATGCTCCTGGGCAACGGCCGCAAAATTAAGGACGAGCAGACTCGCGGCGATCGAAAACGAAGCCAAGCTACGGCGTGCCATCGACAATGGACCTCCAGATTGACGAATGTTTTTAGACTTGCAATCGTTCGAGGAACTCTGGGACAACTTCACTGACTAGGGCTTGGGTTGCGCGACAGAGGGATCCTTCGTGAGCAGCCCTTGCCCGCGCAGCCATGTCTCCAGCAGGCCGGGCCATTGATCGAGCGCAGCATCGCCTTTGCCCAACCCGCTGCCGTGCGCTCCATTGGGAAAGATGTGCGCCTCTGCCGGAACGGCCGCTTTGACGAGTGCCTCATAGAAGCGCAGGCCTTGTTCCACGGGGACAGTCTGGTCGTTGAAGGTGTGATACCAGAACGTCGGCGGGGTGTCTTTGGTGACAAAAAGATCAGGAGAGTACGCCGCTCGAAGGGCATCGCACCGATCCATCAGATTGAAGATCTTGCAGTAGCTCAAGTGCGAGGTGTCGGTGGTGATAGCCCCTATCCAGGGATAGACAAGCACCAGGTAATCGGGCCGGCTTGAAACGCGCTCCGTCGGATCCTCCGCTTCAGGATCGCCGGGCACGAACTGCGTGCCTGCCAGCGCAGCCAGATGACCACCGGCCGAAGAACCAATGACGACGATGCGATTCGGATTGACGAAGTAATCCCGTGCCCGCGAGCGAACGATTTGAATTGCGCGCCGGGCATCGAGCAGCGGAACTGGCAGAACATAGCCGTTGCTCGTCAACCGATAACTCACAACAAAGGCGCGAAACCCGCGCACCGTAAACCAATCGGCAAACTGCCTGCCTTCAAGGTTCGCTGCCAGGTCCCGATAAGCGCCGCCGGGAAAGATCACGACTGCCGAACCGTTGTCTGTGCCGCGCTGTGGCTCGAAGATCGTCAGTGTGGGAATGTCTTCGCAGGCATCGCCCTTGGCCTGCGGCGCCGGGGCCGCCCAAAGGCGAATCGTCTGAATCCCGAGAAAGGCATTGTTCTGGCCGGCAATGGCGCATGGATTTTTCTGCGCGAGTGCGCCGGTAGCGAATGCAAAGCAGAATGCAAGAACGAGAAAGAGTCGCTTCATCCGAGCCCCATGGGTATTCGCGGCGATTATACGAGAACGGGAAGCAGGCAATAGGAATCCACGGTAAGGTCTCTGTGCCCGGCTCTCTACTCCCTGTCCTTTAGGGCCGAATCGCCTAGAGCCAAATCGCCGTATGTCCAGTGCAACCTTCCGCAGCTTGCGTCGTGAGCTGCTCGGCGAGATCGAAACCGTAGCGCGCAAAATAATAGGCCGCCCCATGCAGTCGCTCCTGCAGCACGCCGTTGGGATAAAGCTCCCGGCTGATGGCCTGGGCATGGCGCTTGATCGACTCTTCCTTTTGCAACTGGAAGTTGGCTGCCAGCCGTCGCAGCCGGTTCATCTGGTAGCGCATCTTGTTGGCTGCAGTTTCAGCCGAGCGGCCAAGTCCGGCATCGAGCGCCCGCATCCATTCAAGCAGCGGGGTAAGCTCGGCATCGAGAGCGATCCCGGCCGCAGCAATCTTGCGCTTACCTTCGATGGGCATGGCGCGCGCGGCCAGCAACTGCGCCAGCGAATCGGCAGTCTCGCTAAAGACGCGATCGAGTGTGAGCTCGTGTTTGCGCAGCAGCTCGCCAATCTCCGGTTCGATCAGCGTGGCTGAAAAGCGCGGCTCGGCCGGTGTCATGCGGCCGAGAATCTTCTCAAACAGCACCGCCGACTGCGCAAAATAGGCGATCTCCGCAGGGCCGCCGATGGTGAGAGAGGTCCCCAGCAGATAGTCCTGAAAGGCGGGCCGCAACAGAGCAGCGGGCGAGATGCGCTCCGGAGCCGCGTCGAGAATTCCAACCAAATCCGCCGTTGAATAGCGATCGCGCCCAGCCTGCCACAGTCCATCCGGCTCTTGCGCGCTCGGCGGGGTGCGCTTCAAGGCGATGCGCGCTCCGGTCCGCTCATCGACCAGGAACAGGAGGCTCGATTGCGGCGCGACCGCAACCTGCGCATGATAGCCGGCCGTTGCTAGAGCGCGATTGCGCTCGATCAGCGCTGCATGAAATTCGTCGGCTCGTTCCAGCGCTGCGCGCAATACTGGCGCGCCCATGTGATGGAGGTCACGCCCCTCCGCGTTGAGTATCAGCAGCCCCTGCGCGGCAAAAACCTTGGCATAGAAATCAGTAAAAGCCTGCGCGAACGTCCGGCCCGGTTTATAGGCGGCAGCAAGGGCGTCCGTCGCGTCAGACGAACCGAGCAGCTCCCACGCTTGATCGATGAGTGGATTGATCGTTTCGTCGAGCACTACGCGGCCGACAGGCACCGGAGCCGGAGGTGCCGTTTCGTAGACAAGTTTCTTCAGCTCGCGGCGCGATGGAAACGTGACGTGATTGATCTCGGCGAAGTCGTGGTCTTCCGTCGCCAGCCAGAAAATCGCCGCATGGGGTCTGCCCGATGCAGTTGCCTGCCGGGCGCGCGCTAATGCCGTGGCCGCTTTGAGTGGCGTAAACAACGGCCCACCAAAGAGCCCCACCTGCTGCCCGGTGACAACAACGCCTGCTCCGGAACGCAGTGCTCCGAGTGCCGGACCAGTTGACGCAACGGGGTTCTGCGCAGCAAGAATCTCAACCAATTCCGACCAATGCGCAGGCAGCGGCGGCCGCACCTGCCACCCCGAAGAAGATGGAACAAAGCCGAAGAACGGCAGCAACGCAGGCTCGCCCGCGCAGTAGTCCGCATAGAGCCGGCTGAGCCCTGGCGCCATGGTGATGCCGGGGTCCCCGGGTCTTTGTCCCTGGGGTGGAATCGGATGACAGTCTGCGAGGTGCAACGCGTTCACTTCCAATGGGTGAGACGTGACATAGCCGGGGAAAAAACACTTTGTAAGAACCGGTTGTGTTAAGGATGCCATGCTGGGCCGGATCGATGCACAACCGTGCCCCTGCCTTATGCTGATACTTTGACGAATCCGTCGCCTAGGAGACCGCCCGCAATGCCGAAAAAGACCGCTAAGCCGACAAAGAAGCGCAAACCCCTGAAAGCTTTGAAGTCCAAAGCCCCCAAACGAGAGCCGGTTGAGACGGCGGAGCTTCTCAGTTCCGTGGTTGTATTTGAGTGCCCCTTGTTCCGCGTGCGGCACGACAAGCTGATTGAGCCGGGCGGCAAACACAGTGAGCGGGATGTGATCCGGCATAACGGCAGCGTGGTCATCCTGGCCCTCGACAACTCCAAAAGCAAGAAGGACCCCTGGATCGTGATCGAGCGCCAATATCGCCATGCAGCCAACCAGTTTCTTTGGGAGCTGCCGGCAGGCAAGCTGGAGGCGGGTGAGGATCCGCTATCAGGAGCCAAGCGGGAGCTCGAAGAAGAGACCGGCTACAAGGCGAAGAAGTGGAAACCCCTGGTTGAGTACTACGCCAGTCCAGGTTTCCTTGGCGAGTCGATGAAGGTCTTCCTAGCCGAGGGGCTGATCCCCGGCGACGCGCATCCCGAGGAGGACGAGCAAATCGAGCTGAGGCTGGTGAAGTTGTCCGAAGTTCTGCGGATGATTGAGAAGAGCGCGATCCTCGACGGCAAAACGCTCACGAGTGTCCTGCTGTTTGCGCGTTTGATCACAAAAAGCAGAAAAAAATAGCGCCCTAAATCGGCTCTTCCCATTGAATCAACGGCTTCCGGGTTTTGCCCGCGCCTCTTGTCTCACGTTGTGAACTGCCGGCGGTAAATTCCAATCAACCTTTCGCTCTCTTCCTTCGTCATATCGAACATACGGTGAGCGTCCCCCGGGAACTTCGTTCGCCGTCTACTCCTCTCGGTAAGGAAAGGCAGAAGCCTGTGGCTCAGTACAAAGGCAAAGTCAAGTGGTTTAACAACGCCAAGGGCTACGGATTCATCGGTCGCGATGACGGCCCCGATGTGTTCGTCCACTACTCGGCAATTCAACTGGACGGCTACAAGACACTGAAAGAGGGCGATGATGTAGAGTTCGACATCGTCCAGGGCCAGAAAGGTCCCCAAGCGGACGCAGTACTCCGTCTCAGGGACGCCGCCCATACAGCAGCGTAGTGCTTTAGGAGACGCTTTCGTGGCTTAACACCACGAAAACACTCCAGGAGTCTCGCAAACCACCGGGCGTAACATCCTAACCACAATGGTGGTGCGGGATGGTTGCGTCTGGCTGCCAAACACTCGTCACAATCAGAGTCCTTTCAGCCCTGGTCCTTCAAGCCATGGCCAAGCAGCATTTGTGCCCTCGCGAAGATGAGGGGTAAACCGAAGCAAATCGTTGATACTGGTGGCGGAGATTTTTGAGTGGACAACGCCACAATCGCGAATTTGCTGTCCGAGACTGCCGACCTTATGTCCATCGACGGGGCCGACAGCTTTCGTATTCTCAGCTATCGACGCGCTGCCGAAGCCGCCGAGCAGACCACTGTCGACCTTATGGCCGTCGTCGCCGACACTGACCGCCTGCTCGAGATTCCCGGTATCGGCAAAAGCATGGCCGCCAATATTCAGTCCATCGCTGCCAGTGGCTCCCTTCCCCAGCGCGACCAGTTGGTCGCAAAATACGGCACCGGCATCCTCCAGCTGCTCAAACTCCCTGGCATGGGCCCCAAGACGATCGCCCTCTTCTGGTCCGCCGCGCAGATCACCAGCATCGACCAACTCGCCGCAGCGATCGAGGATGGCCGTCTCGCCAAACTGCCGCGGATGGGCGCCAAGCAAATCGAGAAAATCAAAAAGGGCATTGAGGATTATCGCCGCAGCGCCGGACGCTTCCGCATCGACGAGGCAGAAGACGCAGCGACCCGGATTACCACTTATCTGCTCGCCTTCAAAGGGATCGAGCGTGTGACACCAGCTGGTTCGCTGCGCCGCGGCCGGGAGACAGCCGGCGATCTGGACCTGCTGGTGACTGGTGCCGCCTGCCAGCCGGGCCATGCCGAAGCAGCGGTCGAATACGTCGCCGCCTATCCAGGCATCCACAGCATGATCGCCAAGGGCGAGAACAAAGTCAGCTTTTATCTAAGCAACAGCTTGCAGGTGGACGTGCGCCTGCTGCCCTCGGAGTCCTACGGCGCCGCGCTGCAATACTTCACCGGCTCCAAGGCCCACAACGTCTCGCTGCGCCAGCGGGCGTTGAAGATGGGCTACACCCTCAGCGAATGGTCGCTCGCGCGGCTGGACGATGGATCAACCGCCGCCGCGGCAACGGAAGAAGAGATTTATGCCGCCCTCGGCATGGACTGGATGCCCTCGGAGCTGCGCGAGAACCTGGGCGAAATTGAAGCGGCTGCGAATCACTCCCTGCCGTGCCTGATCGAACTGTCGGACATCAAGGGCGACGTGCACATGCACACCACGGAGACGGACGGGCGCAACTCCATCCGCGAGATGGCCGAGGCCGGCCTCGCACACGGATACCAGTACGTCGCCATCACCGACCACTCGAAAAACCTGGCCATGACAAACGGCCTCGACGAGGCCCGCGCCCTCGAACACGTTAAACGAATCAAGGAAGTCGACCAGCAGATGGAAGGCCGCATTCGTGTCTTCGCCGGAATCGAAGTTGACATCTTGACCGACGGCGCTCTCGACCTCGACAACGAAGTGCTGGCCCAGATGGACGTAGTCATCGCCAGCGTCCACACGCGCTTTGAGCAGAGCCGTGAAGAGATGACCGCCCGGTGCCTCCGCGCCCTCGAGAACCCCTATACGCGCATCCTCGGCCACCCCACGGGCAGGCAACTCTTGCGGCGCGAACCGTTCCAGATCGACCTGGGCGTTGTCCTGCGTAAGGCTGCCGAACTGGGCGTAGCGGTTGAACATAACGCCGCGCCCGAACGCCTCGACCTCAGCGACCGCGACCTGCGCCTCGCCAAGGAACTCGGCTGCAAAATCGTGATCAACACCGATGCCCACAACCTGCGCGACTTCGACAAAATGACTTACGGCATTCGCCAGTTGCGCCGCGCCTGGCTCGGACCTGAGGATGTGTTGAATACGAAGGGTCCAGCAGAGTTCTTGGCCGCTCTTCGGCCCCGGCCGTGAATTAGCAGAGAATTCCCGAACCGCTAACAACCCGCCGCGGAAAACTAAACGGCATCTATGACTAAAATGCGAGTGAACTCTGGGGCATGAGAGGTGAGCCATGATTGCGATTACAGGAATCACCGGCAACATCGGTGGCCAGATCGCGCGTAATCTTCTGGGAGCTCAGAAGCCCATTCGTGCCGTGGTGCGCGACGCCCGCAAAGCGGAAGAATGGAAGCGGCGCGGTGCTGAAACAGCGACAGCCGATATCGGTGACGCTGCTGCACTGGCTGAAGCGTTCAAAGGTTCTGAAGCCGTATTCATCCTCATCCCCCCAAACTTCGATCCACTGCCAGACTTTCCCGAAGCACGGGCGATAGCTGCCGCGCTCAAATCGGCTCTTCAAACAGCGCGCCCGCAAAGAGTGGTGTATCTCTCGACCATTGGCGCACAAGCGAGAGAGACCAACCTGCTCTCGCAGCACACCATCATTGAACAATCGCTGCGGGACCTGCACCTGCCGATTGCGTTCCTACGGCCCGCATGGTTCATGGAAAACTCAAGCTGGGATGTTGCTCCAGCGCGCGAGAGCGGAATTATTCCCAGCTTTCTACAGCCTCTCGATAAGCCAGTGCCGATGGTGGCGACTGCCGATATAGCGCAAGTAGCCGCCGAGCTGCTCCAGGAATCGTGGAGCGGCCATCGCATCGTTGAACTCGAAGGGCCAAAACGAGTCACTCCGAACGAGATTGCATCTACCTTCGCCGATCTGCTGGGTAAACCGGTGAGAATGGAAGTCGTGCCTCACGAGACTTGGGAGCCATTGTTCAAGTCGCAGGGCATGAAGCATCCCTTGCCGCGCATCCGGATGATTGACGGCTTCAACGAGGGGTGGATCGAATTCGAGAGTAATAAAGCAGCGAGGCGCAAAGGGAAAGTAGTGCTCAAAACAGTGCTGAAATCACTCATCGATGGGCAGAATTAGGAATCGATGTCCGCAAACCGACAACAAGGAATCCAGCCGCGGCCTAGCGCTCGGAAGGATCCGGCCCTGCCTCTGCCTCATGGTGATGGTGGAAGATTTTGCCAATTCCCTGCCCTGTTCCCTTGGCGATTTTGCCTGTTCCCTTAACAGCGCCGACGCCGACGTCCTTGCCGGCCACGCCTGCACCCTTGCCGACATTGCCGGCGGCATTAAGCGGATGAAGCGTGACAAGATCGCCCGCACCTTTCCCAACACCCTTGGCCGCCGCACCAGCGCCCTTTGCCGTTCCTTTGCCGATGTCTCCCGCACCCCTGCCGACGTCTCCACCCGGGCTGGTTTGACGGGCCTGCCGCTCGCCAGAAGTCTGCGTATTGGAAGGCAGCGATGTGCCGGTGGGTTGTGCCGCTGGTTGGGTCTGGCTGTCCTGACCCGAGGCGTTCTGGCCCCAGACTGTAAATGCGATAGCAAGAAGCACGAGGAACGGTGTTCGGAATGAGGTTCGCACGGGTAAACCTCCTGGTAATTTGACTCGACGCACCAGCAGAGGATTCCCTCTCCGACAAAGAAATCGGCAAAAAACGAAAATACTGGAATCCAAGCCGGTGAGCGAGAGCGAAGAGAGTCTCACGATTTCATAGCCCACCCAACGCGCCAGAAGATAAGATAAGGGCGCCATGAGTCTGCTCCATCAGGAAAAACCCGGAGAGCTGGACGACGCTGCTCGCGGTGAGTCGTTTACCAAGGGCAGCAGCCATCTGGTGTGGGCCAGCATCGCCGCTGCCGTGGTCGTCTCCATTGCCATCGCAATCTACGTAATCGCGGGAGAGAAGCCGCCCGTCGCTACAGGAGAAGTGCTGGAGATCTGGGCGCACCCGATGCACTCCGTCACGCCGGCATTCGATGCCAACGGCTCAAGCGTATCGCAGGAATCCTTTGACCAGGTGTTGGTCTTCACCCGTGTGCGTCTGCACAATCAGAGCAAACAGCCGCTCTTCCTGCACCAGATCATGACCAACGTGACGATGGCCGATGGCACTGTGAATACCAGCTTCGCCGCCACAGCTTCGCAGTACGAGCGCGTTTTTCTGGCGTATCCCACCCTGGCCCGGTGGCACAACACGCCGCTGTCGTCCGAGCTGACACTCGAACCCGGCCAGACGGCGGAGGGGACTTTCGTCTCCTCCTTCCGCATGGCAAAGGATCAATGGGATGCGCGGAAAGCTCTGGACTTTACCTTCGGCTTCCGCTATCAGCCGGAAGTCAAGGTCAACGCATCCGGCGCGGTTATTGACCGCTAGGTGTGACCGGCGAGGGCGCACCCTTGGGTGTCGAGAGATAGCCTGAAACCTGGTTCTTTCCGCCAATCGAGTTGACTACAATCTCGTAAAGCGCCGGATCTTTGCCGCTGTAGAACTGCAAAGGCTCGTCGACGTTGCGGTCCTTCTTCTCGTAACTGCGATCGTCCGCGTAGATCACCAGCGTGAACCGGCTCTTCTTCTGGTCGGACTTTTTCAGTTCCAGGCTCACCGTGCCCACGGGCTTCTTCTGGCCTTTGGCGAGCGTGAACTCGTAGTAATTTCGGTCGCCCCTGTGCTTCAGCACCTCGAGCTCCTGCGCATTCCGCGCAATCAGGCTCGAGTGGTCGCTCAAGTCGCCCTTCATCGACGTCAGCTGTGAGATGGCGCCCTGCAGATCGGTCTTCGTCTGCGTCAGGTCGGTCTTCACGCCGCCCACATCGGTCTTCACGCTGGAAACATCGCTGGCAACGGCGCTCACCTGCTGCGCAGTCTGCTTTTGCGCAGTCTCAAGGCGGCGGCTGTCGGCCTGTTCGCGCGCGATCAGGCTTTGGGCCCGCTCGTCCAACTGCCTCTGCGTCAGCCCGAGCGACTTGCCCAGCTCATCGGTTGCCACAGTGAGGCGCGCATTGGTTTCGCGCAACTCGGCAGCCAGCTTCACGTTCTGCTGGTTCGCTTCAGTCAACGCTGCTTCCTGGTGCGCAATGCGGCCGCTCAGCGTATAGGTCCAGATCAGACCGGCCACCGCGGCCACCAGTGCTGCTCCGATCACCGCCAGCAAAGCGCCGGAATAGGTTCTCGGGGCATTCTCAAGTTCGTCACTCATCGTTTACCTTTCCTCCTGCTTGGCGGTCCGCTCGAACGAACCGCAGCTTCCGGGTTAGCGCCCTCGAATCGGATTTCGAGCCGATCCAGAGTTGCCTGTAGCGCTTTCCCTGCTCTTCAAAAAATGGCCGGAAACCGCTTGGCAACAGAATGTACGCGTGCAAGAACGCCTCCGGGGATTGCACTCACTATAGAACGAAAAAGCGGCAGGCGCGAGAGGTTAGCGTGCCGGAAACATGCAAAGAGTAACGGTCGTCCGGCCTGCTTCGCACTGGCGTTCTTTGAGTGGCTACCGCGACCCAGGCGAACGAAACGAGCCGGGATTCCTCCCGGCTCTTACCAGCGCGGGAGGGATGTGAGTGCGGATGCAAGATTGGAGCGATTTTTGAGGTGTGGCCTGAGGATTGAGAGGGCTGGTGTTAGGGCGACGCTACGCTGTTGCGCGTTGTTGCGACGGTCAATTGTGACCGTCGCAGGGACTCGGCAGTCCCATTTCAGACGATAAACTCGTGAATTCCAATTGGGACACGCCGCGGCCTCCGCCGTGACAACTCATCAATCGCTAGGCTATAAAGAACTTTGCTGCATTTTCCGGGTCCGGCACACCTGACGCGCCAGGATCAAGGTCCATATCACTGAAGAAATAAGTGCAAGAGGGAGTCCAAAGGCCATGTCTACCGCTGTCGCGGGAAAGGGTTTGGAAGGAATTGTCGCCGCCAACTCCGGCATCTGCTGGATCGACGGAGAGGCGGGCGTGCTCGCGTACCGCGGCATCGACATTCATGAGCTGGCCGAGAATTCCAGCTTCGAGGAAACGACCTACCTCCTGTGGAATGGCCATTTGCCCAACCAGTTCGACCTGCGCGAATTTCAGGCGCAACTGGCCCTGGCCCGCTCCCTCGATCAGCGCATCGTCGACTTGCTACGCAGTTTTCCTTCTTCCGCCACGCCGATGGAAGTGCTGCGAACCGCGGTATCGGCGCTGAGCTTTTATGACGCCGACGAAAAAGACAACTCCCACGACGCGAACGTGCGCAAGGCTTATAACCTGACCGCGCAGATCGCCATGATCGTCGCAATCTATGACCGGCTCCGTAAGGGACTCGAAGTCATTCCTCCTGATCGCTCCCTCTCGCACGCAGCAAATTTTCTTTGGATGCTCAACGGCGTCAAACCCTCGGAAACGGCAACTCGTACCCTTGATATCGCACTTATTCTTCATGCCGACCACGAGTTGAACGCTTCCACCTTTGCCGCCCGCGTCATCGCCGCTACACTCTCCGACATTCATTCAGCCATTACCGGCGCCATCGGCGCGCTGAAGGGCCCGCTGCACGGCGGCGCTAATGAAGGCGTGATGCGCCTGCTGCATACCATTGACAAAGCCGGCGCCGACCCCGTGGAATACGTCAAAAGTATGCTGGCCGCGAAGCAGAAGATCTCCGGCTTCGGCCATCGCGTCTACAAAACCGAGGACCCCCGCGCAACCCACCTGCGCCGCATGAGCGAGCAATTGGGCAAAGACGCTGGACAGCCTAAGTGGTATGACATGTCCCGCGCCATCGAGCTCTACATCAACAAGGACAAGAAGCTCAACGCGAACGTCGACTTTTACTCCGCGTCCACTTACGCAACCCTCGGCATCGACATCGATCTCTACACGCCGATCTTCGCCATCAGCCGCATCGCCGGATGGGCAGCCCACGTGATCGAGCAGCTGGATGACAACCGTCTGATCCGTCCGCGCGCAGAGTACATCGGACCCGACTATCCCTGCCACTGGATTGCCGTCGAAGAGCGCGCCTAGCGCGCGAATCGCTGACGTCCAAAACTCGCAGTCCCGAGACGAAGCAAGATTCTTTGCGCCCCGACACCCTGCTCGTTACATCCAATGCGCAAGGCATGTGCGCGTGGCGATTCGGCCAATAGCTGTAGAGCGTTTCAGCGTCGTCTCTTCCAAACCATTCGATGAAATTGTCCAGGCCCTTGACGCCGCTGTCGGTCATCCCGACATGCGCGAGTTCGGAAAGAATGTGAATGAGGCAAAGACATGGGCGGAGTTCGAAAAGGTCGTGCAGGCTGCACTCGGACCCGCAGGGTTCATGGGGTTCCTCCGCTTCGACCATGGACACATGATTGCCAAAGATCATGGCCCAACTACGCCGCGAATCGTGCGTCTCGTCGTGGGAAATCCCCTCATCATGAAGCGTATGGCAGAGCACGTACCGGACGCCGGTTCTTACGCGCCGGTGACGATCCTCATCGATGAACGCAGCGACGGCGTTCATCTTTCCTACGATTTAATGGCCAGCTTTCTTGCGCCTTATGGGAACCTTGCCGCTTCACAGGTCGCCCGCGATCTTGACGCGAAAGTTGAAGCGCTGCTCACAGCGGCCGCAGGATAATCGCTGGAAAATCTCGCCCATAGCAGAGAACCTTCAAACTCGGCTGAGGGCGATGCTCACGCGTCTCTCCATTCACGAAACCGCCGGATCGCAGCGTGTATCCTCGATCTGCCAGAAAAGCGGGAAATTAATGGACTCAAACGTCCACTCCCCCGGATGACCGCCAAATCTGAATTGGAGACACAACCATGGCCTGGAAATCAATCGCTGTTGCAACGCTCGCCGCTATTCTCGCGTTCGCAGGCCGCGCCCAAGCTCAAGATAACGGCCCCTATAAGGTTCTCAAGATTCAACTGGTCGGCGGCGAGGGCGGATTCGACTATGTCACTGCCGACTCCGACGACCGCAATCTGTATGTCGCTCGCTCTGGCCCAGCCGGACACATCGCCGTCTTTAACCTCGATACCCTCGCCCAAGTGGGAGATATCCCGGGAGTGAGCGCGCATGGCGGAGCAGTCGATACCGCAACCGGACACGGATTCGCAACGTCGAAGCCGGTGACGATGTTCGATGCGAAGACATTCGCCATTCTGAAGAAGATCGACGTTGAAGGCAATCCCGACGGCTATCTCAACGACGCTTACAATCACCGCTTCTATGTACTCAGCCATTCCGCGCCGAATATTACCGTCCTCGACGACAAGGATGGCTCGATTCTCGGCACCATCGACATTGGCGGCGCACCGGAGCAGGCGGCCACCGATGGCCACGGCAAAATCTACGTCGACATCGTAGACAAAGGCGCCATCGCCGTCATCGATGCAAACACAATGCAGATGGTTGGGAAGTACGACATTTCGAGCAAAGGCGGAGGCTGCGCGGGCCTTGCCCTCGATGCGAAGAACAATGTCCTCTTCGCTTCATGCCGCGAAAAACAGAACATGATCATCCTGTCTGCCACGGACGGGCGCATCCTCACCGATCTGCCGATCGGGAACGGGTCGGATGGGGCGACTTTCAATCCGGCCACGATGGAGACCTTCAGTTCACAGGGCGACGGCACTTTGACCGTGGTGAAAGAAGATTCGCCGACCAGCTTTTCAGTGGAGCAGACAGTCCCAACACCGCCAAGGGCGAAGGTGCTGACCCTCGATACGCAGACCAATCGGATTCTGACCATCACTGCCGAGTTCGGCCCAGTTCCAGCAGCGCTGGCTCAGGGCGCTGCGACTGCCCAGCCTGCCAGCAGTCCTTCATCCGGGGCTCCTCCATCCGGCGCCGGGTCACCGGCCCCTTCCCCATGGATGCGTGGTCCGCGCGCACCGATGATTCCAAATTCGTTTCAGATCCTGGTGATCGGCAAGTAACCGCATACCGTCGTGGGAACATCGCAGCGGAGACATCGCGATGTCTCTGTTCTTTTTCCTCAATTGTTCGTAATTCTGTCGCCTACGCGACCGGAGACCACCCGCCGCCCTTGTACGTTTCCGGAGCCATCCGCAACAGTACGTCATCCTCGAAAGCGAATTGGAAACCGAGGAGCTTGGCACGCATCGCCAGCGACCGTACGTTGCGCGCTACGCGATCTCTCCGCTCCACACGGCCCGCCGCAATCAACTCGCGCCCGCTCCCTGTCTCGCGATAAATCCGCAACTCGCCCTGATCCACTCCCCGCAGGGTCTTGAAGAGGAGGGCCCGCACCTGGATCGCGTCGTGCAGCGTCTGTTGCGCCTCGTTCCTCTGCCGCACCTTGCCCGAAAGCCCCGCATCCCAACTGTCCGCGCGCCTAGCCAGCAGATCGCATTCCACGTCAGTCTCCGTAACCTGCAGGCGAAGCAGGCGCAGCGGCGCACGCGTCAGTTCGCCAAAGCGCAACTTCACTCGGAGCGCCCGCACAAATTCACCCGCCGCCCACAGGCTCTCCATCAGTCCGGCGCTCCGACCAACGTCCTCGCGCGAGTCCCAATGCGAGTCCTTGCCCAATTCCAGCCCGGGATTTAACGTCGTGCGCGCCACGCAATGCTCCAACGGACCTCAGGGTGTGCGATCCCACCGTTCTACTATCGATCAGGATTGAGGTTTTCTTGAAGCGCAATTGGGGTTGGGCCGGTTACT
>Ga0187863_10001343_pt1 | contig 19829 bp, 10 predicted proteins | sample June2016WEW_11_1_FD_132975 | JGI IMG/M metagenome (GOLD analysis project Ga0187863, IMG submission 132975) | Peatland microbial communities from SPRUCE experiment site at the Marcell Experimental Forest, Minnesota, USA - June2016WEW_11_10 | ecosystem: Environmental > Terrestrial > Soil >... | reverse complement strand
CGGATTTTCTAAAAAAGCTGGGAGAGAAGGCTCCCAAGCAGTGATCCGTTCCATTGCCGTGGCGGCTCTGTTCTGCCTGGGAGCAGCAGCCGTTAATTTCCAAAACGTCGCGCACGAAGCCGGCCTCACGGATTCAATTCCGAACGGCGGCGTGCAATCCAAGAAATACATTATCGAAACAACCGGGAGCGGCGCGGCATTCCTGGATTACGACAACGACGGTCTGCTGGATATTTTCCTGGTTTCGGGACCTGGCGGTACCAATCGTCTTTATCACAACTTGGGAAATGGAAAATTCGCGGATGTCACCAAAGAGATGGGCCTGGAACACACCGGGTGGGGACAGGGCGTTTGCACGGGCGATTTTGACAATGACGGCTACACGGACTTATTCGTTACTTACTGGGGAGCGAATGTTCTCTATCGCAATCGCGCCGGGCGCGGCTTCGAGGATGTCACGGCCAAGGCTGGCCTGAAGCAGGACCGCGTCCGCTACAACACCGGCTGCGCATTCCTGGATTACGACAATGACGGGCATCTGGATCTATTCGTCGCCAATTATCTGAAGTTTGATTTTGCGAGCGCGCCCAAGCCGGGCGAGAACTCCTATTGCTGGTATCGCGACCTGCCGGTGGCGTGTGGTCCGCGCGGCCTTCCGTTCGATCGCAACATTCTCTATCACAACAATGGAAACGGCACGTTCAAAGATGTTTCGGACGCATCCGGAATTTCGAAGCCCGATCACAACTACTCGCTCAGCGTGCTTACGGGCGATTTCAATCACGACGGGCTAACCGACATTTATGTGGCTTCCGACCGGACCGCCTCCATCCTCTATATCAACCATGGCAATGGAACGTTCACAGATGAGGCACTGCCGCGCGGCGCCGCCTTCGACGACAATGGCAAGGCTCTCTCCGGCATGGGCGTGGCCGCGGCCGATTACGACGGCGATGGCTGGACCGATATCTTCCGCTCAAATTTTTCGGACGAACGTGAGACGCTTTATCACAATCGTGGAGACGCAGAATTCGACGATGTGACGCTCGCAGCCGGCATGGCGCTCAATACACGCTTCGTGGGTTGGGGCTGCGGATTCCTGGACATCGAAAATCGTGGCTGGAAGGATCTGCTTCTGGTGAACGGCCACGTCTTCCCGGAAGTGGACCGGCTTGGCATTGACGTCCACTTTAAAGATCGGGCCATTCTTTACCGCAACACCGGCGCGGGGAAATTCGTGGATATCTCGGAATCAGCCGGCCCAGGAATTCTCGAAAAGCATTCGGCTCGAGGGGCCGCATTTGGCGATTATGACAACGACGGCGCAGTGGAGGTGCTGGTCAACAATCAAAACGAAACGCCTACGCTGCTGAAGCAGTCCACGAAGCCGGCCGGTAACTGGGTCTTACTCAAACTGGAGGGAGTGAAATCCAACCGCAGCGCAATCGGGGCACGCGTGCGATTGACTGCCGGCGATCGAACGCAATCCGACGAAGTGCGTAGTGGAGGCAGTTACCTGTCGCAGAACGATCTGCGCTTGCACTTCGGTGTGGGAACTGCGCGCCGTATCAACCGTGTGGAGATTGATTGGCCATCCGGCGCGCATCAAGTGGAGACTGATCTGGAGATCAACCGGGTAATCACGATTCGTGAGAAACCCGGTTCCTAACTTATTCCTTGGACTGATAGAAGAAGATCTTGTCCTTTCCTGCTTCGACAGTCTTAAAATCAGCCGGGACCGTAAACAGCGCCGGGTCGGGTTCGGACCGCGTGATATTGGTGAGGCGGAAAGTTTGTTCACCGGAACGCGGGTCGGTGCGCTTGCTCATCACGATAGTCTTCAAATCGGGCGAGGTCCAGACTTCGGTTACTATTTCGATTGGTTTCTCGTTGCCGATTTCACCGGTTGTAATTGTGCGCGTGCTACGGACTCCTTGCGCATTGACACCCTCAATTACTTGAATACCAAGATCTTCCGTCCGGCTCTCGGCTTGTTCCTTGTCGAGATCCAATTTCTGCCCGCTGATACTCACTGTCACGGGACCCATGGGGCCGCCGATCGGCGGAGGAGGCGGAGGCATGGTGGACAAAGTTGCTGGAAGAGCCGATGTCCGGGCGAACCACTTCGCGGCGGCGACGTCCGGGCCGCCGGGCGTTTGGTCCGTGACGATCTTGCCTAGCATCCCGTGCGCGGTCTTCTCATCGAGGTTTAGGGTGTAGGACGTTTGCGCTACCGGATCCACGATAAACACAAGATGCGGCGCGCCCGTGGGCGACATGTTGCCAATCATGGGCAGGGCGGCGTCATTACGCGTGCGGCCTTCGGAATCTCGAGCAGTAGTGCCGGTTGATTTTTGGACGATCCGATTTCCGTCAGCGAGTGTCTGCACGGACTCGTTGACCACCGTCGCGGAATAGGGCGCGCCCAATACCGGATGAGCGGAGCCTGCGAAAGCGCCTACGGCGCTGCCTCCTTGAATGGCGAGCTGGCGCGTCTCCGCCTGCTGCTTCGCCTCTGCTTGCTGCTTCAGGTCCAACTGGGCGAAGAGCACGCTGGAGGACAGAGTCAAGAAAAAGATAGTACGTTGCATGGTTAATTCACTCCTTTATCAATTTAAGTCAAGGCCGAACAACAAGGCCGCCCGCGGAGCCATCCGCGGCAAGTCTGAGATCGGCAACAAAACCAACACCTTCGGGAAACGCGCCTGGCGGAAAGAGCGCGTCGGCTGGAATAATTACCTGAATCGTCGGCTCGGCAGTCTGCCAGGCGGAGACCTGCTTCTGTATCCGCTTTGGCGCACGAGCATGTCGCACGGATGCGATAGTCACGGCAGCCTTGCGCGGGACCGCCGTTGATATCGCCGTCGGCGTAGCTGCGGCACGCCGCTGTACTTCCGGCTGTATGATCGAGAGCCGGCGAGGCCAGAGCAAGAACACCGCCAGCACAGCGGCCGCGACTGCCGCAGGCACCAGTAACCAACGCCGGGGTGAGCGAGCCGCGCGTAGAGGCACAGCTCTCGCGTAGACCGCAAAGGCGCGACTCACGCCGCGGAACGCGTCCGCTTGCTCGCGGCACTCGAGGCATGCAGCGACGTGATGGCCCATTGCGGCTGCATCCGCGTCAGGCAGTTCATGATCCAGCCAAGCGATTAACTTCGATGAGAATTCACACATTGCACTTCTCCGCTAACTTTCGGATAGCACGGTCCACGCTGTCAGCCACTGTGGACGTCGCCATCCCCAAAACTTCTCCGATTTCCCGATACCGCAAACCTTCGGCACGCAGCAACAGGCATTCCCGCTCTGCTTCAGTCAAGGATCGAACGGCGGTGCGCAATTGCCGGAATTTCTCTTTGTTCAGCAGCTCCCGCTCCGGCGTTCGATGATCCAACATCTCGTCGCGCGAAGCGTCGAACGGAGTGGCGAAGCGGCGATCGTAGCTGGTTTGCCGGTTTCTTGCTTGATTGTGCGCCACGCGAAACAGCCAGCTACGAATATTCTCTTGGGCGTTTCCAGATGTTATATGGCGATGCAAGCTCAGAAAGGCATCCTGAGCGATGTCTTGCGCTTCGTCCGGCGACAATCCCAGACAAACCAGGTATCGCAGCAAAGGCTTGCGCAGTTCCTCAAACAGTTTGGTCGCCTCCGTAGAGTCGCTGGAGAAGGCCGATGCTGATAGGGTGAACGGAACCGAATCGCCACTCATGAAACTATTGCCATCGCGCTTTCTAACAATAGAACAAGCGAGGGGATGGTTTTTCCGGAAGAAGAGCGGACAAAAATTCTAGGCGAGCATCTCTTGAATCACGTTACCGCCGAAATCCGTGAGCTTTTCGTTCCTGCCATTGTGCAAGAACCACAAGCGATTCTGATCGAGGCCCAGCAATTGCAGGATAGTCGCGTGGAAATCGCGCATGTGCAATCGTTTATCTAACGCGCGCAGACCCAATTCATCGGTTTCTCCGATGGAAGCTCCGGCCTTTACTCCGCCGCCGGCGAACCACATGGTGAAACCGTGCGGATTGTGATCGCGGCCGTTTCCGCCTTGTGACATGGGTAGGCGCCCGAACTCAGCGCCCCAAATCACCAGCGTGTCTTCCAACAATCCGCGCTGTTTCAGATCTTGGAGCAGTCCCGCGATGGGCAGATCCGTCATGCCGCACATCTTCTCGTGATTTTCCACCAAGTTGCTGTGGGCATCCCATTGCACCGATACCGGCCCGCCGCCAGAATAAATCTGCACGAACCGGACGCCGCGCTCCACCAACCGGCGCGCGAGCAGGCAGCGCGTGCCAAACTCGGAGGTATGTTTTTCATCCAGGCCGTAGAGCTTGCGCGTGGCTGCGTTTTCTTTCGAAATATCTACGGCTTCGGGAGCGTGGCTCTGCATCCGAAACGCCAGTTCGTAGGAGCTGATGCGCGCAGCCATCTCGGTGTCGGAGTCTAGCGTGTCCATTTCGTTCATGCTCTGCAGGAAATCCAGCGTGCGGCGCTGCCGCTCCGGCGTGACTCCAGCCGGCGGGCGAAGATTGACGATTGGGTTCGGACCTGGACGGAACACGGTGCCTTGGTACACCGCTGGCAAAAAGCCGGCTCCCCAGCATGGCGTACCACCCTCGGGTGTTCCTTCGGGCTGCGGCATCACCACGTACGCGGGTAGGTTCTCGCTCTCGCTCCCCAGCCCATATGTGATCCACGAACCCATGCTCGGATAGCCCATCAGGATGCGCCCCGTGTTGACCTGATACATTGCCGGGGCGTGGACCGTGCTCTCCGTGTAAAACGATCGCACGAAGCACATGTCGTCCACGTTCTGCGCCATATGCGGAAAGAGAGTGGATACGTCCCGTCCGCATTGGCCGTACTTGCTGAACTTCCACGGACTCTTCAGCAGCGGCGTATCGCCCTTGGTGAACTCGCTCACCACTGTTCCGTAACTGGGCGGCAACAACTGACCGTCGTATTTTTCGAGCGCGGGCTTTGGATCGAACGTATCGATATGGCTGGGTGCGCCCACCATGAACAGGAAAATTACTGACTTCGCTTTCGGTTTGAAATGCGGCGGCTTGGCTGCCAGCGCATTCACTCGTTGGACCGCGGATACGGGCGCCGGCAACATGGATGCTAATGCGATAGCTCCAAACCCGTGGGCGGAACGGACCAGCACATCGCGCCGCGTCACTGCTCTTCTCAAATGCGCGTCATTCAACTCGGGGAACTTATTGGACATAGACGAACTCGTTCCTATTCAACAGTGCTAGACACATATCGGCCACGCTTCCGCCGGAAGCGAAAAATGTTTTTGCAAGTTTCTGTTCCTGGGGCGATGGCGTTCGGGATAGCGTCAGATGCCATGCCGTCTGGACCGCGCAGGTCGAATCCGTCTTGCATTCTTTAGTCAAGCGATCGGCAAACGCTTGCGACTGTTCCTGCATAAAATCGCTGTTTAACAACGAAAGAGCCTGAAGCGGATGCGTGCTGACCGGGCGCACCGGGCAGGATGTGATGGCATCCGGTTGATCGAAGGATGTCAGCAAAGGGAGACGCACGCTTCGCTTGTTATAGAGATAAATGCTGCGGCGATCTTGCACGCTTTTGTCGGGATTGACGGGCCACAATCCGTCGCGTTCATGTTCGGTAAAAATCAGGTCGTACACTTCCGGCTCAATCGGGATGCGCACGGGCCGTCCGCCGAGCTTCGGATTCAAGGTACCAGTTGCGGCGAGAATGGCATCGCGCATCGTCTCACCGTCCATGCGCTTGCGATTCATGCGCCAGTACCATCGATTCTCCGGATCGCTAGTCTCGCGAGCTTTGTCCGGCTGCGCGCTTTGGCGATACACGCTCGACGTCACCAGCATGCGATCGAGACTCTTCACGCTCCATCCCTTCGCTATGAACTCAGACGCCAGCCAATCCAACAAAGCTTGATTCGAGGGACGGTCACCCATCACGCCGAAATCGTTGGGCGTCCGAATGATTCCAGTTCCCATGCGGAATTGCCAGATGCGATTCACCATCACTCGCGCGGTTAGCGGATTATCGGTTGACGCTAGCCAATTGGCGAGCGCCGTGCGCCGGCCCACGCTCTCGCTCGGGATCTCGTAAGAGGCCTTAAGCACCCTCGGCACGGACGGTTCCACCGGATCCAGACGATTTTTGGGATCACCCATGCGCAGCACATAAGCTTGTGGCGCGGCTTCTTTATTATTCACGTATGCATAAGCTTTCGGCAGCGGATCTGGCTCAGTCGTTTCAATTTCGTGCAACCGGACGCGCAGTGCGGCTCGCTTCGCGCGATCTTCCGGCGTCATCGCAGCCACCACAATGTCCCAGGTGGGCTCAACCTGCGAATTGGCATTCTCCGCCAAAACGGCCTGTTCCGGAGTGCGTTTGTCCTTGGGAATTTTCCAGGCTTCCTGCAACTTCGGATCAAGCTTCGAGAGACGTTCCGCGACTATCCGGTCCGTGTACGGTTTGCTGAGTTGCTCCAGCGCATCCGTCACGGGCTTGAGCCGCTCTTTGTACGCTTTGTCCGCTGCTTCCCACGCCGATCTTTCCGCATCGGCCGCGATGTCCACTTCCTGGCCAGACGCCCCTCCAAAAATGGCTTGCATGCGGTAATAGTCCGCCTGCAGAATTGGATCGAACTTGTGATTGTGGCAGCGCGCGCAGTTGACCGTTAATCCCAGGAAAGTCTGGCCCACGGAAGTCGCGATCTCGGTGAGAACTTCTTCGCGGCTCATTTCCGGATCGATATTTCCAGCCACCAGGTGCTCTTGACCTGCGCGAAGGTAACCGGTGGCGATCAGCGCTTCCTTGTTGCCCGGAAACATTTCGTCTCCGGCTATCTGTTCCTTGATGAACTGGCCATACGGCTTGTCGCGATTGAAGGCGTCGATTATATAATCGCGATAGCGCCAGGCATGCGGACGGTCGGCATCCAATTCAAATCCGTTGGTTTCGGCGTAGCGGACCACGTCCAGCCATTTCAGTGCCCAGCGCTCGCCATAGTGCGGTGAGGCGAGCAAGCGGTCCACAACTTTCTCATAAGCGTCCGGAGACTTGTCTCTAACAAACGCGTCCACTTCTGCCGGCGTAGGCGGCAATCCGATGAGATCGAACGTCACGCGGCGAATCAGGTGAATACGATCCGCGGGTTCCGACGGCGCGAGCTTGTTGGCTTGGAGCACGCTCAGGATAAATGCGTCGATGGGCGTTCGCACCCAGGGACTCGAGACCTCGGGCACCGCGGGCCGGACGACTTTTTGAAAGGCCCAGTACTTTGCGCGCGCGCCGATGAACTTCATTTCTTTGTCGAGAGTAGGCTGATCCGCGGCGAACGTGGTCGCGAGAGCCACCCCGAATAAGATGAATCCTCGAATAGGTAGCCTCACGTATTGGATCTTACACCATTAACCGTGGATTGGCTAGTTTTCTGGGGAGTGTGCGTGCGCTACAACTGATGGTATGACGCGCCGGACGTTTTTGAGCAGTACGGCCGCGGCCGGGTTCGTTTGGTCGTGGCCGATCAGCGCAAAAGGCGAGCCCGTACCGTTTCCGGTCCAGTATCGGAAGGCGAATCCATATGAAAAACTCCGACCGTTGCTCGAGCCTGGCCACGATGCATTCGCCGTCGAGGTGCAAGCGGCTGCGATCACCGAGCGCTGGAATCGGTCCATCGGCACAGGTTCGCTGCCGATGGCGGAAGGGTTTCGCGGATCTTCGCCATTAGCTAAGAGCTACAAGAACATCGCTGAGGGAGTTGCTGTCGCCGAATTCGATAAATTGGATCACGGATTCGAGAGCGGTCTCAAACAGTGGATCGCGAAACTGGGCAGCATCCGCAGCGCGCGCTTCATGGTGCTCGCAGGCGATCGCCTGCGCTTCGAAATTGCTAGCACTTCCGGCGGCCTCCTGTATTATCGCGTTGGTTTGTGGAAGCAAGTGTGGCACGGCGAACAGCTTGCCGAATTTGAGCCGTTGGAAGAAACGCTAGTTACCTCGCCGCGTCTGCTATTCCGCGATGTCACCGCCGAGATGTTCGGCGCAGCTTCATCGTTTCAGGAGCAGCTTCTGAAAGGCGTTCCGTATTGGCGCGGACGGCTGGATTCCGCATCTGGAATCGACGTATACGGCAACAATGGGATCGCTGTAGGCGATATTGATGGCGATGGCAAGGACGAGGTGTACGTCTGCCAGCCGGGTGGTCTTCCAAACCGGCTTTACAAGCTGGATCAAAACGGCCGCATGGAAGATATCACCGAGCGTTGGGGCGTTGGCGTGTTGGATGATTCCACCGCCGCACTTATTCTCGACTTACGCAACTCGGGCCGCCAGGATCTGGTGGTGCTTACCACATCAGGTCCTTTGCTCTTCATCAACGGCGGCGCAACGTTGAAGCACAAGCCCAGCGCGTTCCGATTCGAGAATCCGGCGCAAGGAACTTTCACCGGCATGGCCGCGGCAGATTACGATCGGGATGGCCGGCTCGATCTTTACCTGTGCACGTATGTCTACTTTCAGAGCGAGGATCAATATCGCTATCCCGCGCCCTATCATGACGCTCAAAATGGCCCGCCTAACTATCTTTTCCGCAATCGGCTGACGGCGGATGGTGATGGCTTCTTCGAAGACGTAACAGGTTCCACGGGGATCAACGAAAACAACAACCGGTACAGTTTCGCCCCCGCCTGGTGCGATTACAACGGCGACGGCTGGCCGGATCTCTATGTCGCCAACGATTTCGGACGCAAGAATTTGTACAAGAACGAAGCCGGTCACTTTCGCGATGTCGCGCAGGCCGCCGGCGTAGAGGACATGGGGCCGGGAATGAGCGCGGCCTGGTTCGATTATGACGGCGACGGCCGTCCGGATCTCTACGTGAGCAATATGTGGACCGCTCCTGGGCAGCGGTTGGTTGCGGATGAAAACTTCTCTCCGGTAGCCAAGGACGGGCTAATCGACGCTTATCGCCGGCACACGAAGGGCAATTCGCTCTTTCGCAATCGCGGTGACGGGGCATTTGAGGAGACGAGCGAGCGCGAAAGGGTGGAAATGGGCCGTTGGGCCTGGTCCGCCGATGGCTTTGATTTCGACAATGACGGCGCTCCTGAAATCTACGTCGCTTGTGGAATGCTCACCAATCCGTCGGAGCGAGACGCGGCCAGCTTTTTCTGGCGGCAGGTGGTGGCGAATTCACCGCCACGGCAAGCGCCGGCGGCAGCTTACGAGAACGGATGGAACGCCATCAATCAATTCATCCGCGAGGATTGCAGTTGGAACGGGCGCGAGCCGAATGTGCTGTTTGCGCGCCGCGGAGAGCGCTACTACGATTTTTCGGGTGTGTCAGGCATAGACTTTGCCGACGATAGCCGGGCGTTTGCTGTAACCGATTTCGATGGCGACGGTAATATCGACCTGTTTCTGAAGAGCCGCCTCGGGCCGCAGGTTCGAGCGCTGCGCAACGAATGGGGAACCACGCGCCGCGCGCTCGCCTTCCGATTGACCGGTACGAAATCCAATCGCGACGCCATCGGCGCATCGGTTACCGTGGATCACGACGGCCGGCGCAGCGTGGCATTCGTGCAAGCCGGCTCCGGCTATCTCTCTCAACATACCAAGACGCTGCATTTCGGATTGGGAACCGCCGCGCGCGCCGAGAGAATCGCCATACAGTGGCCTTCCGGGCTCCGCCAGGAGTTCCGCGATTTCGATGCCGGCTTCTGCTATCACATCACCGAGGGAGACGCGCAGCCACGCCGCGAGCCATTTGCGATTCGCCGCGAACGGCAGCAGGGCCCGGCCATCTCGCCCGACAATCAGCCCCCGTTTGAAGAGACCTGGCTCCTGCTTCCCGTACCGATTCCTGAACGGCGCCGCGGGCCTGGGTTCGTTTTGTTGTCGGCCGATGGCAAAATTGCTCTTCCTTCCGGGGTTCCCGGCCAAGTGTTGGATTTGAGCCGAGAATCGCCGGACGTCGCTGCAAGTTATTCGCTGTTCCGCCGTTACTTGTTCGACTATCGGGCGCCGCTGCTGTTGCCCATGCTGATACTCATTGACGAATTTGGTTTGGCGCACAAGGTCTATCCGGCCGTCCCCAGCGAAAGCCATTTGATCGAGGACTTGCGGCTTTTGAGAGCGAAAGACCGCCAGCGTTTGGCTGTTCCATTTTCGGGTGAATACTACAACGAGCCACAGCGTAATGATTTTCGTCTGGGCGCCGCGTTCTTTTGGGCCGGCTATCCGGAGCAGGCGTTAGTGTACCTGGATGCGGTGATTCGCGAGCAGCCTGACAATGGGAAAGCGCAGTTGGCGGTGGGATACATCCACCTGGAAGCTGGGCGCGCTGAAGCCGCGCGTGAGCATCTCGAGCGCGCTGTTCTGATTCTTCCCAACGACCCCAACGCCTGGATTTATCTGGGCCGTCTGGAGACAACCGTCAAGCAGTATGGCGCTGCGCTGAAGGATTTCGAGAAGGCGCTCGCGCTAGATCCAAAATCGTCTTTCGCCATGCTGAGCGCAGGCCAGACGCGCGCTGCAATGGGGGACGATGGGGCCGCAGAATCACTGTTCCGCCGCGCGATTGAGAATCACGGCAGCGCCGCAGACGCGGCCACACAACTGGGTCTTCTGTTGGCTCGCCAGAACCGCTTGGAGGAAGCGCGCGAGGCGTTTCAAAAAGCCATAACGGTGCAGCGCGACCACGTGTCGGCCATCAACAATCTCGGCGTGCTCTACATGCAGATGCGCAAGGTGGACGATGCCGTTGCGGCTTTCAAATACGGGATAGAGGTTGCGCCTGATGATGAAATTTCATATCTCAATCTGGCGCGTGTCTACGCCCGCGCAGGCGATCGAGTGAAAGCGCGCGACATCCTGCGCCAGTTACTAACTCGGAGCCCTTCGAGCGCGGCCGCGAGCAAGTCACTTCGAGAGCTAGAGCAATAGACCAGTACGGAGTAACATACCCGGCGACTGAGGTCGATCCAAAAATTTTTCTATCGGAAACGAAAAGGTTAGGCTATAATCACCCAAACGAGGAGGCAACACTCAAAGCATGTCACGGCGTACACTTTGTGCAATTTTTGTTTGGATGGTTTTGTCGATGGTTGTGGGTTTGGCGCCAGTAGCACCGCTCAGCGCGCAGACCACTGCGGGTTCAATAGTTGGGACGGTGACGGATCCCAGCGGCGCGATTGTCGCGGGCGCCACCGTCACAATCACCAACATGGGCACCAATATCGCGGTCAAGACGACATCGGATTCGTCAGGCGAGTATGTCGTCACGCCGCTGGAGGTGGGCAAGTATGCGGTAGCGGTGGAGGCTACGGGATTTAAGCGTTCGATACGGCCCGATATTCAAGTGAACGTGCAGGACCGCGTGCGTGTCGACGCGAAACTGGAAGTCGGCAAAGCGACGGAAACGGTCGAGGTCCGCGATGCCGCGCCGATCCTGGAAACGGACACCTCTTACCTCGGCGAAGTCGTCGACAGCCAGCGCATTGTGGACCTGCCGCTCAACGGGCGGTTCTTTACGCGCTTGGCGGTGCTGACGGCCGGGACGGCGCCGACGCCAGCGGGCGCGCGCGACGAAAACACCGGCGGATTCAGCGCCAACGGAGTGCGGCCATATCAGAACAATTACATTCTGGACGGCGTGGATAACAACAGCCTCTCCGAAGATCTGAGCAGCCAGACCAGTTTCGTAGTCGGACCGCCGCCGGACGCCATTCAGGAGTTCAAGGTACAGACCAACTCCATGAGCGCGGAATTCGGCCGATCGGGCGGTGCAGTGCTCAACGTGACCATCAAGTCCGGCACCAACGCGCTGCACGGAACCGCATATGAGTTTCTACGCAACAGCGATCTGGACGCCAATAATTTCTTCAATAACGCGAACGGGGCACCGATTGCTCCCTTCAAGCAAAATCAGTTCGGGTTCAGCGTCGGCGCGCCAATCTACATCCCAAAAATCTACAACGGAAAGAACCGGACGTTTTTCTTCTTCGATTATCAGGGGACGCGTATCCGCACCGGGCAAACGGAGCTGGCTACTGTGCCGACGGACGCCATGCGGCAGGGTAATTTTTCAGGCGAAAACGGGGTTGCATTCAATACGATTTACAACCCAAACACAGGTAGCATCAACAGCTCCGGCGACGCGGTGGGACGCACGCCGTTCCCGGGAAATGTGATTCCGCAATCGCTCTGGAATCCGATTGCGTCGAAGCTGTTGAGTCTGTTCCCCCAGCCGGACACGGCCGGCCAGGTGAACAATTTTGGACCGGCGAACAATTATCTGAGCAACCCCGTTGAGCCGAATAATACCAATCAACTCGATCTGCGCGTCGACCATAGGATTTCCGATTCCGATTCGATTTTCGGGCGGTTCAGCTGGTCAAACACAAGGGACGTTCCCCCAGGTGACATTCCTCCTCCGTTGGACGCGGCGTCGTTTTCCTCGGGCGTGTTCCTGCAAAAGCCACGCAACGTCGTGCTGAGCGAAACGCATATTTTCAATCCGCACCTGATCAACGAGTTTCGCGCGGGGTACACGCAAGCCGAGTCGGATCGGCTGCAGTTCAACTCCACGATCAATGAGTCCGCGCAGTTTGGTATTCCCGGTATTCCCTTCGCTTCGAACAACGGCGGGTTGCCGCAGTTCGGCGTTAGCGGGCTCAGCGGATTTGGCAGTTCGGAATATCAGCCCACGGTGGAAAAACAGGTGATCGAACAGTTCATCGACAGTCTGACGCTGATTCATGGCCGGCACACGATAAAGTTCGGCGCCGAGTTGAAGCCACGGGTGGACTTTTCGATCTTGCAGCCGCCGGTGCCCCGCGGATATTTCGGGTTTGGCGGGACGAACACGGCGCAAAACATAGAGAACGAGTCAACCACCGGCCTGGGTACGGCCGACTTCCTGCTCGGCGCGGTGTCGGGAGGCGCGAATATCTCCTCGTTCATCAACGATCAATTTCAGCAGCCTGGCCAGTTCTACTACGTCCAGGATGACATCAAGGTAAACCGGAAGCTGACCTTGAATCTTGGGCTGCGTTACGAGTTCGTAGAGCACGCTAAAGAGCGGTACAGCGCAGAGGCGAATTTCAACGTCGATACCAATACGCTGCAGATCGCGGGGAACCGGCAGGATCCTCTGCCGCCGAGTTTCTTCCCGGAGATCGCGGTCACTCGGGGTGCCCCCGCCAGTCTGGTACCGAACCAGAAAGATGACTTTGCGCCCCGAATCGGTGTTGCCTACAACTTGTTCAACAAGACAGTGCTGCGCGCCGGGTACGGGGTTTTCTACTCCTCCTATGAGGCGGGACCGCTGAGCATTCCAAACCCGGGGAATAACCCGCCATTCTTTAACCAATCGAACTACAACGTGCTGGGCCCCTTGGTTCCGAACCCGATCGTCAGCAATCTTTCGCAGGGATTTCCACTCAACGCTCTGTCGAATCCATCGGCGCCGGGGCTATTTGCTCTCGATCCACACTTCACCAATCCGAACGTGCAGCACTGGCAGGTCAGCATCCAGCAGGATTTGGGATGGAACACGATACTGGAGGTGGCTTACGCCGGGTCAAAAGGAACGCACCTCTATGAGTTCCGCAACCTCAACGAGATCCCGGCGTCCACGAACCCGAGTGCAAATTACAACGACGAGCGCCTGCGCCCTTATCTGGGCACCGACCTTACGTTCTGGTGCTCGTGCGACAGTTCGACCTACAGCGCTCTGCAAACTAAGCTGGAAAAGCGCCTCTCGAACGGCCTGAGTTTCCTGACGGCTTTTACGTACGGCAAATCGATCGACGAGCAGTCCCAGGCTTCGCTCGGTTTCCACAACGGCGGAGGCTTCCGCGACAACAATAATCCAGAGTGGGAAAAAGGGCCGTCGGATTACGACCAGAAGTACCGGTTCGTCAACAGCTTGTCGTACTCGCTGCCGATTGGCCAGGGCAGAGCAGTTTTGGGCAATTTGCACGGGGTGGGCAACGCGCTGATTGGCGGCTGGGAGTTGCAGGGCATTCAATCCTGGTCGAGCGGGTTGCCGTATACGATCACGGAGGCGGTTGATGGTAACAACAATCTCGGCGATACTGAGGAACACCCGGATAGAGTGGCGGGCGCGCCGTTGTATCCGTCGGGTCCGGCTGTGAGCAGTGCGTACAACCCCGCGGCGTTCGTCCTGCAGCCATTCGGCACGTACGGCAACTCGGGCCGCAATATCATCTGGACTGCGCCTCAATTGCAGCTTGATACTTCACTGTTCAAGGACTTCGCGATTCGCGAGCGCGCGAAGGTGCAATTCCGGGCGGAGGTCTTCAACATGACCAACCATGCGAATTTCCGCGCCAACAGCCTGATAAACAATTTCGATTCTCCGGGCGCCGGGTCGTACACAGCGGCGCAGCCGGGGCGGCAGATTCAGTTCGCGTTGAAGTTCATTTTCTAAGAAACAGTTGGCAGGCGGAAGCGCCTGCCCCACCTACTTCGTTCGGGGCAAGTCGACAGCCGGATTTCTTGAAAAGAAATCGAACGGCCGGAGCTCGAATTCATGCCAGGCAGTCGGCATAATCGGGAAGTCCTCCGGACGCGGAACGTGGTGGAAGCCTAGCGTGTACCACACCACGATGTCGGTATTTTCGATTGACCTGTTGTTCTTGGCCCACGCCGGTAGTCCGTCGCCGCCGTGGCTCTGCGTTGGATAATCGCCGGCGGCGTAGCGTTCATCTTCGCGGTAGGGTGTCACCCAGAGATTGTGAAGAATGAAGCCCGCGCGCCGTTGCGGATAATCGTCATCGGTCATCAACGAAACGGCGTTGTGCATCGGAGCGATTTCGTAGCCAGTGGGATACCCGAGCGGGCTTGTGACATTTGGATTGATGACGCGCCACAGCGCGGGATGTTCCATCATCATCGTTAGCTCGGCGTCTTCCTCTACCTTGGCGATTTTGGGCTCCGTTACCCATATACTCTTGCGCGGCGAATCGCCAGTCAGCTTCTGGGTCTTTAGCTGCTCTTTCAAAAAGCTATTCGCCGGTCCATCCACGTCCAGATCCAGCCGGAAACAGAAGTAGTGATCGTGATTGACTCCAACCGTGTTATCCGCGACGAAATGACCGTAGCGCCGGTCTCTGCCGTCGGTGTCTTCGGCTACAGTCTTACTGCGCACAGCCTTCACTTCGATGCTCCCAGTAGCGCCCACGCCGATCTTGATGCTTCCATCCTGCTGGAATGTCCAATCCAACGCGTAATCGTAGTTTCCATATGTAGTGATCATGCGCAGCACCAGATCCCGGCGGCGACGGCCCTCCCCAATCACTCCGCCGGCCTTGTGGCGCCAGGCAAAATCGCCGCTCTCGCGTTCGAATAGACAAGCGGTCCGGGGCCAGTTCCGGGGAATGCCGCGCGAACTGGCAACCACTGAGTCAAAGAACACGGCATTGTCCGGGCAATCCGAATTGTCCAGCCTGCTGGCCGCGCTGCCCCACGTGTTGCCCTCGCCCATATCGATAAAAGTCCAGTGATACCACCCCTCCGCGGGATCCTGATACGGCACGAAGATTTCTGAGAGCGAACCTTCGTAAAGAACGGAGCGCAGTTTGCCGCCATCCTCGTAAGCTACGTTGGTTACTACCACGCCAACTCGGGGATCGATGCGGAAGTGGAAATGCCAGTTCTGCCAACTTACCTGGTTACCTTCGAGGGCGAAGCCATGCACCGGCTGTTGCGTAGTGATCGGCCCGGGGACCTGTCGCGGTGAAATAGAGTTGCCCATGTAGTCGGCATTGCCGGACGGTATCGGCACCACGCCGGTGTCGATTACTCGCAGGATTTTCTGTTCCTCGGAATCGAAAACTATGACGAGTCCTTCAATGGGATATGCGCCGGGGTTGGAATGGCCGAGCCCATAGGAACAGATCACTCGTTGCAGCCGGCGACCTTGCTCTTCTGGTGTTCCGAAGTAGCCTGGCGAGCTGCCATCGCAGCTCACCGCCTCGAAATTCGTGATGCCGCGCTTGCGCAGAGCGGCCTGCACGTCGGGATTGGCTTTCACTTGCTGATCGATTCCGTCGGACTCGTCTGGGATGAGCATCGGTTCCACGCTTTTGATTTCGGTCCACGAGATCAGCTTGCGATTCGCCACGTCCACCACGGCCTCGAACGTCTTTCTGCCCAGCTTGATGATGGCCAGAGCCTCCCGCCGGAATGGATCGCCCTGCTTCCACCGCAGGACTTCCTGCTTGGGAGGCTCATGCAGGTTGACCCCGGCGAAGCGGCTACGGTCATCCAGGTGTCCCGAGGCTTTGATGGTTTCGAGAACTGCTGTGTACTCTTCCGACGTCAGCGCGTCGAGTGGATGCCGGAATTCAGCCGCCCGATCGAGTGATGCGGCCAACAGGAGAAGGACAGCAGACCAGTTAGCACTTCGCATCCATGCCATGGTCGCGCCTATTCCTGGTTGAAACCTGTGGTAGTTCGGAATGCCTCAACGTAGTGGCCGTTCTTCTTCAGGATGTGACGGCGCATTTCTGCTTTGGTCTTCTCCAGGTCCGCCTTGTCCCAATCCGGCCGGTAATGGTGGATGGACGGCTCCCACTGGCTGACGTGCGCCATGGCCGCGTCCAACTTCTTTTCGACAACGCTGTCAATATTCACCCAGTAGTTGGCATCTTGGTCGGTCACGTAGTAATAGAACTCTTGCGGCACCAGCCATGGCTGCAGGCCTTCGTGCAGCAGTTGGTTGGGGAAATAGAGGTGCCACTCGGCGGCGCGGATCGCGTCCAGGGTATTGTTGGCAGCCATGCGATGGTCGGTCTTGTGCCAGCGAACATAGGTGGTGCCCGGATCGATAGAGAGCACCACGTCCGGACGAACCTGCCGGATGATTCGGGTAACCTCCTCTACCAGGTCGCGCGTGTTGGCGTATTCCAGCATGCCGTCATGGTATTCCAGCCAGGAAATACTGTCCTTCGGGATGCCGAGGATGCGACAAGCCTCCTCCTCTTCGTGCATCCGGATGCGAGCCAGATGCTCGCTCGTCATTTCCGGATCGTAGGAGCCCTTGTCGTCGTTCGTGTAAATCACGATATGGATGTGGTTGCCGCCTTTCGCGAGCAGCGCGAGGGTGCCTGCGCAGCAGAAGGTGTCGTCGTCCGGATGCGGCGTGAATATCAGGATAGTCTTACCGCGCAACTCCTCGAGCCGGCTTTGCGGCTGAGACAAGAGCGAGAAGGCGCATGCGCCCGCGAGAATCAGAATTAGCGATAGAGTTCGAATCATGAAAATGAACTATAACCCGCCCGCCTCAGCTTTGCAACCTCCTCGCCCCTCGACTGTGGTGCGCGACATGAAGAAAAACTGAGCCGCGACCGGCAGGAAGCGCTACCACGAGATCGAGAACTGGCCGTACCTTCGTGATAGCGCTCCCTTCCGGTCGCGGCTCGGCTACGTTCGCGGAGAGGCTCCACATTTATCTCGCGCGCCAGCTTCGCAAAAGAGGGTTACTATTTGGTCTTCGCCGGATCCACAAGAGGCAAGTCTACGGTGATCGGCGCGTGATCGGACACGCCGTCGGGAACCGCATTGTTCAGATCGCGCATGGTCATCGGGAAATGGGGTGCGAAGTAATAACTCATCCCATCTCCGCGGGGCCGCGGGATATAGGGCTTCACGAAAAACCAGTCCAGTTTGTAGCGGCCCACCAGTCCGCCGAAGTCGCGCTTTAACGTAAAGGTCGGCTCGAATCCTTTTCGCGCACGCTGATTGCTATTTGCCAGCGTTCCTCCCTTTCCGTGCAAGTTGTGCTCCGTTTCTCCTCGAAAATCAAACGCATATTGGTCAACGAAGCGAAACTTTTCGACGTGCCGGAAAAGAATCGCCTCCTTATTCGCGGCAACTACCGGAAGATGCGTGGATGTCGGGTCCAGATGATTCTTGAAATATCTTACCGGCGTCAACACTGCCAGCGGCAGAGAGGCAGGTGTGCCCCAGCGCAGGGCCTGAGTCACCCAGAATTCGTAGTTTTTTACGCGGTTGAGAATCTCGTGCCGAATCGAGGTCGGCGCGCCATCGAAGCCAGTAGTGTTTAAGTCCCCGGCCACGATCACCGGATGCCCCACTTCTTTGATTCGGGAGAGCAGCGCGTCCATCTGCCTGGTGCGGCATTCCGGCTTGCACTTGTTCTCCAGGTGGACGTTGACCACAGTGGCCACTCCGTCCGGTAGATCGGGAATTTGCACGTCGGCGATGATGGCCATGCGCCCGCCACGGCGCACTTCCCGTTCGATTCGTTCCAGAAAAACTTTGTTAGCGGCGAGCCGTTTGCCCTTTTCGAGTTTGGAAACTTCAGCTTTTTCCGTGTTGTACCAGTCGTGGCAGACCGGAAGCCGGAAGATCCTCGCACTGAGGATTGGATAGCGGCTTAAGATCGCGCTGCCATGCAGACCTAAATAGCGGGCCGGATCAGGCGCCAGATCCTCTCGTATTTGTTGAGTGAGCGCTCGATCCTCAAGTTGATAGTTTTCGAGACCGAGATCTTCCAGGCGGTCCACTTCCACGAACTCTACTCCGAATACGTAATTCATTCCCAGGGCTTGCGCGAGATCCCGGGCTACGTCGCGGTAATCGGTACGCTTCATCCCTAGATCCACTTCATTGAGCACGATCACGTCGGCATCGCGCAGCGTCGTCAGTTGGTGCTCAATGTTCGCCATCTTCGTCGCATTCATCGCTCCACGCTCGAGCGCAGCTTGTTTGAAACCGTCGGGATCCGAAAGGGCCAGCCGAATGAGATCGAAGTTGAGCCCCCGTTCAATATTCCAGGAGGCCACGCGAAGAACTGGCCCTATCCCGTCCACCAATGGCCGATGCGGCCGCTCGCCCGCCAGCGCAGCCCTGTTGCTCACGATCGGAGTCCTCAGTAGACGATCAAGCTTTTCGGCCAAGGGCTCCGCAGGTTGGTCCGTGTTTGATAGTGATGCCAACTCGTCGAAACTCAGGAACTCCTGTGCGCCAGTGGGCGGCTCGCGGACCACCGCCAGTAGCGGGAGAATGGCCGGCCACAGCATCAAAATTAGGCGTTTATTCATGCCCTTCCCTCTTGCATCTTTGATTCCGCAGCCGTTGTAGCGAAAAACAACGGCTTTAGATATGTTCAGCAGTCGGCGAAGCGTCGTCGCGTCGCAAAGTTGCGTCAGACACCTCGATCCATCAACTCCCGGCCTGTGGCCACGCGCTGCCAATCTGCTGAATACAAACCCGCCGGCTCTTCGCGGAGCTTTGGAGAAGCAATTGCCAAATTGACAGCGAGGTCGACGAAAACAATGCAGAACAATTTGATGCAACGAATTTCCAGGATCGGATGCGTGACGCTGTTAGCCGCGCTCTCCGTTCTGGCACAGGATCACAAATGGGCGGGAAGAACGCTGGACAACTTCGAGTGGAGCATCCACGAGAAGCTGGCTGCGCTTCCATCCTATGGAGTCTTCGACACAGTCAGATTCGAAGTCCAAGGCACCACGGTAATTTTGTCGGGACAGGTTGTAAAGGAAAGCGTCAAGCAGGATTCCGAACGCTTAGTCAGCCATGTCAAAGGTGTTGGAAGAGTGGCCAATAACATCGAAGTGCTGCCTTACTCCCTGCGAGATGACGCGCTTCGCATGAATGTTTATCGCGCCGTCTATGAGAAGGCTCCCCTCGAAAAATATGGGGATCGCGCCGCTCCTCCCATTCACATCATTGTGAAGAACGGTTGGGTGACGCTTGAGGGCGTGGTGGATTCGGAAGCCGACCGCAGCATGGTTCGTATGCGTGCGCTG
>Ga0187863_10001337_pt1 | contig 19931 bp, 19 predicted proteins | sample June2016WEW_11_1_FD_132975 | JGI IMG/M metagenome (GOLD analysis project Ga0187863, IMG submission 132975) | Peatland microbial communities from SPRUCE experiment site at the Marcell Experimental Forest, Minnesota, USA - June2016WEW_11_10 | ecosystem: Environmental > Terrestrial > Soil >... | reverse complement strand
TCGCTGGCGCATCCTGGTCGAGTCGGCGCCGGTCGGCATCGTCGAGGTCGACACGCTCGGTCGGGTCCGGTGGTGGAACCGAATCGGCGCGCGGATCTTCGCCTGGCCCGAATACCACGAGGCCATGGCCGGGCGCGAACCTACGTTCCCGGAGTCGTCGCGGGACCGCCTCCGGGTGCTGTGGGACGACGTGCTCGCCGGCAACTTCGCCAGCGGCCGCGACCTGAGCGACGTTGATATCAGGGGACGCCGCAGGGATTTGACCGCTTCGGCCGCCTTGTTGGCCTCCGCCGACGACGAGTTGGCGAGCATCCTCACCTTGGTCGACGACGTGACCGACCATCGTGAGCTCAAATCCGAACTGCGCCACGCGCACCAAATGGAGACCCGCGGCCGGGTCGCCAGCAGCATCGCTCACGACTTCAACAACCTGCTCACCCTCATTTCGGGTTACGCGGAGATCCTGGCCGCCGACCTCGACTCCCAGGACCGGGCCGCCCAGATGGTCAAGGAAATCCAAACCACGGCCACCCGGGCTTCGGTGCTGACCGAACAGTTGCAGGCCATCGGGCGCACCAAAGAGCCCGAACCCGTGGTGCTGAGCCCCACCGAGGCCATTTCATCGATCGCCGAGGTGCTGGAACGCATCGTGGGTGTCGACGTCGAGGTCGTGTGGTCGCTCGACGAGCACACCGGCAACGTCCGCGTCGACGCCGACCAGTTCGAACAGATGATCCTGAACCTGGCGATCAACGCCCGCGACGCCATGCCCTCGGGCGGCCAATTGAGCATTTCAGTGGGTCCGCACACCGTCGACCGCGACGCCGCCCTCGAACTCAACGTGACGTCCGGTCCCTACGTGGAGATCACCGTCACCGACAACGGCGAGGGGATGGACGAGGCCACCCGCCAGCGCTGCTTCGAGCCCCTCTTCACGACCAAGGGTCCGTTCAAAGGCACCGGACTCGGCCTGGCGTCGGCTCGGCGCCTGGTGGAGGAGAGCGACGGCTCGATCCAATGCCGCAGCGAGGTCGGCGTGGGGACGACCTTCGCCATCCACCTCCCGACGGTCGACGAGCAGGCGAGCCGGGAGCCGTCCCCGTTGGAGGCCGAGGAGCCGCGACGAACGGCCACGATCTTGCTGGCGGAGGACGACCAGCGCCTGCGACAGCTCATGGTCCAGGTGCTCGAACACAGCGGATACCTCGTCCTGGAGGCCGATTCGGGCGAACTGGCATTGGAACTGGCCCGCGACTTCGAAGGACCCATCGACCTGTTGCTCAGCGACGTGGTAATGGCCCTCATCAGCGGCGACGAGCTGGCCCAAGCCCTGCAGGCCACCAATCCGGACCTGCTGGTGCTGCTGATGTCGGGAAGCGCGGACGCCAGCTTGCTCGAGCGACTCCTGCCCGGCACGAGCTCATTCTTGGCCAAGCCCTTTCGCCCGAGCGAGCTGGTGGCCGAGATTCGGGGCCTGTTCGCGCGCCACGAACAGCCTGCCGCGAACTGACGACCCTTCGACGAGGTCGGTCTAGTTGACCGGTTCGGGCTCGAAGCGGTACCCCACACCACGCACGGTGGCGATCCAACGGGGGTTATCGGGGTCGACCTCGATCTTGGCCCGCAGCCGGCGGATGTGCTCCGTCACCGTCGCTTCGTTCTGCCACTCGCTCGACGACGACCAGACGTGCTCGAGGAGTTGCGCGCGCGAGTAGACCTGGCGCGGCGACGACGCCAGGAAGGCCAGCAGGGCGAACTCCTTGGAGGTGAGCTCGAGCAGGGTGCCGTCGAGCTTCACCTCGTGGGTGCTCTCATTGATCTGCAGTTCGCCAAAGCGCATGGTGGGCGCGTCGATCTGGTGCTGGGCCAGGTTGACGCCGGAGCGGCGAAGCACCGATTCGATCCTCGCCGACACCTCCCCCAAGGAGAAGGGCTTGACGATGTAGTCATCGGCCCCCAGTTTGAGCCCGGCGATCCGCTCGGCTTCCAGGCCGCGACCCGTGAGGAAGATGATGGGTACGTCGCTGATCAGGCGCATCTCGCGCAGCACGTCGCGGCCGTCCTCGGCGCCCAGGACGATATCCAAGAGCACCAGGTCGGGGCTGAGCGAGGAGGTCGCCATGAGCGCACCCGCCAGGTCCGCCGCCACCGTCACTTCGTAGCCGTCGCCCTCCAAGAACTTCTCCAGGAGCTTGATGATCTCCTGGTCGTCTTCAACGATGAGAATCCGGGTCACCTAGGACCACCAGGATATTTGTCGGCTGGCGGGGGTCATCGCGGCAGGCATCCGCCCGCGGACGATACGGCGAGAGCATTCTCGTGCTCTACAGCGGTAGTACAGGCGCACGGGACCCATTCTACGGATTGCCATCGTCCCCGGACGGAACAACCTGGAGAAACTTGGTCCCTCACAGCACCCTGGAACCCGTCACGATCGGCCCCGGCAATACTTCATTCTTCGCGGACGCGCTCGAGGCGCCGCTGCCGACACGCCGTGCGAGGCATTGAGGTCGCGACCGACCACCCGGCGGCCGCCCCGGACTGTCACGGTGCCCATAATCCCGACTAGGTTTTTCAAGAATACCTTTTTTCCGGTAATTACCGGAAAATTAAAGAGAATAGGTGCGAAAGTGACCAGAATCGCCGATGACATCACCCAACTGGTCGGGGGCACGCCCCTGGTACGGATCAACCGACTGAATGAAGGCTCCGGGGCCGAGATCCTGGCCAAGCTCGAGTACTTCAATCCGGCCCACAGCGTGAAGGACCGACTAGGACTGGCGATGATCGACGCCGCGCAAACGGCCGGTCTCCTCGGACCCGACACGATCATCCTCGAACCAACGAGCGGCAACACCGGCATCGCCCTGGCCATGGTGGCCGCAGCGCGCGGCTACCGCTGCGCGTTCACCATGCCCGAAACCATGAGCAAGGAGCGCCGGGCCTTGTTGCGCGCCTACGGCGCGGAGCTCATCCTGACGCCCGGCCCCGACGGCATGGCCGGCGCCATCGCCAAGGCGGAGGAATTGGCGGCCGGCGACGCGCGCTACTTCATCCCCCAGCAGTTCCAGAACCCGGCCAACCCCGCCATCCACCGCGCCACCACGGCTGTCGAGATCTGGGACGACACCGAGGGCCAGGTCGATATCTTTGTGGCCGGGGTCGGGACCGGCGGCACCATCACCGGGGTCGGCGAAGTCCTCAAGGAGCGCAAGCCGGGGGTAAAGATCATCGCCGTCGAACCGGCCGCCTCTCCGGTGCTTTCCGGCGGAGCAAAGGGTCCTCACCCGATCCAGGGCATCGGCGCCGGCTTCGTGCCCGACGTCCTCAACACTTCGGTGATCGACGAGATCATCACCGTCACCAACGAAAACGCCTTCGCCACCGCCCACCGCGCGGCCCACGAGGAAGGGCTGCTGGTCGGCATCTCGGCGGGCGCGGCGCTGTGGGCCGCGCTGGAAGTCGCGGAGCGCGCCGAGAACGTCGGCAAGCAGATCGTCGTGATCATCCCCGACTTCGGCGAGCGTTATCTCTCGACGCCGCTCTTCGAAGGGTTGATCGACTAGGTGTCCGGCGATCTACGGCGAGACCTGCACGCCGCGCTCGATCGCGATCCGGCCGCGCGCAACCTGCTCGAGGTCGCGTTGACCTATCCCGGCGTCCATGCCCTGTGGGCCTACCGCCTCAACCACTGGCTGTGGTCGCGGGACTTGAAGCTGGCCGCCCGAGCGGGCTCGTCGCTGGCGCGACTGCTCACGGGCGTCGAGATCCACCCCGCCGCCACGCTTGGCTCGGGCATCTTCATCGACCACGCCAACGGAGTGGTTATCGGCGAGACAGCCCAGGTCGGTGACGACGTGACCATCTACCAAGGCGTCACCCTCGGTGGAACCAGTCTTGATCAGGGGAAACGTCATCCGACCATTGGCGACCGGGTGACCATCGGTGCCGGGGCCAAGGTTTTGGGGCCGATCACCGTCGGTGACGACAGCCGCATCGGCGCCAACGCCGTCGTGGTGGGATCCGTGCCGGCCCACGCCGTCGTGGTGGGCATACCCGGGCGGATAATCGCCCGCACCACACCACGCACGGCGTCGAAGGTCTCCGACATCGACGACAGCGCCATGCCGGACCTCATCGGCCTGAGCCTCACGTCATTGGCCAGCCGCGTCGACAGCCTCGAGTCCCTCGCGGGGACCGAACTCGAGGGGCGCCACGTTCGCCCGCCGCAGTCGGGCATCTGGTCGGGCGAGGACTTCTCGATCTGACGTCATCGTTAAGAGCAACGATGTCGTCACGCCGTAACGATTCCAACGACGTCATCAACCTCTCTACAATGAAGTCATGCGTCGAAAAATACCTTTCCTTATCGTCGGTGTCCTGCTGGTACTGGCCGGCTTGGCCGCCCTGCTCTCCTGGCACGAATCGCGCGACAGTACGAGCCTGTCCATCTACGACTGCTCCAATCACGGAGTTTCGTCCCCCAAGGCCTTCGTCCTCACCTGTGCCGACGCCAATTCCCAGTTGAAGGACCTGCACTGGACCCACTGGAACGAACCCGTCGCCTACGCCACGGGAACCGCCACCTGGAACAACTGCACGCCCGACTGCGTCAGCGGCAAATGGCTGCACGCCCCGATCTCGGTGTACGCCTATCGCGTGCGCGACGGCCACTACACGCGCCTCAACAGCCATCACAGCTCGTTGTTCCAGGACGGACCCTTCGTGGCGTCCATCTATCCGCCCACGACGTAGGAATGTCCCGGGTTTCGCGGCGCCGGCGCCCGAACCGTCGGCCGGGTGGTGCTTACTTATACTGAAGGTAGCCAGACATTCAACGGGCACACCGTGTCCCTCGTTCCAGATCCTGCGCCACCGCGCGGGACGTCCGACCACTGATCGAGAAAGCGTAGGACCATGAAGTTCGTACCCAGAGCCGTCGTGATTGCCATCACGCTGCTCGTCGCGGCCGTGCCGTCGCTCGCGGACGCGGCGCCCAACTGGCCCGCGGCCCGGATCGTGCTGCTGCCCGCGGGGGCCAAAGGGGTTCCCCAGGGCTACCTGCCCGCGTTGTCGTGCGCCTCGGCGGGCAACTGCGTCGCCGGAGGGGCCTACACCGACGCCAAGGGCGAGACCCAGGGGCTCCTCTCCGACGAGATCAACGGGGCCTGGCGCGGGGCCGTGACGATCACGCCGCCCTCGACCGCCGCGGCCAGCGCCGACGTGACCGTGCTGTCCACGTCCTGCGGCGCGCCTGGCAACTGCAGCGCCGTGGGGACCTACCAGGACAAGTCCGGCGACTCCCAGGGCTTCGTCGACTCCGAGGTGGGCAACGTCTGGCGCGGCGCCCTGAGCGTGGCCCTGCCCGCCGACGCGGTCAACGCCGGCCAGAACGTGCAGCTTCGCTCGGTGGCCTGCGCGTCGGCGGGCAACTGCAGCGTTGTGGGGACCTACGCCGCCGTGGGCACCCATCTCGCCACCACGCAGGGACTGGTGCTCAACGAGGTGAACGGCACCTGGCAGAAGGCGCAGCAGGTGCACCTTCCCGGCGCCACCAACGTCAACCCATTCGTGGTGCTTAATCAGGTGGCCTGCGCCGGCGCGGGTAACTGCAGCGCCGTCGGCTCCTACATCGACAGCAACGGCGCCACCCACGGCCTGGTGGTGAACGAGAGCGCCACCCGGTGGGCGCCCGGCCAATCGCTGCTGCTGCCCGGCAACGCCAGCCCCTACCCCGACGCCTCCCTGAGCGCGGTGACCTGCGTCGCGCCCGGCACCTGCAGCGCGATCGGCAACTACGAGAACACGTCGGGCGTCGGCGAAGGCCTGGTGGTGTCGCAGAGTTCGCACGTCTGGCGGCGGGCTACGGCCATGGTCATGCCGACGGGGGCCCGCACCAATCCGGACGTCTTCTTCTACGGCTTCAACGCCATCTCGTGCTCCTCGGCCACCAACTGCAGCGCCGGCGGGCAGTACACCGACAGCACCAACCACTACCAGGGCTTTTTCGTCAGCGAAGTGAACGGCGTGTGGCAGGGAGCGGTGGAACTCAAGTTGCCCGCCGACGGGACCCAGGTCGGCAAGAACGGCGGCGTGGTGGCCCTATCGTGTCGCTCCAGCGGCGACTGCAGCGCGGGCGCCGCGTACCTCGACGCCTCGGGTTTCTACCAGGCCCTGGTGACCAACGAGGTCAACGGGACCTGGCAGGCGGGCACCAAGGTGACCCTGCCCGCCAGCGCGACCAGCGTGGGCGTCGACGGCGGCGTCTACGGGCTGGTCTGTCAGAGCCCGAACATCTGCACGGCCTCGGGCAGCTACCAGCGCAGCACCACGGTGTACGAAGGGTTCACCCTCACCGTCAACTGATCAGGGCCCAAAAAGATTCATCCACCGTCTACTTTCCGGTCGCTCGGTTTTCACCTTGCGATAACTCAACCTCCTTACGTTGGCCTGGTGACACGTGAACGATCTCTCACCCTCCTGCGTTATCGCCAGCGTGTCGCCCCCCGCCGCTGGGTCGCCCGTGATTAACGCCGAGGGCCGCAGCGTCGTGCTCGTCGTCGAGGACGAGCCCAGCTACCAAGAGGCCCTCCACATCGGGCTCACGGTCGAAGGCTTCGTGGTCGTCGGCGCCAGCACCCTGGCCCAGGCCCGCTCGCTCATGTCGAGCACCCACCCCGACCTCGTGCTGCTCGACGTGATGCTGCCCGACGGGTCGGGCATCGACTACTGCCGCGAGATCTACGACTCCTCCCGGGTGCCCGTCATCATGGTCTCCGCGCGCACCAGCGAGGTCGACGTCGTGCTCGGCCTGGAGATCGGCGCCGCCGACTACGTCACCAAGCCGTTCCGCCTTCGCGAACTGGTGGCGCGCATGCGCGCGGTGCTGCGCCGCCCCGTGGCCAACGACGACGAGGAGACGGTGAGCTTCGGCGACCTGCGCATCGACGTCGTGCGCCGCACCGTGACCAAGGAAGGCATCGAGATCGAGCTCAGCCGCAAGGAGTTCGACCTGCTGGCGCTCTTTGCGTCGCGCCTCGGCCAGGTGGTCACCCGTGAGCAGTGCCTCGACACCCTGTGGTGGGGACTCGAACTCGCGGACACCCGAACCCTCGATACTCACGTGAAGCGGCTGCGCCAGAAGATTGAGAGCGACCCCGCCAACCCCCGTCACCTCCTCACCATCCGTGGCGTCGGATTCCGCCTCGACGCCTAGCCTGAAGGCATGCGGATTGGTGAGGTGGTTCCCGACTTCACCTTGAGCGACCAGTTCGGCGAGTCGCGGACGCTTTCAACCCTCTTGAGCGACGGACCCATCGCCCTCTTCTTCTATCCGGCGGCGATGACCACCGGCTGCACCAGGGAGTGTCGGAACTTCCGCGACCTGGCCGGCGACTTCAAGGCCTTGGGGGCCCAGCGCATTGGTATCTCCATGGACAGCGTCGAGCGACAATCGCAGTTCACCGAGAAGAACCAGCTGGACTACCCGCTGCTGGCGGACGTCGACGGCACGGTCGCGCGTCTATTCGGCGTCAAGCGCACGCTCGACGTGCTCAAGGTGAAGCGCTCCACCTTCGTGATCGCCCGCGACCGACGGGTGGTGGACGTCATCCACAGCGAGACGAACATGAACGCCCACGCGTCGCGGGCCTTGGAAGCCCTTCGGGCGCTGGGTTAGCCCGCGATGATGGCGGGGGCCGGATCCGAGAGGAACCGGCCGATGTGCGCGAGCACCACCGAGGCCATGGCGCCGTCGATCTGGCGATGGTCGAAGGACATGGCCAGTTCCACGACCTGTCGCACCACCACGGCGTCGTCGACCACCCAGGGCGCCTTGGCGATCTGACCGATGGCCACGATGGCCCCGGTCCCCGGCGGCAGGATGGGCATCGCCGCGTCGACGGCCATGGGTCCGACGTTGGTGATGGTGAGCGTGGTGCCGATCATCTCATTGGGCGTAGTGGTGCCCTTGCGCGCCTTGTCCACCAGGGTGTTGAGCGCCTCGGCCATGCCCACGAGCCCCAACGCGTCGGCGCCCTTGATGTTGGGCACGATGAGGCCGCGATCGGTGGCGGCCGCGATGCCCAGGTTCACCGAGCGCCGCACCACCACCTCGCCCGCCGCGGCGTCGAAGCTCGAGTTGATGCCGGGATAGTTCCGGGCCGCGTCGCAGACCGCCAAGGCCGTGATGGTGAGCGGCGAGAGACGCAACCCCGCGAGGGAGGACTGCTTCTTGAGCGACTCCAGCAGCTCCATGGTCCGGGTGGCATCGACGCGCACCCACACCGCGGCGTGGGGCGCGCTGAAGGCGCTCTGGACCATCGCCTCGCTCATGGAGCGAAGGACGCCCTTCACCGCGATGCGCTCCTCCTTGGGGCCGGTGGCCCAGGACTCGATCTCGCGGCCGACGAAGCGTGAGGTGGTCGTGGGACCCGTGATCGGGGCGCTGACCCGGGCCGGCGCGGCCGTCGTCGTGCCGTTGGGGTGCAGCGCGCGCTCGACGTCGTCGCGGGTGATGAGCCCGTCGCGGCCGGTCCCCTGCAGGGTCGCCAGGTCGACGCCCTGCTGCTTGGCGTAGAGGCGAACGGGCGGGGTGGAGCGCGGGGCCAGGCCCGGCGTCGTCGTCACGACCGCGGCGGCCGGCGCCGCCGGTGCCGCGGCGGGTGCCGGTGCGGCGCCCTGTCGTCGATGCTTGCGCGTGGCCAGACCGTCCTCGTTGGCCACGCCGTAGCCCACCAGGACCGCTTGGCGACCCTCGTCGCTGGTGGCTTCGGGCAGGGACTCGGCGCTCGCGGCCGCGGCCGCGGCGGGCGCCTTGGCCTTCGACGCGCCGCCCACCTCGAAGGTGATGAGGGGCTTGTGCACTTCCATGACGTCGCCGGGATTGCCGTGCAGCGTCACGATGGTGCCCGCGTAGGGGCTGGGCAGCTCGACGGTGGCCTTGGCCGTCTCAATGTCCACCAGGGGCTGGTTGAGGATGACGGTGTCGCCGACCTTCACCTTCCACTCGACGATCTCGGCCTCGACCAATCCTTCGCCGACGTCGGGCAGTAAGAAGATTTCTTCGCTCACCTAGAATCCCATCACTCGGTCCACGGCGTCCAGGATCCGGTCCACCGTAGGTCGGTAGTCGTCCTCCAAGCGGGTCGGCGGATACGGCACGTGATAGCCGCTCACCCGCACGCCCGGCGCGCGCAGCGAATAGAAGCAGCGCTCGCTCAACTCGGCCACGATCTCCGAACCGACCGAGGCGGTGTGGGGCGATTCCTGGACCGCGATGAGGCGGCCGGTCTTGTTGATCGACGCGATCATGGTGTCGAGGTCCAGGGGCGCCAGGGACCGCGCGTCGATGACCTCGACGGAGATGCCCTCGGTCTGGGCCGTGTCGGCCGCGCGCAGGATGGTCTTGAGCGAGGCGCCGTAACCCACGATGGTCACGTCGCTGCCCTCGCGGCGCACGACGGCGTCGAAGAGCCCGTGGGGCGGGTTCTCCAGGTCGACCTCGCCCTTCTCCCAGTAACGGCTCATCGGTTCGCAGAAGATGATGGGGTCGTCGTGCTCGATGGACTGCTGGATCATCCAATAGGCGTCGTTGGCCGTGGAACACGACACCACGCGCAACCCGGCCGTCTGGGCGAAATACGCCTCCGGGCTCTCCGAGTGGTGCTCGATGGCCCCGATGCCGCCCTGGAACGGCAGGCGGATGACCAGGCCCATGTTGTAGACGCCGTCGCTGCGCTTGTGGAGCTTGGCCACCTGCGAGACGATCTGGTCGAAGGCCGGGTAGACGAAGCCGTCGAACTGGATCTCGACGATGGTGCGGTAGCCGCGGATGGCCAGGCCCACCGCCGTGCCCACGATGGCCGACTCGGCCAACGGGGCGTCGATGACCCGGTCCTCGCCGAAGTCCTTCTGCAGCCCGTCGGTGATGCGGAACACCCCGCCGAGCTTGCCGATGTCCTCGCCCATCAGGAGAACCTTCTTGTTCTTCTCCATTGCGCGGCGCAGACCCTCGTTGAGGGCCTTGGCCATGGTCATGGTGGTCGTTGCCATCAGTGTGAACCTCCGCTGATACCCATCTCAATCATCTCACGGCGCCCTTCGTCGATCAACGGATGCGGCGCGGCGTAGGCGTGGTCGAACATGGTGATCGGGTCGGGTCGGCCCATGGCCAGCACGTCCTCGCGCAGCTGCAGGGCCATGGCTTCGGCCTCGGCGGTCACCTCGTTGAGCGCGGTCTTCTTCACCTTGTACTCGTGCACCAGCAGCGACTTCACCCGCTCGACGGGGTCGCGGTGCTTCCAGACCTCCACCTCGGCGTCCACGCGGTAGCGCGTCGGGTCGTCGGAGGTGGTGTGGGCCCCCATGCGATAGGTGAAGGCCTCGATGAGCGTCGGCCCGCCGCCCACGCGCGCGAGCTCCAGGGCGCGCCTGGTGACCTCGTAGACCGCGAGTACGTCGTTGCCGTCGACGCGCACGCCGGGAAACCCGAAGCCCTCGGCGCGATGGTAGAGAGGGATCTTGGCCTGCAGCGACGACGGCTCGGAGATGGCCCACTGGTTGTTCTGCAGGAAGAAGACGACCGGGGCGTTGAACGAGGCGGCCCACACGAAGGATTCCAGCACGTCGCCCTGGCTGGACGCGCCGTCACCGAAGAAGGCCACCACGGCCTCCTCGGCCCCGTCGCGCTGTACGCCCATGGCGTAACCGACGGCGTTGAGGGCCTGGTTGCCCAGCACCACCGTCGGCACGGAATGGCGGTACTTCTGAGGATCCCAGCCGCCGTTGCTGACCGCGCGAAAGAGTCGGAACCAGTCCACCGGCGGAATCCCCCGGCACCAGGCGATGCCGTGCTCGCGGTAGGTGGGGAACGTGAAATCCATCGGTCCCAGGGCCCGACCGGCGCCGATCTGGGCGGCCTCCTGGCCTTGGATGGGCGCCCAGAGGGCCAGCTGACCTTGACGCTGCAGCGACGTGCCCTCGTTGCAGATGCGCCGGATGATCACCATGTCACGATAGAAACCGAAGATCTGATCGCCGCTGAGGGTGCTCTCGTAGTCCTTCTGCGTGACGCGCTCGCCCTCCGGCGACAGCAGCTGCACAAGTTCTTCGTCGGCCATCAGCCCTCCTTCGGCGTTGTAAGACTTTGCTACCTTACCCTCGTACGATAAAGCGGTGTCCAGGCTCTTCGTCGACGTCAGCCCCCTGCGCGCCAACCGACAGTTCAGCCTGCTCTTCTACGGTCAGCTGGTCTCCATGGCCGGCAGCAACCTCACCATGGTGGCCGTGCCGCTGCAGGTCTACTTAGAAACCCACTCGAGCCTCTGGGTCGGACTGGCGAGCCTCATCCAGCTGCCCTTCCTGATCGTCGGCGCGCTCTGGGGCGGCGTGCTGGGCGACCGGCTCAACCGGCGGTCCCTCCTGGTGAGCAACTCGTTGATCCTGGCGGTGTTGAGCGCCGGGCTGGCCCTCAACGCCCAGCTGCACCACACCCATTTCGTGTTCCTGATCATCCTGGCCGCCCTGGCCGCCGGCTTCGGTGGCTTCTCCGGGCCTATCCGCACCGCGGCCATCCCCCAGCTCGTCCCGCCAAATAAGCTGGTCGCGGCCTATTCGCTCAACCAGGTCATCGTGAACCTGGCCTCGGTGGCCGGTCCCGGCGCCGCCGGGCTCCTGATCGCGAGCGTCGGCCTGTCCGCCTGCTACTGGGTCGACGCCACCACCTTCGTGGTCCTCGGATTCTTCACGTTCCTCATGGCCCCCATGCCGGCGAGCGGGCACCACGCGGGCACCCGGATGCTGCGTGCCATGGGCGACGGCTGGCGCTACGTGCGCAGCCACGCCACCGCCCAGGCCGTCTACCTGGTGGACCTCAACGCCATGGTCTTCGGGCTACCGCGAGCCCTGTTCCCCGCCGTGGCCCTGACGCTCTACCACGGCGGCCCGCGGACCGTCGGTCTGCTCTACGCCGCCCCGGGCGCGGGGGCGCTACTCATGGCGGTGCTAACCGGGTGGTTGGAGCGCATTCGGCGACAGGGGCGCCTGGTGGTCCTGGTGGTGGTGACCTGGGGCGCGGTGATCACCATCTTCGGGCTGGTGCACGTGGTGTGGGTGGGCCTTCTCTGCCTGGGGATCGCCGGGGCGACCGACGTGATCTCGACCATCCTGCGCAACACCATCCTGCAGAACGCCATCACCGACGAGTACCGCAGCCGCATCTCCTCCATCCAGATGGCCGTGGTCACCGGAGGGCCCCGTCTCGGCGACTTCGAGTCGGGCCTGGTGGCCGGGCTCACCACCACGGAGTTCTCGATCGTCTCGGGCGGCGTAGCCTGCATCGTCGGGGCGCTCAGCCTCATCCGCTGGCGTCCCACCTTCTGGCGCGACACCGTGGCCTAGTTGGCTACGACGACCGCACCGGGATCGAGCGACGCGACGCGTTGGTGACCGCCGCCAGCTGACCGCAGGCCGCGTCGATCGAACGGCCGCGGGTGTTGCGCACGGTCACGTTGATCCCGAGGGCCTCGAGGCCGTCGGCGAAGGCTCGCACCCGCGCGGCCGAGGAGCCGAGCACCAGGTAGCCGGGCGTCGGATTGAGCGGGATCAGGTTGACGTGCGCGCGCAGCGACTCGGCGTAATCGGCCAGCTCGTGCAGGGCCTGTTCGGTATCGTTGACCCCGTCGATCAGGGCCCACTCGAAGCTGAGGCGCCGCGAGGTGGTGGCGATCCAGTAGAGGCAGGCCTCGTGCAGGCGCTCGAGGGGATAGCGGCGATTGAGCGGGATCAGCTCGCTGCGCGTCTCGTTGTTGGCCGCGTGCAGGCTGACCGCCAGCGTGAGGGGCAGGCCCTCGCGGGCCAGGCGCTCGATCGCCGGCGCGACGCCCACGGTCGACACGGTGAGGTGGCGCGCGGACATGCCACGGTACTCGTGCAGGCGTTTTAACACCTCGACCGTCACCCGGTAGTTCTCGAGCGGCTCGCCCATGCCCATGAAGACCACGTTTGAGAGGCGGCGCGGCGCGGCCTGGCGCGCGGCGAACATGACCTGCTCGAGCACCTCGCCCGCGCTCAGGTGGCGGGTGAAACCGGCCTGGCCGGTGGCGCAGAACGTGCAGCCGACGCCGCAGCCCGCCTGGCTGGAGACGCACACCGTCACCCGGTCGTCGTAGGCCATCAGGACGGTTTCGATGGTGGCGCCGTCGTGGAGGCGAAAGACCCACTTGCGGGTCATGCCCCGGTCGCTCTGGACGTCGTTGGCTACGTGCAGGCTGGGCTCGAACCTTTCGGCCAGCCGCGCGCGCAGGGCCTTGGGGATGGTGGTGATCTCGGCGAAGGGCTGCGCCTCGTCCCAGAGGCCGTGCCAGACCTGTTGCACGCGATAGCCCGGCTCGCCGTCGAGCAGATCGGCCAGCTCCTCTTTCGTGTACTCGTAGGCCGACGTCATCCAACCACGCTAGGACAACCACGCCCGCGACGACGCTCCCGATTCTCTGCTTGACTCTTACACGTCCGCCGACGCGGCACTGGTCCGAACACAGGAGATCACATGGAACTCAACAACACCTCGGCCGTCGTGACCGGCGGCGCCTCCGGCCTGGGCGAGGCCACGGCGCGCGCCCTGGCGGCGCGCGGCGTCAAGGTCGTGGTGGCCGACCTCAACGACGCCCGCGGCGACGAGATCGCTAAGGAGATCGGCGGGTCGTACGTCCACTGCGACGTCACGAACACCGAGGAGGTCATCGTCGCCCTCGACACGGCCACGGCCATGGCCCCGCTGTGGAGCACGGTCAACTGCGCCGGCATCGGCTGGGCCGCGCGCACCGTCGGCAAGGACGGCGACTACGCGTCCGCCCACGACCTCGACGTGTACCGCAAGGTGATCGAGATCAACCTCATCGGGACCTTCAACGTCTGTCGCCTGGCGGCGACGGCCATGAGCCACAACACCCCCGACGTCGACGGGCTGCGCGGCGCCCTCGTGAACACCGCCTCGGTCGCCGCGCAGGACGGCCAGGTCGGCCAGGTCGCCTACTCCTCCTCCAAGGGCGGCATCGTCGGCCTCACCCTGCCGCTCGCCCGGGACTTGGCCGCCATCGGGGTGCGGGCCAACTGCATCCTGCCGGGCCTGATCGACACCCCTATCTACGGCTCCGGGCCCCAGTCCGACGAGTTCAAGGCTCGCCTGGGTGCCGGCGTGCTCTTCCCCAAGCGCCTCGGCTACGCCGCGGAGTTCGCCTCGTTGGCGGTAGAACTGCTGGCCAACAGCTACATGAACGCCGAATCGGTCCGCATCGACGCCGGCATCCGGATGCAGCCCAAATAGCCGACACTCAGCGCCAATTCACCACGCCGGCGGTGATCCCCTCGACGCCGGTCGTCGAGATGCTTCGACAGATCGACCACACCCGCGTTGAGAGATAGAAGGCCGCGGGCGCGTTGAACCGGACCTCAAAGCCGTCAATCGTGGCGGGACGGCAGTAGGAGCGCGAGTAACTGGCGTGGGACTGGACCTCGAGCGCGATGCTGGCCTGGCCCCCCTTCGCCCGCAGGACCACGAAGCCACCTCGCTTGTTGGCGGTCTCCTGGAACGAGACCCGACCGACGGGAGTGCGCGACGTACCCAACACGGGCTGCACCTGGGGAACGCCGTTGAGGTAGCAGGCGGCGCGGCCCTTATTGGTAAAAGTGACCGCAAAATCGTGCGAGCTCGAGGGGATGCCGCTCACGCTCCGGCCGAGTACGGCCGTGGTGGCCTTGGCGGTGCAGACGCTCAGCCCCTCGAACGGCCCCGCGGGCAGCGTCGGAAGCTGGGTCCAGGTCGAGGCGTCGAGCGTGCGATAAGTGGCGAAGTTCTGCGCGCTGACGACGGCCCCCGAGGCGCCGAAGGTAGACATCGTCTCGGGGGCACCCCCGTAGATGTTCAGTGCCACGTTGGAACGGGACCAGTTCGATCCGCCGTCGGTGCTGTACTCGACGCCGCCGGCGGCTCCGCCCAGGGCCGCGAAGAGCAGGCCCCGGTCACCGTCGTAGAGCGTGTTGGACACGTCGCCAATTCCTCCGCGGTTGAGCCCCTCCTCGCTCGCGTGAGCCAGCTCGCTCCAAGACCTGCCGCCGTCGGAGGAGTCCCATAGCTCGGTGGTCCCTTGGTTCATGCCGCCATCTCCGAAGCAGGAGAGCAGCCAGCGGCCATCCTTCTCCAGCAGCAACTGGTTGATGTTGAGTTGCCCGCAGGGGTTCCTTAGGCGACGCCACGTGGCGCCGGAATTGATTGTCTCGAGCAACGCTGACCGCGGCGTGCCCCGGCCCTGGACGACCAGCACCGTCGACGGCGAGACCAGGGCGAGGACGTAACCCGCGCGCCACGGTCCCACGCCCGCGACGGGAAGGCTCGCTGTGAGATACGGCGTCGCAGCGCCGAGGAGATAGAGGGTCAGCTTGCTCGGGCACCTCGACGGATAGACCGGGGTCGCACGGTGGCACACGGCACTCACCACCGCCGTCCTATCTCCGCCGACGGCGAAGGTCGGATCGATCCCGGGCGTCACGACCTTCGACCAGACGAGACCGCCGTCGACGCTGACCCAGAGCGGGCCGTCGAAGAGCGAGAGGTAGCCGACCTTGGCGTTGAGGAAGTCGATCGTCGGCGCGTTGCCCCATCCGTAAGTACCGACGAAGGGAGGCACCGGTAACGCGGCCCGCACACTCCAGCTATCGCCGAGGTCGTGCGTTTGCACGAGGTAGTACCAACCTCGACCGTGATTGACCGGTGCAGCCACCGCGTAGCCCAGCGAGTTGCTCAGCATGTCGACGTCACCGAACGTCGTACCGGCGCCCAGCGTGGTGTCAGTGAGCAACGTGCCCGGCGCCACGTAGGGGGCCTTCAACGTGACCGACGCCGCGGCGGGCGGGCCGGTCATCGACACCGTGGCCGACGTGACCACGACCATCGACAGCGCGAGCGCACGAGCGATGCTGAATGATCGCGCGACGTATGACGGACACATCTGACCGAGCGTACGCTGCGTGCCCCACGAGCGCACATCACGACGCGGGTAGCGCGGTCTAGATCTCCCGGGCTTCGGCCACGTTGTCGAAGCGGGCGAACTCGCCGCGCCACGTGAGGTGCGCGGTCCTCGTCGGGCCGTTTCGGTTTTTGCCGACGATGATCTCGGCGTCGGACTTCTTGTCGTTCGCCACCTCGCCATACTGCTCGGGTCGAAAGAGGAAGAGCACGACGTCGGCGTCCTGTTCCAGCGAGCCCGACTCGCGCAGGTCCGACATGACCGGCCGCTTGTCCGCGCGGTCCTCGAGCTTGCGCGACAACTGCGAGAGGGCGATGACGGGGCACTGAAGCTCGCGAGCGAGGATCTTGAGGGACCGGCTCATGTCCGAAACCTCCACCTGACGGTTCTCGGCCCGTCCCCGCGAACTCATCAGTTGCAGGTAGTCCACGATCACCACGCCAAGGTCACCCTGCTGCTGTTTGATCCGGCGAGCGCGCGAGCGTACGTCCATCACGGTCAGGCTCGGATTGTCATCGATGAACACTTGCGCCGATTGCAAGAAGCCGAAGGCTTCGTGCGCGCGGTTCCAGTCGGCGTCGCTTAGGTCGCCGGTGCGCAGCTTGGATGAATCGATCCGGGCCGTCGACGCCAGGATGCGTTCGGCCAGTTCTTGACGGCTCATCTCGAGCGAGAAGAAGAGCGCGGGACGCTTCACGACCGCCCCGACGTGGATGAGGATCCCCAGCGCGAAAGCCGTCTTCCCGGTACCCGGGCGGGCGCCGATGATGGTCATGCTGCTGGGTTGCAGGCCCTGGAGGATCAGGTCGAGCGACTTGTACCCCGTCTCCAAGCCGTTGAACTGGCCCCTGGTCTCGCCGCGCTCCTCGAGGATGTCCGCTTCGCTCAACAGCAGGCGCTGCAAGGGGGATACGGTGTCGATCCTGCGGTTGTCCCCGATCTGATTGATCTTGCGTTCGGCCTCGTCGATGAGTCCCACCACGTCGTCGGTCGCCACGTAGGAGTCGTCGACGATCTCTCCGCCGACCGCGATGAGCCGACGTTGCTGCGCCTTGTCGCGAACTATCTCCGCGTAGTGCTGCGCGTTGGTGGCCGAGGGCGTGTTCATCTGCAGCGATGACAGGACTGCGAGTTCGATGGCCACAGCCCCTCGCTCCTGCAGCTTCGCCTGCACCGTCACGTAGTCGACCGGTTCACCCGCGTGCGTGAGCGCCATGATCGCTCCGAAGATCTGCCCGTGCAGCGGACGATAGAAATCTTCGGCCTGCACGGTCTCGTACGCAACGCTCACGGCTTCAGAGGAAAGCAGCATCGCACCGATGAGCGACTCTTCTGCTTCGATGGCACTCGGTGGAATTCTCCCGCCGTTTGTGACGGTTCTACTTCGGTCAATATCCACTTGAGTCATAAGACCTCAACGGTCGCAGGTTTGAGCTGTGTCTCACAAGAACAACAACGTGGGGAAATGTCTGTGTTTAACTTCACCGCGCACATACTGGCAATCCCCTGTGACATAGAAGGTGCCGGGGACCACGCCCCGGCACCGTACACGACAAAAAATCTAAGTGTTACTTCGCGACAACCTCTACGTTGAACGTCGCGACCACGCCATCGAACAACGTCGCGGACACGCTGGCCGTGCCGAGCTCTTTGATGTGTTCCACCAAGTGGATCATGTGGCGGTCCAACGAGATGTTGGTCGCCGTGCGAATCGCGTTCACGATGTCGGCTTCGCTCACTGAACCGAAGAGGCGACCATTCGAACCGGCACGAGCCGATACGCTCAGCGCCGCTTGCTCGATCAGCGCACGCTGCGCCTCGGCGGCTTCGCGACTCGCGGTGTCGCGAACATCGCGACCCTTACGCATCGACGCCGCCTGGATCTCCATCGTGTCGTTCGCGGCCAACGCCGCACCAGAGGGCAGCAAGAAGTTCCGCGCGTAGCCGGACTTCACTTCGACGATGTCGCCGCGTCGTCCTACGCCGCGCACGTCACTTCGTAGGAGTACCTTCATTCGCTCACCTGCTCCACGAGTTCGGCCTCGACCACGACGTCGTCAGTCGACGTTTCGTCGACCGCGCCTGGTTCGAGCACGACACCCTCGAGCGTCGCCTCGGCGTCACGGTCTTGACGAGGACCGCGAGGACCGCGGTCGCTGCGCTCCCCTCGGTCGTTACGTCCGCCACGTCGTTCGGTCACGGTGCGCTGCGTGTAGGGAAGCAGCGCCAACTCGCGAGCCGTCTTGATCGCGTCGGTGACGTCACGCTGGTGCTGCTGGCAGTTGCCCGAAACCTTGCGCCCGCGGATCTTGCCGCGATCGGAGATGTACTTGCGCAGCTGGGCGAGGTCCTTGTAGTCAACCGTGGCCACGCCGTGCTGGCAGAACGAGCACGGCTTCTTCTTGGTGCGACGGTTGTCGATCTTGGGCGCGCGCTTCGGCGGCTTGGGGTTGTTAATACGGGGCATTAGAAGGGCTCCTCATCAAACGCGTAGGCGGCGGGCTCGTTGGACCGAGGGGCGCTCGTGGGCCGGTCGCCCGAGCTGAAGTTGCTGCCCTCCGGGCGGGGTGTCTTGGTGACCACGGCGGTGGCGTAGCGCAGGGACGGCGCGATCTCGTCGGCGTTGATCTCGACGATCGAACGCTTGTCGCCGTTCTCGGTCTCCCAGCTGCGCTGCTCCAGGCGGCCGGTCACGATGACCCGGGCCCCCTTCTGCAGCGAGTTGGCCGCGTTTTCGGCCAGCGGGCCGTAGCCCTGGACCTCGAAGTACGAGACGCGCTCCTCCCACTCCTGGGTCTGCTTGTTCTGCCAGCGCCGGTTGACGGCGACCGAGAGGCGCACCGCGGCCTGTCCGGAGTTCAAGAACTTGAGTTCGGGGTCGCGGGTGACGTTCCCCACGACGGTGATGGAATTGTCGGGCATTTCTTCTCCTTAGGTTTCTGGTCGTCCGAACTTACGCTTTAGCCGTGACACGGCGGGCGTTCGTTCGTTCGTGGCGTCGCAGGATCTTGAAGCGGAGGACTTCGTCCGACAGGGTCAGAATCCGGTCGAGCTCGACCACCGTCGAGGGCTCACCGCTGAACTCCACCAGCACGTAGTAACCCTCTTTGCGCTTGTTGATCTCGTACGCCAAGGGACGCTTGCCCCAACGGTCGATGTTTCCGGGACTGCCACCACTGCTGCGAATGGTCTCGAGCCCTCGATCAAGGGCGATTTGGATGGTCTGTGCGTCGACGGCGGTGTCGAACACGATCATGGTTTCGTAGGGCCTCATGGCCGGTTCCTTTCCCTCTGGTCCGGCTCGGCCGGGCTCTGCGGAAACAGAGCAGGGTTCTCTCGGTACTTCCCCATCTATATGGGAAAGACAACTCTACTCCCTGGCGCCCAATTTGGCTAGTTGAGCAGGTCCTCGGGATTGGGGTAAGCCTCGGATTCGCTCGGAAACGAGCCGCTGCGCACGTCGGCCGCGAAACGACCGATGGCCTCGGTGATCTCCGACCCCAGCTGCGCGTACTGGCGCACGAACTTGGCCGGCGGGTGGTTCGTCAGGCCCAGGATATCGTGGAACACCAGCACCTGGCCGTCGGTGTCCGGCCCCGCCCCGATGCCGATGGTCGGGATCTCGAGGGCCTCGGTCACCCGGGTGCCCACAATGCTGGGCACCCCTTCGAGCACGATGGCGTAGACGCCCTCGTCCTGGAGCAGCATCGCGTCCTTGGTCAGCCACTCCGAGGCCTCGCGGGTCTTGGCCTGGACCTTGAAGCCCCCGAGGGCCAGCACGCTCTGCGGCGTCAGCCCCAGGTGACCGATGACGGGAATCTCCGCCTCGGTCAGCGCGCGCACCAGTTCCACCCGGGGCCCTTCGATCTTGACCGCCTCTGCGCCCGCCTCCTTCACAAAGCGGACCGC
>Ga0187863_10001335_pt1 | contig 19950 bp, 23 predicted proteins | sample June2016WEW_11_1_FD_132975 | JGI IMG/M metagenome (GOLD analysis project Ga0187863, IMG submission 132975) | Peatland microbial communities from SPRUCE experiment site at the Marcell Experimental Forest, Minnesota, USA - June2016WEW_11_10 | ecosystem: Environmental > Terrestrial > Soil >... | reverse complement strand
TTGGCCGGCGTTTCCGTTCTGATAGTCAAAAAACCGCTGGCCGCCGGCGCCGCCACTTCCCCCGGCGCTTTGGGTGCCGCCTCCGCCGCCGCAGCCATCCGGCCCATCTCTGTAGCAGTCACCGCCGCCTGCGCCGCCGAGGCCTCCGCCGCCCGCACCGCCATTGCCCGTGCCGTAAAAAACGCTGGGGCCGCCACCACCGCCGCCGCCGCCCGCGATGACGACGCGGTTGGCCAATTTATCACCGCCCTGGCGTATGTCCGAAGCGCCGCCTCCGCCGCCGCCGTTTCCACCACTCCCGCCGGTGCTGCCGCCGTTTCCACCGCCGTTGAATCCGCCGGCAGTTGCACCCTCGCCGCCAACGAGGACCGCGAGTTTCTCTCCAGGCGTCACCGGGATCGTCGCCTTCACGCTCCCGCCGGCGGCACCGGCGGATTCACTGCCGTAGCCACCGGTCGAGCCGCTACCGCTCGCACCGAACGCAAGAATTTTTATCGTCGTCACTCCGGCCGGCACCTCGAATGTCTGCCGGTGCGCGGTGTATTTGAACGTTTGGGTGTGCACCAGCTCGGAGCCACTGCCTAGTCCGGTTACTCCTGGTAATGCTCCGCTGCCGCCGTGCGTCGAGCAAGCTGCCACAAGCGCCGTTAATAAAGCGCTCGACGTTACGCAAAGTACGCCGCGGCCAAAACGTGTAATCTTCATCGCCTGCCTCCCGGAGCCGAACGGATCGGAGGCTGACGTGGTTCGCCGCCGCGGCTCCGTTCCATCGCGAACCAGGTTGCGAGGGCCTAAGAACGTATGACCGGGGTCGGGATTCCGGGCTCGCTTGAAAAGGGAGAGAGTTTATGTCGATAACGGTCATTGGTTCCGGCTTCGGCCGAACAGGCACGGCGTCGCTGAAGCGCGCGCTCGAGATGTTGGGTTTTGGCCCGTGCCACCACATGGAAGAAGTAATGGAAAATCCCGAACAGGTGACGCACTGGCGAGCGTTTGTCGCCGGAGAACCGGTTGATTGGGGCGACGTTTTCAAAGGCTATCACGCCCAGGTTGACTGGCCAGGCTCCCATGTTTGGCGCGAACTCGCCGCGGCCTACCCCGATGCGAAGGTCATCCATTCGGTGCGGCCGGAGGACGCATGGTGGAACAGTTTTTCCGCCACGATCGGCCGCCTGTTCCTCAATTACAAAGAGATGCCGCTGCCGCCTCACGTTACGGCGATGATGGAGGCGATGGAGATCGCGATCGTCGAGCAAACCTTCGGCGGCGAACTTACGAACAAGGAGAGCGCATTGGCCGCGTACCGCCGGCGTACCGAAGAGGTCCGCTCCGCGATTCCGCCCGAGCGGCTCCTGGTGTTTGACGTGGCCGAAGGCTGGGCGCCGCTGTGCGCGTTCCTCAACGTGACAATCCCAAACGAGCCGTTCCCGCGCGTGAACTCGACTGAGGAATTCTTGCAATTCTTTGATGAAGGGAAGCCGCTCCCGCCAACCCCAAAGGTCAAAAGCTCGTAGCATTGCGGTCGATCCCGTTCGTATTGACGAGGGTACGCAAGGAACAGGCGAGCGGCGTAGTCAAGCTGTAAGAGGCACTCGATAACCGTAAAAGGATGGGCTATGTTCATTTCGGTCATTCACAGGATCAGCGACCGCGATGCGTTTTGGGCCGCCGCGGACGGCGCAACCAACGACATCCCCGCCAATCTCAAGCTGCATCAAACCGTGACGGGCAAAGACCGTTCGACGGCGATCTGCTTGTGGGAGGCCTCCTCGGTCGACGACGTTAGGAGCCTTCTCGAGCCGCTCTTCGGACGCGTCTGCAGAAACGAATACATTCAAATCGACCCTTCAAGCTCGATGGGACTCCCTACAGCTGCAAGCACCACCGCTTGAGCGATGCTCCACTCGCCGTCAGCAGACCCCGCCATTAAAAGGACTACCGCCTTGCTATCTCTCCGCTCTCCGTTAGTTTTCGTCCGTGTCGCCGCAATCGCCGGCGTTACAGCAGCTTTGCTTGCCGGTTGCGGCAGCCAATCGTCGCTACCGGGTGTGCCGTTGGGCACGTTCGCGCAAAGCGGCGCGCGGCTCGTCCGCGCGAACAGTTCGCCGCCGGTGCAGGCGGCACTTGAATGGCTCATGACGGACGGCACCGTCCTGGTTCAATCGGGCAACAACGGCAACCAGTGGTACAGCTACGCGCCCGACTCGTCCGGTAGTTACGCTGACGGAACGTGGACACAAGTTGCTTCGATGCCCGCGGGCTATAGTCCGGATGCCGGCGCCTCGCAAGTTCTTGCTGACGGCCGTTTCTGGTCCAGCGGCGGTGAGTACAACAACAACCAGTTCGACCTCACCAATCTCGGCGCGATCTACGATCCCGTGAAGAACAAGTGGGCGAAGCTCGGTCATCCGTCGCGCTGGAGCTGGATCGGCGACTCTCCATCAACCATGCTGCCCAACAACCTCGTGCTCATCGGCGACAAGCTGCACGAGTGGGACGCAACCTATAATCCCAAGACGAATAAATGGACCAGTGTCGGCGACTCCGGCAAGGCCGACTTCAACGCCGAGGAAGGCTGGACGCTGCTCGCCGACGGCACCATCCTCACCATTGACGTGAAGAACGACCCGAACTCCGAGATTTACAACCCCTCGACTCAAACGTGGAAGACCGCCGGAGATACGCCCGTTATCCTCGCTTCGCACTGGGCCTCGGGCGGCTGCCTCCAGTACGGTCCAAAGAAGAAAGATTGCTACTATCCGCCGGGCGAGATCGGCCCTGCCATTCTGCGTCCCGACGGCAGCGTCTTCGCGACGGGTTCGGGCGAGGGCGTCAGCGGTACGGGAACGGGCCACACCGCGATCTATTATTCAACCGGCAGCAAAGCCGGCACGTGGGCCACAGGCCCCGATTTCCCCAACAACGACAACGCCGCCGATTCGTTCGGACTTCTCGAGCCCAGCGGCAACGTGATGGTTTTTGGTGACTCCGGCGGCGTATACGAGTACAACGGCAAGACGTTCACGGCTCTGAACGGCGTGGCGTCCTGCCCGCCGATTCTGCTGCCCACCGGACAAGTCGGGCTCTTCTGTTCGTCGTCGGTCGAACTGTACACGCCGACGGGTTCGCCCAAATCCGGCTGGGCGCCAACGATCAAATCGTTTCCGAAGAGCATCGCGCCGGGCAGCTCCTACAAGATCACGGGTACACAGTTCAACGGTCTCTCTCAGGCGATGGCCTTCGGCGACGAGTACCAGACCGCGACGAACTATCCGCTGGTTCGCATCACCAACAACGCGAGCGGCAACGTGATCTACGCCCGCACCCACGATCACAGCACGATGGGCGTCGCCACCGGCTCGAAGATCGTTTCGACGATCTTCGACGTCCCGTCAAGCATCGGCTCGGGCGCCAGCACGCTGGTCGTCGTCGCCAACGGCATCGCGTCCAAACCCGTCAACGTAACGGTCTCGTCGGCGCGCCGGATGCGCGGTCGGCTGCGCTAGGCGCGCTAGGACTAACAACATTCGGCTGCGGATACTTGGCGGTGTGTTGGCGGCCGCGCTCGTTGGCTGCCATCCGGCGAGCTTTCAATCCGGCATGTTGCCGACGACAGGCAGCGCTGCTGCTGCGATAGGCCCGAAGAGCTGTCGGGAGCGCGTAAACGACACCCTGGCAAAGCTTGAGGAGTGCATCCAACGCGCCTCGCTATGGCGCGATCTCTCGGAGTTTCAGCAGATTGCCAACGAGAATCCGGGCCCCCGAGGTCACGCCAGCCGCGACACCGGAACACCCGGCTATGCGGCCTCGGTCGCCTACGTGGCCAAGCTCGTGCGAGCCGCGGGTTATACCGTCACCATTCAGCGCTACATCTACACGAAGAAGCGCACGCAACATAAGAGCGACGTCGACTACAACCTCATCGCCGATTCGCCTTTCGGCGGCCCGCGCAGCGTCGTCGTGATCGACGCACATCTTGACGCAATCTACGGTGCCGGCATGCTGGACAACGCGTCGGGCTCAACGACGATTCTGGAGGTCGCGCTCAACCTGGCCAAAACCCACACGCGCAACCGCCTGCGGTACATATGGTTCGGCGGTGAGGAGCTGGGCCTGCTCGGCTCGCGCTATTACACGACTCACTTATCGCATGCCGAGCTAAAGCGCATCGTCTTCGATGTCGACGCGGACGTCACGGCCACACCGAACTTCGACATCCTCATCGCCGACCCGGCCAACGCAACGAAGGTCAAGCGCTTTCCGCGCAACGTCGTTCCGCAGTCGAAGATCGGCAACGATTTCTTCGCCGACTTCTTCAACACCGGTGGCGTCGTCTCTCGCCCGGCGGGCTTCGGCAACGACGGTACGGACTCTCTCTCCTTTAGCCTAGCCGGCGTTCCGAACTCCGGCATTCTCACCGGACAAGACTGCTGCAAACGGCGATGGGAGACGCTACTGTGGGGCGGCTATCGCGGCGATTATGAGGGCGTCGTCCCCGGTTTCCACGAGGCCTGCGTCGATAAGCCGAATCGTTGGTGCGACAATCTTTCCAACAACGATCCGTTCGTGCTGGAACTGACGTCCAAAGCCGTGGCCTACGTGACCTTCAAGCTCGCGAACCGGCGCTTACCCTAATCGCGCTCAGGGAAGAATCCATCTCCCGTGAACGTGATTTGGGGTTTGGGAGCCCGGTACTGCGTGCGGCAAGATGCGCACGCCTTCATGTGGCTGTGGGGCCTACTCTTGGCGCTCGGCGGTGCCGCCTTCCTAGTACGCCGGACTGGAAGGCGTTTCGAGGCGGCCGTTCTTCTGTTTTTTGCGGTCTGCACCGGCGCGCTCGGGTTCACGATCTTCTACGGGTGCTACGCGTCGGCACCGTACTCGATGGGGCTCGGTGCACCCGGTGTTTCCGCGGCAAGCTTTACGACGTTCACGTGCCTGGGCCAAGGCGCTTTTTCGAGGGCCATGGCATGGACAATTGTCGCCTTGTCGTGCAGTGCCGCGCTCGGATTGGTCGCCTGGGGCCGATCGCGCAGCAGGTCCGCGGCGTTTCGTGCTTCCCTCTATGCCGGTGCGGCGCTCTTGCTCCTCGTCGCGGGCGCCGCCGGCTTTGGTGCGTTCTTCGTTTTCTCTTGGTGCTCGTCGAGCCGCTTGTTTTAGCCCATGACACCCGGATACACGGTCGTTCTCCTCGCGATGGATCACTTGCAGATGGCCGTCGCGCGGGATCTGTCGGCGCGATATTGTCCGCACAGCAAAGCGGTCTCCCTGATGAGATTGTGTGCGATTTTAGCGATATTCGGCGCCGCCGCACTGGCGCTGTTCTTAGCCGCATACCGCACGAAGCACCCCTCGGGTCGAACGCCGCTATATATCATAGCCATCACCTTGCTGCTGTTCGCGATCGGCAGCACCGCGCTCGTTCTTTATGGACTATCCGGCTGCAGCGGTGCTGCAGCAGAGGGCCTCATTTGGGATTGGCCCTAGAGCGTCATGTGTTAGTTGACGCTAGAGCAGCCGCCAGAGCAAAGCGATTTCTATCGCATAGCAACAGAGCAGCACAAACGGACTGGTGAGCACGAGCCAGCGCGGCTGGTTTTCCGGGAACAGCCATGCGTGGAACGCGCGAACCGCGAGCGGCATCAGCGGCCACGTCGTTAGCGCTACGCTGATGGCATTTCCGAAAAACGTTCCGAGCGCCGGATTGAGCGTGCGCAGATTCGGCGTAAGGAACTTGAGTTCGAGCATGACAACCGGAAAGAGCGTGAGCAGAACGAGGCACGCCGTTTTCCAAATGCTGGGCGGTTTTCCGGTCGCCGGATCGTTCGGGACCCAGCCGGGAAAGGACGTATCCATCCGCTGCGCAACAAAACCGTGCGTCAGATCCTCGCTCTCTTTGAGCAGCTCTGCCCGACGCGGCGAACGCAGCCATCTCTCGAGATTCTCTTCGGTATCGAAGCGAAATACCGTCGTCCAGCCAGGCTCCTTTTGGTGTGGCGGCTGCACGAACGAGCCGACGTAGCCTGGAAACGCCTCCTGCGCTTTTTGAATGCGCTCGGCGAACGCCCGATAGGCCTCCTCCTTGCCCGGTTTGATTTGCGTGATGATGAGTTCGGTGGCGCTGTGCTGGGGAATGTATCCTGCCGCGGCCTGGCCGGCGAGCTGCATCACAATTCCGCCTTCGACCAGCGGAACCGCCTGCGTGATGAGGAATCGGCTCTCGTCGCCGTGGCGCCAGCGGCGCAACGAATCCATGCTGTCGAAGGACGCGAGCGCGATTGCTTCTTCTTGATCGGGCGGTGCCGGAGGACGGTATTCGAAGCTCAGCGCGCCCGGTGCCGCAAGCACCGCCGTTTGCCAGCGAACGTGCCACTGTGCGAACTCGGATTCTTTGTCCGGACGAACGCGCGCACAGAGTACGAGATTCGAATTTCCGGAATCGTCCGAGGATAGCACCCTCGATTAGTTTGCTAGAGCTGTTTCGAATACTTCTAGATTCGCACAGGTCGGCCCCAGACGCGCGCGAACCCCAGTTTGAAGGAGATTATTGTGACCGAACAAGACAAGAAATTCATGCGACGCGCGATCGAACTTTCAGCAGAGACTTCGCTCGTGAAAAAAGCCGGCGGAGTCTTCGGCACCGTTATCGTCGACAAGAATGGCGAGATTCTGGCCGAGGGAGCGAACCGAGTCGTCGCTGAAAACGATCCGACATGGCACGGCGAGATGGAAGCCATCCGCAAAGCCTGCAAAAAAGTCGGCAGCTTTAAGCTCGACGACTGTACGCTGTATAGCAGCGCGGAGTGCTGCCCGATGTGCGCGGCTGCCGCGTACTGGGCCGGGATCAAGAAGATCTACTTCGCAGCGACCGTCGGCGATGCGCTAGAGTACGGCAACTTCGACGACACGATGATCTACGCCGAGCTAAAGAAACCGACCACCGAACGCTCGATTCCCGCCGAGCAGATCCTGCGCGAGGAAGCCGTCGTGGTTTGGAAAGAGTACAAGAATATGGCCGGCAGGGTGCAATATTAGACGCGTTTCCAGACGAGGATATTTGAGCTACCCCAAATTTCAGGGGGCACCGTGCGAATGGTCAGCACGTCGCCTTCGATTTTGAACTGGCGTTCGAGCGTCGTTCCCATGAGATTGGTAAACACGCTCACTTCGACGTGATGGAAGACGCGATCGCCGCGTATGTCGTAGCGGCCGGCATATGCGAGAAAGTTCGCCAGAGCCTGCGTACGCTGCTCTTCGGTTGACGAGCTTCCGGATGGCGATTTTAACTCGGGACGGTGCGTTCCGGCGAGCACCGCAGCCATGTGTCCATCGGCGGTATAGAGCAAATACCCGACGGGCTCTTGCCCGAAGCGAGGTTTGGATGGGCCGCCCTTTTCGTCAATGTCGAAGCTCACGAGGCTCCAAGCACCCACGACTCCCTCACGCGGCGCCGCGCCGGCAGTGACGCTGCCAATCGCTGCTAGTGCTCCAAACGATGCGGCGAGTTCGAGTATGCCCCTTCGTGAGACAGGTGGCATTTTTATAGCACTCATTTCATCTCCAAGACTCAATCCGCCACGCCTCTTCTCTCGCCGGATTGATCAAGCCTTGCCCAAAACTCCGAGCGTTTGGCCGCACTGGTATCGCGCAGACAAGCTAGAACTGTTACAAGCTTCGCCGCCAAAAAGGAGGACCATGATGAATCGACGCACGTTTTCTATGACCCTTGCCGCCGGAGTCGCCGGCTCGTTGCTTGGGACGAAGACCGCTCGGGCCGCCTCCGTCGTACGCAACGTTGTTCTAGTTCACGGTCTGTATGCGGATGGCTCGAGCTGGTCTGAATGCATCGTACGCCTACAAGCTGCGGGTTTGAGTGTGACGGCGGTTCAAAACCCGCTAACTTCCTTTGCCGACGACGTCGCCGCCACGCGCCGCGCTCTCGCGATGCAGGATGGCCCAACGGTGCTCGCGGCGCATTCGTATGGAGGCATGGTGGCAACGGAGGCCGGCGGCGCCTCCAACGTTGCGGGCCTTGTCTACATCGCGGCTCGCGCCCCTGATTCGGGCGAAGACTACATGGCACTCGCGAAGCGATTCCCACTCCCTCCGGCAAGTGCGGGCCTCGTTACGAGCGATGGGTTTTCTCGCTTGAACTTGGATGCATTTCTCAACGATTTCGCAAACGGTGTTGACCCCGTCAAGGCCCGCGAACTCTACGCGGTGCAAGCGCCAAATGTCGCGACGCTCTCAGGCACGGCAAGAACGACTGTCGCTGCCTGGCGGGTCAAACCGTCGTGGTACGCCGTTTCTAAGCAAGATCGGACGATTAATCCGGACTTAGAACGATTTATGGCTGCGCGCATGAAAGCGACAACGATCGAGATTGATGCGGGTCACCTGTCACTAGTCAGTCATGCGCCGGAGGTTACGTCGCTAATCCTGCAAGCCGCGGGTCAAGCCAACTAGCCGCCTAAACAAACAGGACCGAGTTACACCTACACCAAGCCGAACATTGCGCGAGCCGCTTTCTGTTCGGGACTATCGGTGGGATCGAGGGAGACGCTAGTTCCGCGCCCTAAGACCTGGGCTTCGAGCATCGTAGCGCGGGCAGGGTCTACCAGGCGACAGCGCATTATCTCCGCTATCGCGTCTTTGATTTTCAATGGGGGCCTTTCGGGAGTCTAAAGTGGGGGGTTATGTGCAGTTGCGTGCCTTGATGCGAAAAGCCTCTAATTAAAGGCGGCGATCACTTTGCACCTATGCGATCGTCTAACCGTCGGTCAAGAGAGGCGAGGATTCAGGTTCGGTGGGCTCCGTGACAAGGCCGTTTTGCGTAACGCGAGTCGGCGCACACAATGCCATACATCTGGCACCCGGTCTCTTATGATTATTACATGTCACGAAAGAAACTTGCGCAACTGGGCGTTCCGATCGGAACGGCTACACATCGTCTCAGAAAGCTGCTCCTATTCCACCTCGCTTGCGAGCTTAAGCTCAACTACTGTCACCGCTGCCTACAAACGATCGGGTCACCGGACGATCTGGGCATTGACCACAAGGAGCCTTGGCTCGACGCATCGATTGAGCGCTTCTGGGATCTAGGCAACGTCGCTTTCTCGCACAAGCTCTGCAATACGAGAGCCGGCATTCTGCGATCGGTCGAAAGCTTGGCCCGAGCCCGCTCCAAAGGTCGGTCCGCCTGGCACGGCCTGGTGCGACAGGTGCAACGAGTTCCTGCGACTACCAGCTTCAACCGAAATAAGTGGAAATGGAATGGGCTGCAAAGCTTCTGTAGCCCTGTGGGCGTACCGAGCTGGCCGGGCGAAGGTCAAAGCGCCGGCTGCCCGTATCGGGATTCGGAGAGGGTGGGATTTGAACCCACGGAACGCTTTCACGTTCAGCGGTTTTCAAGACCGCCGCATTCAACCACTCTGCCACCTCTCCATGTCGCTGGAACCCCTTATTTCATTGGGATTTTCGCTGGACCGATAACGCCGCATACTGCCGGTGGTTGCACTTTGGCTGCAGTTGGTCGGAGCAGCGGCCCTCGGCGGCGCTCATTTCGCACCTACCGCCCTGGTGGCCTGGACCTGCCGTAGCATCTCGCTCGCGGCTGCGATGGCCTTCTCTCGGCCACCCTCTACGACGTGGCTGTAGAGGTTCAACGTTGTGCTTGGAACCGAGTGGCCAAGTACGCGCTGGACCGCCACGATGTCGCCTCCGTTCGCCAGCGACCAAGAAGCAAACGTGTGCCGAAGCGAGTGCAGGGTTACCTCCGGCTTATCCAGCACATCAACGTTAAGTTCACCTTGCCTTGATAATCCCGACAGCGTGAGGTTACTGCTTCCAAGGAATCCGATGTTAGGATTGTTTGGATCCGTCCGATGTAGCAAATAGAGCTTAGCGTGTAATGGGTATTTGAGAAATAACTTTACGGCCACTTTCCCGGCTTTGAGCTGAGCGCTCAAACGACGTAGCCCCGCCTCATCTTCGTTGTTTGGTGCGCCAATCATCAGTTGATTGCGAAAGTTCTGCGCCATCGTGCGTTTGAGACGCAATGCCGTCTGCTGGTCCATGCCGTCTGGACCGCTTGCCAGGCTCATTTGTTCCTTCAGCTCGTCCTCGGGGAGCTTTTGCATTCCGACGATGACACGACAGTTTGCAGGATTGCTGGGAGGCCACGCATCGATCAGTTGATCGATCAGCTTCCAGCCCCGGAGGTTGAAGTATCCAACGCAGAACTCCGCACGCTCAGAGATCTTGAGAGTGTCAGAAAGGGCCGGAAGCAGCGACACCTTAATGTTGTCGAAGATTCTTGGCATCAGATGTTCGCGTTCAGCAGTGACAGATCGAGGGACGAAGCTATGGCGCGGCGGGTTGGACCTTCCACCGATAGTGGCGTATTGCCAATCACAGAGATCCTTTCAGCCGAAGGGTTTCTTAGGAGCGAATCTTGCGGCGATGGCTTCGGTTGCCCTTCGACCACTCGCTCGCGAACTGGTAAAGGAGCCGAACGTCTGTTCGGGGGCTGGGCTGAACTACTCCCAAGGCGTCCGAAAGAGTCGCTCTTGCTGCACGAGCCTCAGATCGCCTGTCTCTGGTCGTCGTCGTAGTCGGTCAGTGGTCCAGAGTTGGGTTGAAGACCGCCCGCCGTACGTCCCGCTCAAGCCGAGGCTCTGAGCGTGAACGGACCGCGGACGATTCGCGATGCCTACGGCGAGCTTCCGGCGTCAAATCTACCGGAACGCGGCGCTCGGGTTTGCGCATTAATGTTTGACGGTACGCCCCTGGGTAATCACCCGGAGGAAACGTCAGGTAACCGATTCGGCGAGAAAGAGTCGCTCGCGATGGTTCTCGTCTCTTGTGAGGTCGATAGCGAGATTCAGTCGATCCGCACATTAGAGGCTCGACCAAACACCAATACACCAGATTTTGAAGCCCGTCAAGTCAATGGTTCCATCGTCAGGATAGAAATGACGAGGTTCGCTGATGAGCTAATCGCAGAGTACATGGGCAATATGAATGCACTTTTCAATATTGTTCAGGCTGTTCGCCGAGACAATGCTACGTTAGCGGCTCATATTGAAGGATTGCACGTACTCTTTGATTTCGATGAAGCACCACGCGCCCTTTTTCGCCACGCTGTTGCTGACGAAATGGTGCAGCTGCTGCTCGGGATTCAACGGGAATCTGCGACCGTCTTTGAGGTACTGGAGCCTCCACCCGAGTGCCACCAGTTGCGACGCCTCGGGGTGACATGGGCCGTCATGGCGGTTGATCAACCGGAGACCTACGTGCGGTTTCAGCCACCTCTCGACTTGGCGGATCATAGGCGGATGGTAAGTACAGCACCCACCGTGCTAGAGAGCAAGAAACGCCGTTATCAACAGTACTCCGATAGTGGCAGCGTCCCGGTTTGGCTTGCGGTATTCGTAGCGGACACGATTTCGGGAAGCGGCCTCACGGCGATCCAAACGCTGGCCGGAGATGTTTCCCAGCTTGATCCCGCCCCGTTTCAGCGGATCGTGATAGGCAACTTCGTAGCCGGTATCATCATTGATTCCGAGAGGTCGGAGTACTGCAGCGTTAGTTCTGGCAGAGTAGCGATAAAGCGTTCGGAGTAAGTTTTCTTGTTTTCGTCTCCAAGTAAAGGGACTCAGACGTGAATAGGCAGAGGCTTACTAAGGATGTGTTATGCGATCTCCTAACCGAACGTGACAACCTGGTCAAAGACTATGGTTCACTTGAGAAGACTGAAGATCTTGTTTCGTGGACTTCCTTTTTTCCGGGTGGCGCGGGCGTTTGGCGTGGCAATGAGCTAATCGGTGACGCGCTGCCATTGTATTTCCCCGAGAAACCGTACATGTTCGTAGCTCACAACTACGACGGTTCGAAGTCATATAGGCGTATGCTTAAACGGGGATGGGAACGCCGTAATACGCCATTCTGGAAAACTTTCTTGGCATACTTGGATTACGCCAACATTGATCCAACGGATGTTTTTATGACTAACGTATTCATGGGCCTTCGGACTGGTAAAGCAGTAGGACAGATGGAGGGTGGCGGCTCTTATTTCGAGAGTCAGTGCCTTGAGTTCTTCGACCGTCAGGTTGCGATTGTACAGCCACGCATGGTTATCGTAATGGGAAATCATGCGCTGAACGCCCTGTATGACTACGAACGAAAGGTTCACGTTCCGCACCCTAGCGCGTGCCGCGATGATGCCAAACGCGCCGATCAGATTCCCAAAAAGGTCGCCACGCTAGTTGCTGCTATCGCCGAAATGAAACGATTGCGTCGATAACGCAACCCGAACCGGACGCGAGCCCTAGCGATCTTCAGAGCGGTCCCAGGGCTAGTATCTGGACACCGCGGTCCTCCGGCCCGACGTGCCTATCTTCTTAGCAGATCCGCGGGCTCTACGCCCAGCGCTCCCGCAACCGCTACTAGCGTCTTAATCGTAATCGGATCAGCGTTCTCAACCCGCTGCCACAGACGCGGCACCATCCCGGCCCGATGGGCCGCTTCCTCCTGACTAATCTTCATCGACGACCGAATCGCCCGCGTGTTCCGGGCAATCGCTTTGAGTACCTGAGAGATGGTAACCGGCCGCACTGTCTGAAGCGTAACGAATGATCACCATTCGGGCCACGCAAAGATTTGCTGGACTAGGGCCGTACCAGGCACTATAATAGAGAACTTGTCAACAAGGGAGGTGGCTTGGCCATGCAGATGCCACCAGATTTGGAGTTTACACCATGCGGATGATCGTCTTGACTGTTTGCGGCCTCGCGCTCGCGAGTTGCTCGCGTGCGATCACCTCTTCTCCACTTCCGCCCGGGCTTCCAAATCGCACCTCGGGTACGGTACGAACCAACGCCGTTATAGAACGTCCGCTGACCGGTAGCGGCTACAAAATCCTTTTTCGTTTCAATGGAAGCGACGGCGAATCTCCATACGGCGGTCTATTAGCCATGAATGGAACGCTGTATGGAACCACCGGTGGTGGAGGAGCTAACGGCGAGGGAACTGTTTTCAAAGTAACGTCGAGCGGTAGCGAGAAAGTGCTCTACAGCTTCAAAGGTGGAAGCGACGGCGCACGCCCGCGCGGAAGCCTGATCGACCTAGATGGCGAGCTCTATGGCACTACGCAGTCCGGTGGTATTAAAAAGCACGCATGCACATATGGATGTGGAACCGTGTTCGAGATAAATCCATCCGGCAGTGAGAAGATACTGTACAGCTTTAAGGCTGGCAAGGACGGAAACGGTCCATCATCTGGCTTGGTCACGCTCAACGGGAGACTTTACGGCACGACGGGTGCGGGCGGCGGCCCAGAATGCGTCCCTTTGAGTGGCTATGCTCTTGGCTGCGGTACTGTATTTGAGATCACGGCCTCCGGTACTGAGCGCGTGCTCCATGCATTCAAAGGGTACCCTTACGACGGTGAAGCCCCAGAGGCTGGGCTAACAGTCGCAAATGGAGAGCTATACGGCACGACCTTCGCCGGGGGTTCGGGTGGTTCGTGCTTCGCCAGCGGCGATTACGGATGCGGAACAGTTTTTTCGGTAACAACATCTGGCAAGGAACAGTTGCTTCACAGCTTCAAAGGTGGCTCGGACGGTGCGGAGCCGGAGGCGGCGCTGATGGTCATGAACAACAGCCTCTACGGTACGACGATCCATGGCGGCGGTATTGACTACGGGTCTGTATTTGAAGTAAGCACGTCGGGCACTGAGCGCGTGCTCTACGGATTCAAAGGACCCCCGCACGATGGCGCAATGCCGATGTCACCGCTGCTTGCCGTTAATGGAGCCCTTTATGGCGCCACGCCCGCTGGCGGCCCAGGCTGTCACGTAAGCAGTAGTTATGGCACAAAAGGGTGCGGCATTATCTTCGCAGTGAGTACCTCGGGCAAAAGACACATACTGTATCAGTTCACTACCGGCAAAGATGGCTCACATCCAGAAGGCGGCCTTACGGCAGTGAACGCCAAAATCTACGGTACGACGACGACTGGTGGCTTGCCGCGTAAGTCCTGCTATCACGGTTGCGGAACGGTTTTCGAGGTAACTCCTTAGTCTGTTCGTTTCCCAGATGACTCCTGTCCGGGCGGCTGATGAACGCTCCGACGCTTCGTGCTATTATTCTGGCATGGTGACGAAGTCAATGCCCGTGCCCGTGCGCGACGCGCTCGAACTCTATCTCAACCAAGACTCCAGGCGCTCGTTGCGACACCTGGCCGGGGAGTGCGCCCAGCATAACGTTAAGGCGTCATTGCCAACATTGAAGCGCTGGTCGGTTCGGTACGGCTGGCAACGACTTGTTATTGAGTACGACCGAGCGGCGGCCGAAAAGAGCATGGCTGCTACCGTTGATTACCAAGTGCAGGCCGCAAAGGCCTATTTCAAACTGATCGATTCGGCGAAGCAGCGCCATTACTGGCTCATCGATCCAAACAACCCGAACGTTACGCCTGCGCAACGAGAACGCGCTACCACTCCGACCGTTCGAGAGTTTCTCAGAATCATTACCATCGAGGAACGCCTGATTAAGCAGCTGGAGGAAATGAAACCGGCCGAACCAGAGCGACTCGAACAGGAATACACGGACGAGGAGCTAGACGCTATGATGCGAGCCCTCGCAGAAGTTCGCTATGGGCTTCCGCCGCAACGGCCGGATCGAAACAGACACCATCCGGATTGTTACGAAAATCGCGAAGGCCTAGGTCTACCACTTACCCGGGGTATTGCCTCTCCAGAGTGAGGCGCACTAGCTGTGTAGCCAGATAATGCAGCGCGTCTTGTCGCGGCGTCTTTGCTTTCTCTCGGCGGCATATCTTTAGTACCGTATTTCGCGACTCTCGTACGCTGATTAGCGTCTTGCTCTCCGCAAATTTGTCTGCGGTGGTCTTCATGCGCGTCCAGACGCGCTCCATCGAAGTCATGGCAGGCCTTTCTCTAGGAAATGCGCATTGGCCGGCCGACCAGCTGACGGTCAAACGTATTAGGGTGAGGCCCCAAAGGTAGCATGCCCTACTTGTGGGAGGGGATAGTTAAAAGTGCGATTACTCGAACGGCGTACTGCATGGGAGCGCGGCGTACCCTCGAAGCCTTCACGCCATGACATACGAAGAGGTTGACGCCCAGGTTCGAGCGATTTTCGGAGGGAGCCGCATGCATCGTTGCTGGGTCCGCTCGTTGGAGCGCTCCTCCGGGCTCTTCTCGTGAAGGGGCTTTTCACAGCGGCGGATATGCATGCACTGGCTCAGGAGTCGGAAGAGTTGGCTGATCGCCAGGACGTGAGACCCAGCGACCACTCGGGGTTTGAGGTCGAGATCCCCGCCCACGAAAGCGAAGGACAAGCGCTCACCGAGGCATCACAAACCGACGAATAGCGGCCACGGAGACGCTTAAGTTCACCAGCAAAAGGGGTCCGTGGGAAGCGTTAAGCTGCCGTCGAAGCGTCCTAGCCCTAGGCCGACCCGTAAAGGGCGAAGGGAGCGAGGCATGACTTTTTTGCATCAGGGACGCTTTACATTAGGCGTTGCCGTAGCCGTTGCGATTCTCACCGGATGCGGCGGATCGCAGCCACCGATCGGGACGCCGAACGCGACACAGCCGGAAAGTACCCGAATGCAGCACCAGAACACCGATGCGAAGGGGGGACCCGAGGTACTTCATAGCTTCCTCGGCAGTCCTGACGGGGCGCAACCGTGGTCCGGGATCGCCTTTAATCGCGACAACCCGAACGTTCCCAGCGATATCGGGACGACGCTCAGGGGCGGAGATTCGAACAATGATGGGACGGTGTACGGCCTGACGCCAGGCAAGAAGGGTGCGTGGAACGAGAGCGTTCTCTACACATTCAGCGGCTATCCCAACGACGGATCGGAACCGACGGGTACCGTCAACCGGATAAGGAAGGTCTCACCGGCTGGTGTCGTGACTACGATCGCCGGCGGCACCAGCAATAACGGCACGGTAGTCGAGCTGACCTCGACCAGCAGCGGCCCTTGGACGGAGAGCTTCATTTACAGCTTCAAGGGCACGCCTGACGGCGCCAATCCTTATGGGGACCTCCTCGTCGATAAGCAAAACAACGTGTACGGTACGACGAGCGCTGGTGGTACGGACAACGCGGGTACGGTCTATCGGATGTCGCCGAAGGGGTCGAGTTTTACCGAAACCGTGTTGTACAGCTTCCAGAGCGGGACTGACGGCGACCAGCCCAATGCCGGCCTCATTCTCGAGAAAGGCGTGCTCTACGGGACCACCATTGTAGGCGGCTCTTCCGGTTACGGAACGGTCTTCAAGTCGTCGCCATCCAAGGCCGGCCAGGGCGGAAGCTTCTATTCATTTCAAGGACCGCCGAATGATGGGTCGCGGCCCCATTCCTGCCTAAACGCTGATTCGCATGGGGCGCTCTACGGCACGACCTCGGAAGGCGGCACACAAAACCTGGGAACAGTTTACAAGCTCACGCCGAACGGCAGCAGCTACACCGAGAGCGTTCTCTGGAACTTCGGTAGCATCTCGGGTGATGGCGCATATCCGCTTGGAAGTCTCGGCCTCGATTCGAAGGGTGATATCTACGGGACAACATCTGGAGGTGGCTCCGGAGGTTCAAGCGGTTATGGCACGTTTTTCATCCTAGCGCCGTCGGGCAGCACGTACAGGGAAACCGTCTACAGTTACGAGGGCACCGATGGTGCGTATCCATATGCGGGACCGTCTGCCGATAGTAAAGGCAACGTGTACGTCACGACCGAGGGAGGCGGCACGAAAAACAACGGCAGTGTAAGTCAATACCTTCGCAGGAAAATGCCCGGCAAAATGAGGTCGGCGACATGTTGAGCTCGGAAATAACGCCGTTCACGGCGACTCGCGTTAGCGAGGCAGATGGCTAGACGTTCAGGCGGCGCGTAAAGCCCAGCGCAAGCCGAAACTCGACGATCCTACGGGGTCTTTGAGATCTCGATAAAGTTCCTTTCGTTAGCGACATAGCGGAGTGAACGGGGCTGTGCATTTGTTTCATGGGCGCTTTTGGCTCCTGAGGTATCCCCGAGGGCGTGATGCTGCGGCGTTGCGCCCTCAACTGCTTATCGGGAGGATTCATGTACAGCGCTGCGCTTCTCATCGGTCGCATGTAATGAGCTGGCACCACGCTACATCAGCAAACCAGCTTTTTATCTCGGGCAAAAAACCAACCCGGCCGGGGATAAGATCCGACACCCTACAACAGCCCAGGAAGCACAAGAGCTTAGCTGGACAGCTCCAGGATCGCCTAACGCCCTCCGAACGAAGCTACAGCACGGATTTCGTGAGCTGCAGAGTGTGACAACCACGGGGCCGGATAGAATCAGGCTCATCGATGATACCGACCTGAGACCAGAATGAGTTCAGAAACGGTGCTTTCACCCAGGCTGCACGTAGATCGTACAACGTTGCCTTCACAGGGTGACGGTCGGCCTCGTCCAAGGTTGCAGTTTTTAGTTGCAGTTTGGTTGCACTGAGCCAGATTTAGCGTGACTGCGCGTGATCGCCGCTGAGCGAAAACTCCTTATTCTACCGCAGCGTAGACCGACGCTGATCGATGCTGATAGCGGCTGCATGGCAACGGTGGGCATCGCTTGGACGCCAAAACATTTTCGTACAATGAGGATGAAGAGACCCCCGGTGCTCTGGGCTTACAAAGGATGCAACCCCGCATGCAGCGCCGTCGGTGGACCCTTTATGCTGCCAGGCGACTCGTTCTATGGCAACGTGAACGCGAAAATCGACGCGTTGTCGATCAGCGACTTTCAGAACGGGCAAGTCGGTGTCTACTCATACAGCCGCACCAAGCTTTTGTATCTCTATAGGTTCATAGCGACCTTTTCCCCAGCGATTCCGTCGAGGCGACCGCGTTTAGCCAAGCACCATAATTTGCCGGACGGGAGCGGTCGGGACCCCGATTCGCGGATTCGACTCCCGTTGGCGCTAACAGACAAGTCCTATCCGATAAGGCTGTTGCCTTAATAACTGTTATCTTAGGCGATGGACCTCGCGCAAGAACCAGGCGCGATCGCGGCTTGCGCCCATTCAACCGCTCCGCCACCTCTCCAAGACCCGCAAGTGCCTTTGTTTTACCGGTGTTTTTGGCTAACGACCCTGCTCACAGAGCGGTGGACGAAGGCCATTTGATCACCATTTACTCTCCTCTGGCCGTGTTTTCGTAGTATCGAATCATTTGTGCGTGCGGAACCGTTGAGATTTCGCCAAATACTCCTGACACGCGGTCGCGCTCCAACCTCTCTACCATGCCTGAGATGCATTTGAGACGAGTCGCAATTCCGCCCCGCGAAAGAGGTATGAACGCAACAAGCGCCACAACCTAGAGAAAATCATGTATACCGAACAAAGCCTGACCTGCGCTGAGTGCAACTCGGCCTTCGCCTTTACCGCCAGCGAACAAGAGTTTTACGCCCAGAAAGGGTTTACGAACAAGCCGAGCCGATGCCCCGATTGCCGGGCGGCGCGCAAGGCATCCGGACAAGGCGGACAAAGCCGCGATAAGTCTAGCTACGGCGGCGGAAGCCGATCCGATCGGGAAATGCACTCGGCGACTTGCGCACAGTGTGGCAAGGAAGCCCTGGTGCCATTCGTGCCAAGCGGCGGCAGACCAGTCTACTGCCGCGATTGCTTCGCGTCACAGCGCAATTAGGGATCCTAAAGAAGGGCGGCGCACCGCTGTGCGCACGCCTTCAGCTCACTTTGGGACCATCCAAAAAAACTCGCCGCGTTAAATAATGTGTGTGGAATAAAAGCTGACACTAAGCTGCCTGCCGGCTTGGTCGATGTGAACGGTACGCTCTACGGAGCCACGGAGACCTACGGCGGTTCGGACTGCCATGGCGGTGTATGCGGGGTCGTTTTTTAAGGTCACGACCGCTTGCGAAGAAAGCGTGCTTTACAGCTCTTAAGGCTGCCGGACGGCCAATACCCGTTTGGCGGCCTCGATCGACGTCAATGGCAAATCGCCATCGATGCGAAAGAGTGCCGTAGATCGCGAAGCCGTAGACATCGCCAGAGCCCGTAAGCGGCGTAGTGCCTACGATCTTTCCGCCTGCACCCGTGGTCTCGTAAATACGCGAGGGTCGCCCTTGACATTGATGACATTGTGAATTTCTATGGGGACACGATCCACCTGGAGTTCGAGCGCACGTTGGCTGTTGCTACGATCCGCGAAATGTTCGCTCGAATATTCCCCGGTCTGCGGAGCCAGTCACCAAATGGCTATGGACGAAAAACGTACATCACGCCGCCATCCATCGATTGCGCCATCCCACTGATTTTCGTGCGATCGTTAAGGATTTGGACGATAGGCGCGGCTATAATCGCTGCTTCTTCGGGGCCGCTCACTTGCAAATGCAAGAAGTTTGCGACGATTCCGTCGTCGGTTTGACGGAACTGCTTGATGCGAAGGATGGAATCTTTCTCGATATATTCCCACGCGGCCGTGTGGCCAACATGCGGGACGCCGATGCTCATAATATCCTCTTATCCGGCCGCTGAACTGCTGCCACCTCCATGTCTGCGTGATGGGAGCGGTTTCCATTTTGCCGCCCCATCGGGCAAGTGCGACGGACTGAGCGGGAGCGCGAATCGCTTAAGGACGAACCTTGTTTAGGTTTGCGCCAGTTGGTGGCATCGATGCTATGGAGTGCTGCTCGCTTGTGGCGTCCCCGAGAGCGCCGTCGTAGATGGCGAGGGCATCTGGATTGGCTTCATCGTCTGCGGTGAGGATACGGGCCCCGGGGGCAACGTGGCGTAGGGGCCCACTAACGGCTGGGTCGTCGTCTGCGCCGATGTTGTCGCGGCCCATAACGAAACCGCGCAAAGCAAGAACAGCACGCAAAAGGCTAAACGCATGACGTTCGCTTAACCACCGGTCCGGATGCCCCCTTCC
>Ga0187863_10001333_pt1 | contig 19959 bp, 16 predicted proteins | sample June2016WEW_11_1_FD_132975 | JGI IMG/M metagenome (GOLD analysis project Ga0187863, IMG submission 132975) | Peatland microbial communities from SPRUCE experiment site at the Marcell Experimental Forest, Minnesota, USA - June2016WEW_11_10 | ecosystem: Environmental > Terrestrial > Soil >... | reverse complement strand
CCCCGACGTTGTCGGTGGGAATCGGCACCTGCGAGAAATCGTAAAGCAGATTGTTGGTCAGGATTTGAAGAGGCTGCATCGGCAGAAACGGAAACCATGCGCTCGCGCCGAGCACGCTGAACATGTTGCCGAAGTTTGAACTCGCGCCCATGCGGATGTATTTCAAAATATTCGCAAATACTTTCCGGCCTTCGAGCACGCCTTCCTCGAGCACCATCAGGCTCTTCTCCAGCAGAATCATGTCGGCGGATTCCTTGGCAATGTCCACGGCGGTGTCCACCGAAATGCCGACGTCGGCGGCGCGCAGAGCCGGGGCGTCGTTGATGCCGTCGCCCATGAAGCCGACGACATGGCCTTTTTTTTGGAGCGCCTGCACGACGCGCTTTTTGTGCGCGGGCGAAAGCCGCGCATAAACGTCGGTGCCTTCAATCGCCCCGGCCAGTTGCTCATCCGACATTTTTTCCACGTCATTGCCGAGCAGGATTTTTTCGGCGTTGATGCCGACCTCGGTGCAGACTTTGCGCGTAACCAGATCGTTGTCGCCAGTCAAAACCTTGACCGTCACGCCGTGCTGACGCAGCGCGGCAATGGCGGTTTTGGCCGTGTCCTTTGGCGGATCGAGAAACGCCAGATAGCCCGTCAACACAAGGTTTTCTTCGTCGGCCTTCGAATAAGCGGCCTGGGGGCCGACTTTTTTGTTCGCAATCGCCAGCACCCGAAAACCGTCCTCGCTCAACGAATTGACCTGTTCGATCAGATTGCCCACGAGAATCGGTTCCATCGGAAAAATTTCACCGGCGCTCTCGAAGTGCGTGCATTTCTTGAACACCGATTCCGGCGCGCCCTTGGTCAGCAACTGGCGCTGGCCGTCCGGCCCCTCGACGACGACGGACATCATGCGCCGCGAAAAATCAAACGGAATTTCATCCACCTTGGAAATCTTTTCGACGCCCAGTTCGCGGTGCAGTTCCGAGTATTTCAAAACCGCGCGATCCAGAACATTTTTCAGGCCGGTTTGGAAATGGCTGATAAGATAGGCGTCGCGCAGGACTTCCTCACTTTCATTTTTGAAAACGTCGCAGTGGATTTCCAGGATGACGTGGTCAATTGTGAGCGTGCCGGTCTTGTCGGTGCAAAGCACGTTCATCGCGCCGAAGTTCTGGATGGAATTGAGCCGCTTGACGATGACTTTTTTCTTTGACATCGCCAACGCGCCCTTGGAAAGGCAGACGGACACGATCATCGGCAACATCTCCGGCGTCAGGCCGACGGCGATGGCGAGCGCGAAAAGAAACGTTTCCCCGCCCCAACTGTGCTTGGTGAAACCGTTGATGAGAAAAACCGCCGGCGACATCACCACCATGAAACCAATCATCAGCCAGGTGAATTTTTTCACGCCCTTGTCAAACGCCGTCTCGACCTGCTGGCCGGCAAGGCTGCTGGCCATTTTCCCGAAATACGTCTGCACGCCAGTGCCGACAGTGATCGCCGTGGCCGAACCGCTTTCCACGCTCGTGCCGAGAAAGCAAAGGTTCGTGTGTTCGATGGATTGGACGTTGGCGCGCGGATCGCGCGCGTCACTTTTTTCAACCGGCAGCGATTCGCCGGTCAGCGTGGTCTGGATGATGAACAAATCCTTCGCGGAAATCAAACGCACGTCGGCGGGAATCATGTCACCGGCGGAAAGTTTCACGATGTCGCCGGGGACAAGCTGGGCGATGGGAATTTCCTTCGGCTGGCCGTCCCGCATGACCGTGGCGGTGACCTTGATCATCGCCTTGAGTTTGGCGGCGGCGTTGTCGGCTTTCGTTTCCTGGACAAGGCGCAAGGACAAGCCCAGCGCGACCATGACGAGCATGACCGAACCGGTATAGAGATTCGAGACGTCTTTATCCTCCGGTTTTGCATGGAAATAAGCAAAGAATGAAAAAATGGCGAGAAGCGTCAGCAAAATGACCAGCGGATTGCGCGAGGCGATCCAAAGCCGCCAGAACCAGCCGTGCTGCTTTTCCTGCGCGACCTCGTTCGGGCCGAAAACTTCCAGCCGCTCCGCCGCTTCTTCTTCGGCCAGGCCGTTAGCCGAGGTGTTGAGCCGTTGCAGGATTTCGGCGGTTTCGCCAGTCGCTGCATCGCGCATCAAATCGGCAGTTTGCCGGCCTTCAAAATATTTTGTGGCTGACATTTTTATGAGTTTAGACGGCGTATCGTTTCAGAACGGTGAGCAAGGAACGCAGTTCACGACGGCCATCGGACTGGCTCGAGGCACTTTCAATGCACCCTTGCATGTGGGACTCGATCATTTCTTCGCTGAACGATTTCAGCGCCCGGCGTGCGGAAACGACTTGCATCAGGACATCCGAGCAATCGGTGTCGGCCTCGACCATTTTTTCAATGGCCTCCACCTGGCCTTTAATCCGGCGCAGGCGGACGACGAGCGCTCTTTTCTCCAAACCGGGACGGACGTGCTTAACTTTCATGGCAAGACATTTAACACTTTTCACAGTGTGCGCCACTCCAAAAATGGAACTTGACGCAATATGGGGGGTAGGGGTATATGGCACCGTGATGTTTGCCAATCCCGCTTTTCCCACACCGCCGCGCCGGCGGTGGTTTCGCCCGCCCGCGCAGGGTTGTAGCCTGGGCTGCTTCTGGTCATTGACGGCGGGCTGCAATCACCGTAGCCATTGCCACATCTCATGCGGCGTTTGAGAAAAATTGGCTGGCTGCCGGCAGCGGGCGCTCTGGCGGGCGCGACCACGACGGTGGCGGAGGTTTCCACCAATGCATTACCCGCATCGGGCGTTTCTCAAAGCTCGGTTCGCAAGCAGAACTGGAACTTCCACGTCCAGAACACCGACATCGTGCAGGGTTATCCTGGATTCTCATCAAAGTATTCCGGTCCCAACAGCCTGCCCAACGGCGGCGAAACCCGCGAAACGATCTCCCTGGATTTGATGGCGGGCGTCCGTTTGTGGTCCGGCGCCGAGGCGCACGTGGACGGCATGATGTGGCAGGGATACGGCCTCGGCCATACCATCGGCATCGAAGCCTTCCCCAGCGGGGAAGCCTACCGGGTCGGCACCACCGTTCCCAATGTCAACCTCACCCGCGCCTTCATCCGCTAGACCATCAACCTGGGCGGTGATGAGGAAACGGTGGATGATGATCAGCTTCACCTTGCCGGCACCCAGGACGTGTCGCGCCTGACGTTCACGCTGGGCAAAATCAGCCTGATTGACATTTTTGACAACAACACCTACGCCAACGATCCACGCACGCAATTCATGAATTGGGCGTTCGTGGCGAACGAAGCTTGGGATTATCCGGCCGACAGCCTGGGATACACGACCGGATTTGCCGCCGAATTGTATCAGCCGCAATGGACCCTGCGTTACGGCTTTTTCCAGGTGCCGCGTTCCTCCAACGGTCTGGCGCAGGATCAGCGCTATCTCGCCGCCTGGGGCATGGTAACGGAGCTGGAACGCCGTTACACCATCCGCAACCATCCCGGTGTCCTCCGGTTTCTGGTGTATCTGAACCGGGCGCACATGGGCAGCTATCAGGACGCGATTAACAACTTTAACCAGGGTGGGAGCATCGACATCACCCAAACGCGTGCCAACCGCTTTAAATACGGCTTTGGCCTGAATTGGGAACAGGAAATCACTGAAAACATCGGCGTCTTTTCACGCCTGGGCTGGAGCGACGGGCACACCGAGTCCTGGGCCTACAGCGATGTGGACCGGACGGCCTCCCTGGGGCTGAGCGTCAAAGGCGCGCCATGGCACCGGCCGGATGACACCTTTGGTCTGGCCGGGGTCGTTAATGCCATCAGCCCGGTGCACCAGCAATTTTTTGCCGACGGCGGCACGGGCATTCTCGGCGGTGACGGCACGTTGAATTACGGCTGGGAGAAGGCCCTGGAAACCTATTACGATTTTAAACTCTGGAAAACGGTTCATGCCGCTTTGGATTACCAGTTCATCACCGATCCGGCCTTCAACCGGGACCGCGGCCCGATTTCGGTTTTCGGCGCCCGGCTGCATTGGGAATTTTGACTTGGTTCATCCCTCAATCTTTCGCAGGCTTTTGTGCGTCGATGCCGGAAATTTCACTGCTGATCGCCACGCGCAACGCCCACAAAGCCGGCGAAATCCACGCCATCCTCGGCGAGGGCTTCCGGCTCCCGACGCTGAAAGATTTTCCCGCCGCGCCGGCCGTCGTCGAAGACGCGCCGACCTTCGCGGGCAACGCCACCAAAAAAGCCGCGGAACTGGCCTGTTGGCTGCCACGCCCGTTCCCCGGCTCCCCGGCGCCAGACGCCAGACCCGATTTCGTTCTGGCCGATGATTCCGGCCTGGAGGTGGACGCGCTGAACGGCGCGCCGGGCGTGCATTCGGCGCGGTTCGCCGCCCTGGATTCCGCCACCTCCGGCAACACGCCCGATGCCGACAACAACGCGAAATTGTTGCGCCTGCTAAGGGACGTTCCGCTGGAAAGGCGAACCGCGCGGTTTCATTGCGTCATCGCCTTGACGCCCCGGTTGCCCAAAACCACTAAAAACGCGTCGCCGGTTTGCTACGCGGACGAATTTGAAATGCAGACGAAGTTGTTCGACGGCGTATGCGAAGGCCGGATTCTGCTCGCGCCGCGCGGGCAAAACGGGTTCGGATACGACCCGTTGTTTGTGCCGGTTGGCTTCGAGCAGACGTTTGCCGAGTTGGGCGCGGACGTGAAGAACAAATTAAGTCACCGGGCCCAAGCGCTGGCGAAATTGAAACAGTGGCTGGATGTGATTACTGCCAGCAAACGCGAATCGTAGCTGCCTCTCAATTTAATAGGCAACCTGCACCCGGTAAAACCGGCTGGTCGCCGCGGCGTTGTCCACCACGGTCATCGGCGCCCCGGTGCCATTGGTGGTGACCAGCGTGTTCCAGACCGGCGGAAGATTCGTTGTGTACTCGACAATGTTCGTCAGTCCCGTGGCACTGTTCCAGGAAATCTGTTTTCCGCCGCCGGAGGCGGGACTGATTGTCACTTGCAGCAGGGAAATGTCCACAAAGACGAAATTGGTTGATACGACCGCCGGATAGAGCAGCGGACAAGACGCAAAGTTGGGATAAAATGCGTTACCAAGATTCGCATCTATGTCCGCCACTATATTGCTTTGTTGCGTGCCGGTGTAATTCTGGAAGGTGTTGAAGATATTCAACACATTCGTGCCGGCAATGACATGGCCGAACACCACGAACAAATCGTTCGTGTTCGGTGCGTCCAGGGACGGATTGTTGGTAAGGTTGAAATACCACTGCGATGTCGCGGAGTTTGTGTTACCGCCCAGCTTGGCCATCGCAATGGTGCCGAAGGTATTGCTGTATTGCTGGCCAACGCCGTATTCGTTGGTGATGGGCGGAAAGGTGGGAACTGGCGTGATCGTGTTGCTAACCAAAGTGAACCCACCGCCTTGAATTACGAAGCCCGGCACCAACCGGTGGGCAATCTCATTTTCGTAGCGCCCGCTTTTGATGTAGTTCAGGAAATTCTGCACCGTCACCGGCTTGTCCTGATCGTATAACTCCACTTCCAGGTCGCCAAATACCGTACGAAATTGCACGAGCGTGCCGGCGCTGGCTGAGTTGAGAAGGGAGATGCAGGCGATTAAACAACAAATCGTCCGACGGTGTGACATGACCTTAAGGATACACGTTTCCCGCCAAATTTCAACGTGATCATGCCGGCTGGCTTCGAGCCGGCCTTTCCCAAGTTGGACGACGACATGAACAACCAATTGAACCACCACGCTCAGGCGGGGAGAAATGAGGCAGTCCTTGGAGAGAAGTGCTTCGTCACTACCCTGATTTCAGCGTAAATCGGCAATCGAAATGAAGATGAGGCATTGACGAAGCACTGCCCTCCAGATCATTTCAGCAAGCCGCCGATCTGGAGTTTCCGCCGCAGCAAACCATTGTCAGCGACCATCCGGAATTTTCCGCCGGGTGCCGGCCGGGTGTAGAATTCGCCGCCGGAACACTCCACCATCAGCGCACCCGCCGCGATGTCCCATAGATTGATGGTCCGCTCGACGTAGGCGTCCAGCCGGCCGGAGGCGACATAAGCCAGTTCCAGCGCCGCCGAGCCCAGGATGCGGATTTTTTTGGCCCGCCGCGCCAGCCGGTTCAAGTGCGGCAGGCTTTGCTCCAGGTTTTCCCGGCTTTTGGAAAATCCCATCGCGATGACGGCCTCCTCCAGGCGCGAACGCCGGCTGACGCGAACGATCCTTCCGTTCAGCCGGGTCGGGCCGCCGCGAACGACCGTCCAAAGTTCATCTGTGAACGGATCGTAAATTACTCCCAGAAGAGTGACGTGTGACGCGTGGCGAGTGACGTGAAACGGCGCGCGATTCGAGATTTTTTTCTCGTCACCCGTCACCCGGCACTCGTCACTTTTTTGTAATGCAATCGACACCGCGGCGTGCGGCAGGCCGAAGAAATAATTCACGGTGCCGTCAATCGGGTCCACGACCCAACGATATTCAGCGTTCACGTCGCCGGAATCGCCTTCCTCGCCAAGCAACGGGATTTGGGGAAAGGCGGATCGCAGGATTTTTTCGATGAGTTTCTGGCAGCGCACGTCCAGTTCCAGTTTGATGTCATGGGCTTCGGCGACCTTGACGCGCTTGGGCTTGTGCCAGTTGGCGCGCATGATCTGGCCGGCGGCGCGCGCGGCCCTGATGGCGGTGGCCAGGGAGGATTTTTGCGAAATGGTTTTCATTAAGCGTCGGGGATATGTTTTTGCGGCATTCCGGGTTTTTTAGCCGGTTTCATAACAGTAAAGCGGCCAGGCTGAAATAGAACAGCAGCGTAAAAATGTCCGTGAACGCGAGCGTCACCGGCCCGGCGGCGATCTTCGGGTCCAGCCGCAACGCGTGCAATACCGCCGGGATGGTCAATCCCCAAAAGCACGCCGCGCACAATGCCAGCAGGATGCTCGCGCCGATGACGAAACCTGCCAGCCCGGTCCCGCGCCAGAGCCAGACGATGAGGCCAACCACCGTGCCGCAACCGGCGCCCAGCAGCAGGGCCGTGCCCGCCTCGCGCCGGAACGCCCGGGCATACCAGCCGAAACTCGGCTGCGTCGCGCGCAAGGCCTGGATCGTCACCGTCATGGACTGGATGCTCACGCTCTCGCCCAGCCCCAGGACCAGCGCGAGGAAAAACGCCAGGACGATGCTTTTGGCAAGGGTGACGGCGTAAACGCTGGCAAGCAGTGCGCAGAGCGTGCCGCTGCCGATGGTCGCCAGCAGCCAGGGAAAGCGGAACCGAAACGCCCGCAGCGGCGACGCATCATGCACCTCTGACACGCGAAAACCGATGGACTCAAACAACGCGTCCATCTGCTCGCGCTCGGCAATGTCGAACGCCTCCTCCGTCAGCAAACCCACGTCCACCACGCCGACGATCCGCCGCGATTCGTCCACCACCGGGAAGGCGAGAAACCGGTGCAGGACAAACGCCTCGCAGGCCTCCAGCACCGTCGCCGTGTGGGGAATGGCCGCCACCCGCCGGATCATCAACTCCGACAACCGCCGCTCCAACGGCGCCGTCAGCAACTGGCGCGTGGGCAGGACCCCAACCAGCCGTTCGTCCGCGTCCACGACGTAGAAATAAACAATTTTTTCGCCGACGCCGCGCTGCCGGATGGCGTCCAGCGCCTGCTGGACGGTGAAATCCTCGCGCAAGATGGCCGCGTCCCTGCGGGCCACCGCCAAAACCGGTTGATGCAAGTGGTCCTGTTTAGTCGTCAACTCCATGCAGCGGCAAAGTAAACCAGCCGGGGCAATGTCGTCGAGCAACGGTTTGGAAGGACGTTTGGAAAATGTCAGTCGCCCGGCCCGGGGCTTGCGGATTGGCACTCAAGGTGCTGGTTGATGGGCTTCGTCAGACCCATTGGATTCGTGACCATGACAGGAAGAACCGGGGCTGGTGGGAACGAAAAACCGGCCGGGTTGACGGGCCATGAACGTGCAATTGTTTCCAGATGAACAACAGCTGTGCGCGGCGAAAATTCTCATCGTGGACGATGAGGCCGCGGACATCCGGGTTCTGGAATGGACGCTGCGCGCGGCCAAATTCACGAATGTCCGCAGTCTGACCGACCCCACCCGGGCGCTGGAAATCTTCCAACAATTTCAACCCGACCTGATGCTGCTCGACTTATACATGCCCGGACTGGATGGATTTGCCATTTTGAAACAGCTTCAGGAAACGATGTCCGCGGGCGATTTTCTGCCGGTGCTGGTGATGACGGGCTACGATACGGCTGAGACGCGCAGCCAGGCCATGGCGGCGGGAGCCAGTGATTTCCTCGGCAAACCCATTGATTGCACGGAAGTCATGCTGCGGATTCGGAATTTGCTGCAAACCCGCTTTCTCCACCAACGCGCCCTGGAAATGCAGAAACAGCTGGCGGCCCGTCCGGTTGCCCGGGAAGCCAACCCGCAAACCCCAACTGGTCGCAAACCGTGAATGGACGACCGCGCCCAGTCTGAATAATGGAAACGATCCCGACCGAACAACTCGACCAACTGCTGGCGGCGATGATTCAAAGTGCCGGCGGCATCTCGGATTTGCTGTTCGTGGCCGGCAAACCGCCGCAGGCGGAAGTGCACGGCAAGCTTCAACCGTTTGAACTGGAACCGCCGGAATCCGTGCTCACCAGCAAACGCATCGAAGGCCTGGCCGGGGCCATTATCAATGGCAATGCCCGGCTGCTGCAGGACCTGACGGACCGCGGCTCGTGCGATTGCAGTTATTCCCTCCAGAATTTTTGCCGGTTCCGGGTCAACATCTACCGCCAGAACGGCTGTTACGCGATGGTGATGCGCCAGCTCCAGGCCCAGGTTCCCTCCCTGAAAGTGCTCCAACTGCCGCCGGTATTCCAGGAGGTCATCAAGGAGAAGAACGGCCTGGTTTTCGTGACCGGCGCCACCGGCAGCGGCAAGACCACCACGCTGGCCGCCATGTTGAATGAAATCAACCAGAACCATGAGATCCACATCGTCACGCTGGAGGATCCGATCGAATTTCTGCATCCGCATCTCAAGGCCACGTTCAGCCAGCGGGAACTGGGGCGTGATTTCTACACCTTTCCCGACGGCATGCGCGCCGCGCTGCGCCAGGCGCCCAAGGTGATCCTGGTCGGCGAAATCCGCGACCGCGAGACCATGGAAATCGCGCTGACGGCCGGGGAAACCGGCCACGTGGTTTATAGCACCCTGCACACCATCAGTGCCGGGCAGACGATCCACCGCATCCTGGGCATGTTCACCAAAGATGAGGAACAACAGGTGCGCGAGCGCCTGGCCGGCAGCCTGCGTTACATCATCAGCCAGCGCCTGATTCCCCAAAAGGACGGCGGCCGGCGGCTGGTCACCGAGTTGATGGGCAGCAGCCTGCGCACGCGCGAAGCCATCGTCCTGGGCGAAAATGAAAACCGCCGGCTTTCGGACATCATCGAAGCCGGCAACACCTACGGCTGGCACAGCTTCGAACAATCCCTGATTGACGCCTACGAAAAGGATTTGATCACCGAGGAAACCGCGCTGCTTTCCAGTGTCAACAAACCCTCGATGCACCTGCGTCTGGATGCCGTCAACAAGCGCCGGGCCAATGCGCCCACGCCCAGCACGTTGAAAATGAAAACCGACACGCGCCCGCCCCGGAACGATCCCCCGCCGGCACCCAGGCCGCCGGCCTCGAAGGATTTGAAACCGGCCGCGTCCAACGTGCCCGTGTCGGGTGCGAACTGACGGCAGACTGACGTGCCTTCTTTTCGGTGGGGCGCGTCACTCCGTGCGCGCCGTTTTCCGCATTCGCGGCGGGCAGAGGATCACCGCAGGGCGGGACAGGCTGCCCGCCCTGCCCGATCTTGAAATTAGAACCCCACCGGCGGATTACAGAAATTGTGCGGCAGCCTTAACCTTGCAGCGCGGCGAGCGCGGATTTCATGTGCTCGCGTTTGCCCTGCCACTCAACGAGGCGTTGTTTGTGCTCCTCCAGGACATTTGCCGGAACCTTTTGCGTGAAATTCGGGTTGGCGAGTTTTTGTTCGACCTTGGAAATCTCGGCCTCGATTTTTTGGAGTTCTTTCGTCAGCCGGGTCTTTTCCGCCGCCACGTCAATCAGACCTTCGGTCGGTAGGAATAAATCGCCCAGCTCGGTCCGAACGGTCAATGTGTTCTTGCTGGGCTGATCCGTCGCGCTCACTTCAACCGCCTCGGCATTGAGCAACAGCCGGATTACTTCAACGTCGTGCGCCGCCAGTTCATGTGCCGGTTTGAGGATGAATTTGACCTTCTTGTTCGCGGCGATGTTCGCCGTGCGCCGCAGGTTGCGGCCTTGCGAAATCAGTTCGTTCCGCTTTTCGACGTGCTGTTCATCACCGCTGGTCAGCTGGTAATGGGTCTTGAAATCGTCGTCGAGTGGCTTGGGCCAGGGCGCCGACATGATGGTCTGGCCGCCCTGGTTGTCCGGCATGTCCTCGGCGTAACCCATCCCGTGCCAGAGTTCCTCCGTGATGAACGGCAGAAACGGATGGAACAATCGCAGCGTATGTGAGAGCACAAAATCAATCACCGCGAGGGTGTTGGCTTTCCTGGCGGCAAAATTTTCCGGGAGCGCGACCGTCCCGGTCGCTGCGTCGGGCGTCGCGCCCGACGCTTCATCGTCAGAAGATTCCGGCGAGACGCCGAAATCCGCGCGCGCGACGCGCGCGCTCCCCAACGCCGCCTTGCTCGCCTCGACATACCAGTCGCAATATTCGCTCCAGAAAAACCGGTAGAGCGTCGCCGTCGCGTCGCTGAATTTGTATTCGGCGAACGCCGTGTTCATCTCACGGATGGCGGCGGCGAGCTTGAGCAGAATCCATTTGTCATCGGACGTCAGAAGTTTTGGATCAATCTCGCCCTGAATTGGGAAGTCGGCACTGCCGACCATTTGCCGAAATCGGTAGGCGTTCCAGAGTTTGTTGCAGAAATTGCGGCCCAGCTCGACGTTCTGTTCGTCGAACAAAATGTCCTGGCCGAGCGGCGCGCTGCGCATCGTGCCGAACCGGAGCGCATCGGCGCCATATTTGCCGATGAGGTCGAGCGGGTCGGGCGAATTGCCGAGGCTCTTGGACATCTTGCGCCCCTGCTTGTCGCGGATGATGCCGGTGAAATAGACATTCCGGAACGGCATGGCGTCGGGGAGGCCGAACTCCGGCTCGCCCATGAACTCGTAGCCCGCCATGATCATGCGCGCGACCCAGAAGAAAATGATGTCCGGTCCGGTGACCAGATCGGCGGTCGGATAAAACGCCTTCAGCGTGGGAGTCTGTTCCGGCCAGCCCATCGTGGCAAACGGCCAGAGCCACGAACTGAACCAGGTGTCCAGCACGTCGGGGTCTTGAGTGAAGCCCAGATGTTCAAGCCCTTTCTCCATTCCATCTGAAGGAAGCGTGCATATCTGAATGTGAAACTCCGAGGCTTCCCCATGCACTTTGAGGTTGCCGGGATTGGGCATCGGTACCTGCTTGAGAGATCGCAGTGTTGCTTTGACGTCCTCCGCCGAGTTGCATATCTTGCTCCACACCGGAATCCGGTGACCCCACCACAGTTGGCGGCTGATGCACCAGTCCTGGATGTTGCCCATCCAATGGTCGTAAACCTTCGCCCAGCGGTCGGGATGGAATTGCATTTTGCCTGGGAGCGCCGCCGTCTCGGAGGCGTGTCGAGTCGCGGTACTTGCCGGCGGGACGCCGGCGCTCCCAGGTTCCTGCCCCACACACGCCCGCGCTTCCTCCACGCTCGGATATTTAAGAAACCACTGTTCGCTCAGGCGCGGTTCAATTGGCACATCGGCACGTTCGCTGAACCCGACGTTGTTTGTATATGGTTCTTCCTTCTCCAGTGCGCCTATCTCTGTCAGTAACTCAACGGCAACCTTCCTGGCCTTGAACCGATCCAAACCGTTCAGTGCCGCCCCCGCCAGCTCGTTCATATGGCCGTTGGCAGTGATGACTTCAATCACTGCCAGCTTATGGCGCTGGCCGATTTCGTAGTCCGCCTTGTCATGCGCGGGCGTCACCTTGAGCACGCCGGTGCCAAATTCAAAATCCACGTGCTCATCGCCGATGATGGGAATCAACTTCTGTTCGCGCGGAAATTCAGCGGGCAATGGACGCACGACGTGCTTGCCGATGAACTTTGCATAGCGCGGGTCTTTCGGGTTCACGGCCACGGCCGTGTCGCCGGGGATGGTTTCCGGCCGCGTGGTGGCGATGGTCAGCCAGATTTTTCTGCCAGGATCCGGGAGCGCCGCCATCTTGGCGGCGTTTTTCGTTGCTTCAGGTGAACTCGCCGGCTGGAAGCCGGCGCTCCCGGCAGTTTCCACCAGCTCCACCTTGAAATAATAGAGGGAGCCTTTCTGCTCCTTCATGATGACTTCTTCGTCGGACAACGCGGTTTGTGTGGCGGGACACCAGTTCACCATGCGTTTGCCGCGATAGATGAGGCCCTTTTTGTAAAGCTCGACGAATACCTTCTGGACGCAGCGCATGTAAGGTTCGTCCATGGTGAACCGTTCACGAGTCCAATCGCACGAGCAGCCGAGCTTTTTGAGCTGGCTGATGATGATGCCGCCGTATTTTTCCTTCCACGCCCAGACGCGCTTGATGAATTCGTCGCGTCCGAGGTCGCGTTTGGATTTTTTCTCCTCCTTGGAAAGCAGCCGGGCCACCACGCCTTCGGTGGCGATGCCGGCGTGGTCGGTGCCGGGCAGCCAGAGGACTTCCCTGCCGTCCATGCGCGCCTTGCGGGCGAGGATGTCCTGGATGGTATTGTTGAGTACGTGGCCCATGGTGAGCACGCCGGTGACGTTCGGCGGCGGGATGACGATGGAATACGCCGGGCGTTTGGGCGACACGCGAGCGGGATCGGCCGCGAAACATTTCCGGTCGAGCCAGAACTGGTACCACTTGTCCTCAACGGACTGCGGTTCGTAGGCCTTGGAAATCTCAGGCATAATCAAAAGAGAAACATTCAACACTCAACATTGAACACCAACGGGTCCACCATACGTCAATTGAAGGTTGGGCGTTGAATGTTGAATGTTGGACACCTATTTCTTTAACAGCGCGTATTCCATGCTGTCCACCAGCGCCTGCAGGCTGGCTTCGATGATGTTCTCGCTCACACCAACCGTGCCCCACTCGTGTTTGCCGTCGGTGGACTCGATCAGCACGCGCGTACGCGCCGCCGTGCCCGCAACTCCGTCTAGGATGCGGACTTTGTAATCGGTGAGGCTGATATTTTTAAGGTGAGGGTAAAATTTGGTCAAAGCATGTCGTAACGCAGAATCAAGCGCATTCACCGGACCGTCCCCAGTTCCTCTCGATTCATGAGAATTCAGACCGCCATTTTTATCAAGCTTAGAAAGCCGGCCGTGCTTTCCTTCCACACGCACTTTATACATTCCTTGATCAACACTAACTTTAACTAGCGCCTCGCAGAGGGCTGCTTTTCCACGCGTTCGACTCACAGAAACCTGATATGAATCAACTTTAAACGGCAATTCTTTGTGCAATAAGATTCTTTTTAGCAATAATGCCAAAGAACCTTCGGCAGCTTCATATTCATAGCCTTCGTGTTCACGTTGCTTGATGGCGTTGAGAACTTCCTTCAACTCCGGCGTGTTGTTCGCGAGCTTGAAGCCAAGTTCCTGTGCCTTCATCACGATGTTGCTGCGGCCGGACAAATCGCTCACCAACACGGTTCGCTGGTTGCCGACCAGCGACGGGTCGATGTGCTCGTAACTCGCGGAAAGCTTTTGGACGGCGTTGACGTGCATGCCACCCTTGTGCGCGAACGCCGCGGAACCGACCCACGGCTGCCGCGGGCTGTGGCGCATGTTGGCGGTTTCATCCACGAACTGCGAAAGTTCCTTGAGCTTCGACAGGGATTTCGCGGGCACGCAGCTCTTTTTCAATTTGAAAGCAATGCAGGGAATGACGCTGGTCAGATTGCAATTGCCGGTGCGCTCGCCGTAGCCGTTGATGGTGCCTTGCACATGGACGGCGCCGGCGGCCAGCGACGCCAGCGCGTTCGCGACGCCCAGGCCGATGTCATCGTGCGTGTGAATGCCGACGTTGCAGTTCAGTTTGCCGAGGGCCACCTTCGTGATGGCGGCGATTTCCTCCGGCAGACAGCCGCCGTTCGTGTCGCAGAGCACGATGAAATCCGCGCCCGCCTTTTCGGCCGCCTGCCAGGTGGCGACGGCATATTCGGGGTCAAGTTTGTAGCCATCGAAACAATGCTCGGCGTCGTAAATGACGAATTTATCGTGGTCCTTCAGAAAGCGCACGGTGTCGCCGATCATGGCGAGATTTTCCTCCGGTGTGCAGCGCAGGACCTCCTTGACGTGCAACATGGATGTCTTGCCAAAGATCGTCACGACCGGCGTTTCGGCCTCGATGAGCAGCCGCACCTGGTCGTCCTGTTCGACGGGCACGCCCTTTTTGCGGGTGGAACCGAAGGCGGCGAGCCGCGCATTTTTGAATTTCCGGCGTCGGGCCTGCGCGTAGAACTCGATGTCCTTGGGATTGCTGCCCGGCCAGCCGCCCTCGATGTAATGCACCCCGAACGCGTCCAGTTTCTCGGCGATGCGGAGTTTGTCCGCGACCGAGAAATTGATGCCTTCGCCCTGCGAACCGTCGCGCAGGGTCGTATCATAGATTTCGACCTGGGGTTTCATAAATGGCCCGTGAAAAAACGGCGGTCAGTATCTCGGAATTTAACGGGACTGGCAAATCCCAAAACGGGGGATCCACGCCAAGGACACCCCGCGACAAATGGAAAACATTCGGGGGTGAATGGGCAATAATTCACGGACGCGCCTGAACGGTTTGAATGACTTTATCTTGTTTTTATTAATACTTTTTTGGCTATTTGCGGATAATTGGGTGACAAGTGGTTTGGCGGCGCGTAGTAGTTATCATCCAATATCCTATTTGGCATCATGAGCACGAAAATCAGTTTCGCCCTGCGCGAGCGGGACTTTCCCACCCACTGGTACAATCTGCTGGCCGATTTTCCGGAGCCGCTGCCGCCACCACTGCATCCGGGCACCAAACAGCCGATTTCACCGGAGGCCCTGCGAGCCATTTTTCCCGACAACCTGATCCAGCAGGAGATGAGTCCGGAACGGTGGATTCCCATTCCCGACGAGGTCCGTGAAATCTATGCGCTCTGGCGGCCTTCGCCGCTGATCCGCGCGGTGCGGCTGGAAAAGGCGCTGCAGACGCCGGCCCACATTTATTACAAATACGAGGGCGTCAGTCCCGCCGGCAGCCACAAACCAAATACGGCGGTTGCCCAGGCCTATTACAACAAGGTCGCCGGCACCAAACGCCTCGCCACCGAGACCGGCGCGGGCCAGTGGGGTTCGTCACTCGCCTTTGCGTGCAGCCAGTTCGGGCTGGAATGCAATGTGTACATGGTCAAGGTGAGCTACCAGCACAAGCCGTATCGCCGCATGTTGATGCACACCTGGGGCGCCACGGTGCACCCGAGCCCCAGCGACCAGACCGAGTACGGGCGCAAACTGCTGCACGACGACCCGGATTGCCCCGGCAGCCTCGGCATTGCCATCAGCGAAGCCATCGAGGACACGGTCAAGCATCCGCATACCAAATACTCGCTGGGGAGCGTGCTCAATCATGTTTGCCTGCACCAGACGGTGATCGGCCAGGAAGCCATCAAGCAAATGGAACTCGCCGGCGAGGAGCCGGATTCCATCATCGCCTGCTGCGGCGGCGGCAGCAATTTCGCCGGCCTCGCGTTCCCGTTCATTCACCAAAAAATCACGCAGAAAAAGAAGTACCGCATCGTGGCCGTGGAACCGTCGGCTTGTCCGACCCTGACCAAGGGCGAATTGCGTTACGACTTCGGCGACACGGCGGAGATGACGCCGTTGCTGATGATGCACACGCTGGGCCACAAGTTCATGCCGCCGTCCATTCACGCGGGCGGGCTGCGTTACCACGGCATGTCGCCGATGGTCAGCCACGCGCTCAAACTCGGACTGGTCGAGGCCGAGGCGTATCACCAGACGAAAATTTTCGAGGCCGCGGTGCAGTTCGCGCGCACGGAAGGTATCGTCGCGGCGCCGGAATCCGCGCACGCGATCGCCGCGGTCATCCAGGAAGCCATCGCCGCCCGCGAAGCCGGGAAGAAGCGCGTGATCCTGTTCAACCTCTCCGGCAACGGCATGCTCGACCTGAGCGCGTATGAAACCTATCTGAGCGGCAAACTGCAGGATGCTTGAACCCGGGACGTTTACCCGATTGCGGACCGGATGCCGCTTCCGATGGCCGATGGCGGAGTTGCAAAACGTGCCTGGTCGGACGAGTTTTGGCTGTGGAAGTTTCCGGAAAAATCCAGTGCCCGTTTTGCGGGCAGGCGTTCGACCTGGTCGTGGACACCAGTGTGGCGAGCCAGCGGTTCACGACGGACTGCGAGGTATGCTGCCGGCCGTTCGAAGTGTTTGCCGAATGCGAGCCGGGCGAAATTCTGAGCTTGGACGCGGTGGCGGATTGAGGCAAACTCCGCGCGATGCACGATACCGCCAACACCGTTCTCTGGATTTACATCATCCTCCTGCTGGTCGGCGGGTTGTTTGGCTTCTTCAAGGGGAAGAGCAAAATATCCCTGACGACGTCGGTGGTGTTTGCCGTGTTGCTGATCCTGACGACGCTGCGCGGGATTTTTGACCCGGCCTTCGCCAATATCCTGGCGAACGCGGTCTTGCTGGTGCTGCTGGTGGTGTTCACCCTGCGGCTGGCGAAGACGAAAAAGTTCATGCCGGGCGGCTTGATGCTGGTCCTGACCATTCTGGCCCTGGCGTTGCGCAACCTGAATTTTCACTGACCCGGGCACCGGGATGGGGGGCGGAGGTTTTCAATTCGCGGCGGTGCGCTGACAAAATCTCCCGGAAATAGGTTGCGCGCGCGGAGAGCGGCCCGTAAGTTTTCCACCCTTTGGGTGCACCCATAGCTCAATTGGATAGAGCATCTGACTACGGATCAGAAGGTTGTAGGTTCAACTCCTACTGGGTGCGCCAGTTGGCATCCACCGGCGTCCGCCCGCAGGCAATAATGTTGAATGCTCCCCGCCTTCCCCAATAACATTGCCTGAATATGAATCGAAATCTCCCCCGCCTCGTCTGCCCGGCCTGGCCGACCGGGTGGTTTTTCCTCGCCTCGCTGATCAGCACCCTGGCGTCGCCCGTCCCGGTGGCCTGTGTGGGAGACAGCATTACCTGGGGCTACGGCATTTCCAACCGGGAGCACAATTCCTATCCGGCCCAACTGGCCGCCTTGCTCGGGACGAATTGGGTGGTGCGCAATTTCGGCGTCAACGCCACCACCCTGCTGCATCAGGGCGACCTGCCGTATGTCAGGCAACCGGCGTGGGCGCAGGCGCTGGCGTTCAAACCGGACGTGGTCGTCATTGATTTCGGCGCGAACGACAGCAAACATCCCGGCGACGGCAGCCTGGAGGCGGAGCGGGCCGTCAACAACTGGCAGTATAAAACCAATTTCGTCCATGACTATGAGGAGATGATTGCCGCCTTCCGCCAGGCGAATCCGGCGGCAAGGATTTTCATCTGCCTGCCCACGCCGGATTATCCGGGCCGCTGGGGGATCAACAACCGGACCATTCGCGTGGAGATGATTCCCCTGATCCGGCGGGCGGCCGTGGAATCCGGGGTCGCGGTGATCGACCTGTACACGGCGTTGAGCGGCCGGAAGGAATTGTTTCCCGACACGGTGCATCCCGATGCCACCGGAGCCGGGCTGATGGCGGCAGCGGTCTATCGCGCCTTGACCGGGCACGCCCCGCCGGCCCCGGGGCCATAAGCGCGCGCCGGGGACCTGTTTTCCCGGCACCTTCAACCGGCCGTCGTCCGGAAAACCGGGCGCCATTCCTGCCATGGCGCAAAGAAATCAACCCGTTGCAAAAGGTAGGTTGACATCCCACCGGCCGTTTTGGGTTTGGAGGATTTTCACATTTTGTTTGCTCCGCATTGACATCACAATTTTCCAGCGTAGTCTTTTTTACTTTCCACACAAATGATGCGTGTATACTTGAGTCGTGGCTGAGAAAGACGATTATTTGGCAGACGTGCTGGTGGACCTGGGTATTGTCAATGCCGACCAGGTCGCCAAAACGCGCCAGGAAGCCGAAACTTCCGGGGTCGGCGTGGTGGAGTTGTTGCTGGCCAACAAGCTCGTCCGCCCCGCGGATGTCACCCAGGCCAAGGCCGCGCAATTCGGCGCGGAAGTCATTCAACTCGGCGGTCTGCGCATTCCCGACGACGTTATCTCCATCATCCCGCGCCATATCGCCAAAAAATACCGCGTCGTTCCCGTCTTCAAAAGCGACGGCAAGGTCGCCGTGGCCATCGCCGACCCGTCCGATCTCAATACGATTGACACGCTCACGCACCTGCTCAACGCGGAGATTGAGCTGCGCGTGGCGGCGGAATCGGACATCGAGGCCGCGCTGAACAAATATTACGGCGGCACGGGCCAGACGGTGGTGGACAAGGCCATCCAGGAACTGACCGAAAGCGAAGTCGAGGTCCCCAAGGGCGCACTGGACGACGACAGCGCGGTGGTGGATGCGGACGCGCCGCTCATCCGGCTGGTCAATCAAATCATCGTGGACGCCTTCAAGATGCGGGCGTCAGACATTCACCTGGAACCGTTGAGCAAGCGTTTCCGGCTGCGTTTTCGCATTGACGGCGTGCTGCACGAGATGAAGGCCCCGCCCAAACGGTTGCAGGCGTCCATCATCACCCGGCTGAAGATCCAGTCGAACATGTCCATCTCCGAGCATCGCATTCCGCAGGACGGACGCATTCAGAGCAAGGTGGGGAACAAACTCATCGACTTGCGCGTTTCCTGCCTGCCGACCTATCATGGCGAAAGCGTCGTCATGCGTATTCTGGACAAGGAAGGCCTGCGGCTCGGTCTGCCGGAACTGGGATTTTTCACGGACGACCAGCAGACGTTCGAACGCATGATCGGGTTGCCCGACGGCATTCTGCTGGTGACCGGCCCGACCGGTTCCGGCAAAACCACCACCCTGTATTCCTGTCTGCACTTCATCAACCGCCCCGACCGCAAAATCATCACGGTCGAGGACCCGGTGGAATATATTCTGTCCGGCATCAATCAGGTGCAGGTCCATGAAGCGGTCGGCCTGACCTTTGCCGCCGCCCTCCGTTCAATTCTGCGCCAGGCGCCGAACGTGGTGATGATCGGTGAAATTCGCGACATGGAAACCGCGTCCATTGCCATCAATGCGTCGTTGACCGGTCACCTGGTGTTCTCGACCCTGCACACCAATGACGCGCCGAGCGCGGTCACCCGCCTGGTGGACATTGGCGTGAAACCCTTTTTGGTCGCCTCGTCCACGCGCTGTCTCATGGCGCAACGCCTCGTGCGCAAGGTCTGCCGCAAATGCGCGCAGCCCTACCAGCCCACGGAACAGGAAATGCGCGCGTTGAACATCACGCCGGAGAACCTGCTGACCGCGACGATGCAAAAAGGCCGGGGTTGCAGCGATTGTTCAAACACCGGCTGCCGCGGACGCTTCGGCATTTTTGAAATTTTCATCATCGACGACGAGGCGCGGAAACTGATTTACGACAAGGCTTCGTCATCCGTGTTGCGCGCCCGCGCCCGGGAAATGGGCATGCGCACGCTCCGCGAGGACGGCATTCGCAAGGTGCTCGCCGGGCTGACGACGCCCGAGGAGGTCATCCGGGCGACGGTCGGCGACGAATCTTGACGGAAAGGAAGCATGAAGCATGAAGCATGAAGCACTAAAACCGGATGCCACCGGCCGGGCCGGTT
>Ga0187863_10001321_pt1 | contig 20050 bp, 12 predicted proteins | sample June2016WEW_11_1_FD_132975 | JGI IMG/M metagenome (GOLD analysis project Ga0187863, IMG submission 132975) | Peatland microbial communities from SPRUCE experiment site at the Marcell Experimental Forest, Minnesota, USA - June2016WEW_11_10 | ecosystem: Environmental > Terrestrial > Soil >... | reverse complement strand
TCGATGGCTCCGGAGTCGCGGCCAGCGGAATGTGCCCCTCGCCGGCAAGCAGGCCGGATGTCGCATCCAGACCGATCCATCCCGCCCCCGGCAGGTACACTTCGGCCCACGCGTGCAGATCGGTGAAATCGGCCGTTGGCCCTTCCGGTCCTTCCACAGGCTTCACGTCGCCTTTAAGCTGAATCAGATAGCCGGACACGAAGCGAGCCGCAAGGCCCAGGTGCCGCAGAATCTGCACCAGCAGCCAGGCGGTGTCGCGGCACGATCCGCTACCCATCCGCAGAGTCTCCTCGCAGGTCTGCACTCCCGGCTCAAGACGGATCAAATAAGAGATTTCGCGCTGCAGCCGCTGGTTGAGATCCATCAGGAAGCCGATGCAGGGCCGCTCGGTGCGGTCGACGCCATCGAGATAAGCGCGCAGCCGGGGGCCGGCGCTCTGAGCTTCGAGAAACGGCAACAGGTCCTTTTTCAATGGCGGCGGATACGTGAACGGAACCTTCTCAGCCCATGGTTCGAGGAAGAAATCGAACGGGTTGACGATGGTCATCTCGGCTACCAAATCCACCTCCACCGAAAAATGACGAACCTTCTCGGGGAAAACCAGCCGTGCCAGATAGTTACTGAATGGGTCCTGCTGCCAGTTGATGAAGTGACCAGCGGGCTCAACGTGCAGCGAATACGCGGTGATGGGCGTGCGGCAATGCGGCGCGGGACGCAGACGGACCACCTGCGGTGACAGCGTCACCAGGCGGTCGTAATGATAAGTCGTCTTGTGGTTGAGCGCGACGCGAATGGGCATGAATTGTCCGGAGCAATGCAGGAAGCTATCGCTGCGAAGCCGGACTGGGGTCGCGCAGTTAGCCGCGGCGTGCGGGCGGCAGGGTCCTCAGATGAATTATAGGGGATTGCCGAGTCTGCGCGCCTGGATCGCCGCCTGCGGGCTACTGGAATCGCGTCGACGTAACGGCCGCGGACCAGGCCGATTGCCAGCCGTCCAGGGGTGAAGGGCACGCCGTTCCATCGACGGGAACATCTTGCGGCACGGCGATCTTCAGCGGCGGTGGAGGGGCTACCTGAAGATAGTTCCAGTGGCCGTAATTCCAGTTGGATGGGATCTCGAAGTGAGGGCGGAAATGGTCTGGCGCGCGGCTCGGTCCCCCACGGCCCAGAGCTTCGCGCAACCACGGATGCCCCGTAGTGAGAATGCCTCCGGTAAGGTTGCCCAGTGGAAAAGCCATGGCCAGAACGTCGTCTTTGATGGATGCCAGGACCGAGATCTCGCCCACGTTCGGCACAATCGATTGAAACTCCGTGGTGAGGCAATCGTCGTCGATCGCGCCGGCCATAAGGATAAGGCGCTTCACGCTTCGCTTCATGCTGGCAATGGTCGAAAGTACGACGCGCGCACCCAGACTGTGCGAGGCAAACGAAATGCTCGCCGCGCCGCCGAAGTTCTGATCGAGAAATGGACCGATCAACTGGCCCGCTTCGTCGGCTATTCGCGGCGCCTCCGGATAATCCAGGCCATGAAGCCAGACGGAGTCTCCCGGCCACAGCACACCTGCAAATCTCGTGGAGGGCCCCAGCTGCAAGAGGCCCTCCCAGTTGGACAGCGCGGCCACTCCATCAGAGCGGCTCACGTTGAAGCCGTGCACGCCAATCAGGACGTCGCGTCCCCGGATATCGTTGAGCAAATCCTGTTTGTTCAGACCTTGATAGGTATTGACGTCGCCCTGACTAATGTTTACATCGGTGCGGAGGGGACCACCAACCGGCCAGAGTCGAACATCGAGGAATCGCGTCATCACGGATTATTTTTTCACGGTCTGGAGCGTGTTTACCGCGGTTGCCAAAGCGCTGGAAAGGTCCTTGGCGATTGGAGCCAGCGGCGTAGCCAAGAGTCCCACCACCGCAGCTTCCGCGGTGTCCCGCCACCAGCCTGCGACATCCACCGGATAACACAGGATCAACACGCCGGCGAACGCGAGCGCAACCGAAAACACCACCGCCCACGCCCTCGTCCCGTTGCGATATGCCTGGTCACCGTGCTGATAAGCCTCGTCCAGGAACGCCGTCACGATCAGATCGAAGCGGCCGTAGACATCGGATTCGGTGGGGCTGAGGGTTGTGCCGGACGCTATTTTGGTGGTCACTACAGTAAGGGCAGCCTCATCCATACCGGTTGCCCTCGCCAAAGCCGGAGCGTTGGCCGGGTTGAGATTGAGTTTGATGAGGGACTTCGCAATGGACTTCTGACTGGCCAGATCGTTCCCGTTGTGCCAGTTCGCCTTCAGCGTATCGAGGATCTTTTTCCGCGACAGAGAATTTAGCCCGGCATCCGGTGTCAGCGCGGCAACCGCTTTGCCGAGCCGTTTGAAGCCGATGCGGTTCACTCCAAAATCCCCAAAGACCTTGGTGGCATCAACCAAGCCAAAGGCGGCCGTTCCTAGTCCTCCGATGGCCGTGATGGTTTGCGTTAAAGACCAATCCACACTTGCGAACACTACAGGACCCTCCTCATTTCAGGAACATCGGCAAGAAGAACCTCATTGTGTCGCGTGTCTACAAGCGTCACCCTGCAGTGGCTCACAGATAAACACAATATTCCTGTCATTCGGGGCGAACCTCGTTCCCAAGCCGATTTTCACCTTGCCCGGCGAATGCGAAGGGGCGTGTCGCGATGCGGTAGGTTTGCACACGTGATTTTATCGGCGGCCCCGAGCCATTTTGTGCGCTCGTCCGTATAATGTGCATGATCAAACACGATCTGAGATTCGCTCTGCGAGCGCTGTGGCGGACTCCGGGCTTCACGGCCATCGTAGTTCTCTGTCTCGCGCTGGGAACCGGGGCCAACACCGCAGTTTTCTCGTTGCTGGATCAGGTGCTGTTGCGCAGCCTGCCCGTGCAGGATCCCGAACGGCTGGTTGTCCTGCACCGCGCTTCGCAGCTTCCGGGCCAAGCCAGCGCCGACAACATGGAAACCGTTTTCTCGGTACCGATGTTCCGCGACATCCTCAATCGCACGCGCGTGTTCGACGGCGTAATCGCGCGCACGGGGATGGGTGTAACGCTCACGGGGGGCAATGCCGAGCGCGCCACGGCGGAGTTGGTGTCCGGCAACTTCTTCGAGGTTCTCGGGGTGCGCCCACAGCTCGGCCGAATGATCGAACCACCCGACGATCAGTTTCACTCGGCGCACTCCGTCGCCGTGCTCGGTTATGCATTCTGGATGCGGCGTTATGGGGGCAGCGCTTCGGTGTTGAATTCCACGCTCCGGGTGAACGGGATTCCGATCACAGTTGTCGGCGTGGCCGCGCGCGGCTTTTCTGGCGTGCTGCGGGGCAACGATGTGCCGGAGATGTACTTGCCCCTTGGCATGCACGGCCAGATCGCTCCAGCGCAGGCGGACTGGACTGACGAGCGAAGCACGCGCTTCGTAAGTATCTTCGCGCGCCTGCAGCCGGGCGAGAGCCGCGCGCATGCTGTCGCCGGGCTCCGCGCGGTTTACCAGCCCATTGTGGCCGACGAGTTATCCCGCTTTCAGCGCCTGACCGCCAGCGAGCGTCAGGATCTGCTGCGCGACCAGGTGGACCTCAGGCCGGCCGCCCAAGGCATCAACATGCTGGAAGAGGAGTGGAAACGCCCCATCATCGCACTCGCTGCGATTGCCGGTCTGGTGTTGCTCATCGCCTGTGCAAACATCTCCGGGCTGATCCTTGCGCGTGCGGCGAGCCGTGAGAAGGATATCGCCGTCCGGCTGGCGCTCGGCGCTGGCCGCTTTGCTGTGGGCAGGCCGTTTCTCTTTGAGAGCCTGGCAGTGTCCTTTGCCGGCGCATGCTTAGGCATGGCCGTGGCTCACTGGAGTATCGCCAGCCTCCTTCGTCTGATGCCCGGAGGAGGTCAGGGCAGCGGGTATCTCTCCGCGGCTGTCGACATGCCGATGCTGCTCTTCTCGCTCGCCGTCGCCGTGCTTGCCGGAATCCTGTCCGGCTTCGCCCCGGTGCTGCAGGCCTCTCGCCAAACCATTGGCGTTGCGCTGAGTTCCCAAACACGCAGCACTACCTCACACCGGACCATCCTGCGCCGCGGCCTGGTGGCTGGGCAGATGACACTTTGTCTGGTTTTGCTGGTGGCCGCCGGACTCCTCACCCGAACGCTGTACAACATCTCGCGCGTGGACATTGGCTTTCAGCCCGCCGGCATTACCGTGTTCCGCATCTCCGCAGCCGACAGCGGTTACCGCCTGGCGCGTGGCCGCGAATTCTATCGGCAGGTTCACGATCGCCTGGCGTCCCTGCCCGGCGTTCAGTCCGTCGCATCCTCCCTGCTGGGACCTTACATGAACGGCAGCGCCGGAACGAACGTTTTCATCGATAAGGCCGCCGCACAAGCTGCCCAGGACGTGGGCTCCCTGACGGACTGCTTAAGCGCCGGCTATTTCAGCACGCTGGGAACCCCGCTGGTAGCCGGCCGCGAATTCGCCGTTACCGACCGGGACGATTCTCCGCCCGTGGCGATGGTGAACGAGGCCTTCGCCCGACAGTACCTGGGCACAAATGCGTTGGGCAGCCGGATTCGTTTCTCGCCCAACAGACCGTGGAAAGAGATTGTGGGCGTAGTGCGCAACATGGCGTGGACCAACGCGCAAGAGAAGCGGGTTCCGTTCGTTTACGTGCCCATCTCGCAGGTGTCGCAGGAACTCGGCGCTCTGCAGTGGTATGTGCGCAGCCGCCCCGGATCTCAGGCCGCCGCCGCTATTCGCCGGGTGATTCACGATCTGGATCCGAACGTCCCGGTCAATGCGCTCGAGGATTATACCGCTAAAGTGGACGAGGCGGCGTATCTGCAGAGGCTTCTGGCCGTCCTCGCGAGCGTTTTCGGCGGACTGGCAACGTTGCTGGTGGCGCTCGGCCTCTATGGGCTGATCTCCTGGACATTCGCGCAACGTACGACGGAGATCGGTATCCGCATGGCGCTGGGAGCGACGCGGCGTAACATCGCGGCATTGATCGCGCGCGAAGTTGGAACGCTGGTGATGTTCGGCGTCGTGCCGGGCATAGTCGTCGCGCTGGCCGCCGGCGCTGTGATCGCCTCCCAGTTGTTTGGCGTCTCGGCGCACGACCCGTTTGTACTCGGCTCAGCCGCCCTGGCGCTCTTAGCAGCGGTCGGGGTGGCCGCGCTGATGCCCGCTCTTAGGGCGGCTCGCATTGAACCAGCCGACGCGCTGCGCTCCGAATAGCGACGACTCTGGTGGACGGGCTCGCGGGCTGCTGCGGTCTCGCGGGCGTGGACACTGGTAGAGCGGCATTAGAGCTCCGCGCGGACTGAGAGTCCGCCCCACACAAACAAGAACGGCGACCTGTGATCAAGGCCGCCGTTCACTCCCACCTGTGCTGAAACTGCCTTCCCTAGCTACAGCCGCTGGTCCCGCCGCAGTTCTCGCACTTGTAGCAACTGCCATTGCGCGTCATGAGGCCGCCGCATTCCGAACACACCGGCGCATCGGTCACCATGGAATCGAATTGGAGCGCCTGCTGCGGCTCCGGCTCGGTGGGGCGCAGTACCGGCGCGTTGCCCGCCTCGCCCAGCGCGTACTCCGGCCCCAGGAACCGCGCGCCCAGCCAACGGAAAATATAATCCATGATCGACTTGGCGTAGGGGATCTGCGGGTTGCCCGTCCAGCCACTCGGCTCGAAGCGCACGTGGCTGAATTTATCCACGAAGAACTTCAGCGGCACGCCGTATTGCAGCGCGTAGCTGATGGACGTGGCGAAGCTGTCCATCAGGCCGGAGATGGTGGAGCCTTCCTTGGCCATGGAGATGAACACTTCGCCAGGCGTGCCGTCCTCGTACAAGCCCACCGTGATGTAGCCTTCGTGGCCGGCGATGGAAAACTTGTGCGTCAGCGACTGCCGCTCGTCGGGCAGCTTGCGGCGCACCGCTTTGTAAACAATCTTCTCGGTCACGGCTGGTTGTGCCTGCGCGGTGGTGGTCTTCTTGCCGTCCTTGTTGCCGGCGGAGTTGAGCGGTTGCGTACGTTTGGAGTTGTCACGGTAGATGGCAACGGCCTTCAGTCCCAGACGCCAGCTTTCAATATAGGCGTCCATGACCTCTTCTACCGTACACTCTTCCGGCATGTTGATGGTCTTCGAAATCGCGCCGGAAATGAACGGCTGCACCGCAGCCATCATGCGCACGTGGCCCATGTGATGAATCGACCGCTTGCCGTTCTGCGGACGGAAGCTGCAATCGAACACCGCGAGATGCTCGTCCTTCAGCCCGGGTGCGCCTTCGATGGTGCCCGTCGAATCGATATAGGTGACGATCTTATCCACCTGCTCGGCCGAATAACCCAGCTTGATGAGCGCCTGCGGCACAGTATTATTCACGATGCGGATCACGCCGCCGCCCACCAGCTTCTTAAACTTCACCAGAGCGAGATCGGGCTCAATGCCGGTGGTGTCGCAATCCATCATGAAGCCGATAGTGCCGGTAGGCGCGATCACCGTGGTTTGCGCATTGCGGAAACCGGCCTGTTCGCCCAGCGCGTAGGCATCGTGCCACACCTTCTCGGCGGCCTCATACAGGTCCTGCGGCACGCGCGTGTTGTCGAGTGCCTGAACGGCGCGGCCATGATTGCGGATCACTTCGAGGAACGATTGTTCGTTCAGCGCGTAGCCGGGACACGGCCCCACGGCTTCGGCGATGCGCGCGCTGGTGAGATAAGCCTGACCACACATCACCGCCGTGATAGCACCCGCCCAGTCGCGGCCATCCGGCGAATCATAGGGAATGCCCATAAACATGAGCAATGCGCCCAGATTCGCGAACCCCAGTCCCAGCGGGCGGAAATCGTGCGAGTTCTTCGCAATCTTCTCGGTCGGATAGCTGGCGCTGTCGACGATGATCTCCTGCGCGAGCGTCACCGTGTCGCAGGCATGGCGGAACGCCTCCGTGTCGAACTCGCCGCCGGGTCCCACGAATTTCATCAGATTCAACGATGCCAGGTTGCAGGCCGAATCGTCCAGGAACATGTATTCCGAACAGGGGTTCGACGCGTTGATGCGCGCCGTCACCTTCGATGTATGCCAGCGGTTCACGGTTGTATCGAACTGCATGCCCGGATCGCCGCACTGCCAGGTTGCCTCGGCGATACCACGCAGCAGGTCGCGCGCCTTATAACGCGTCACGGGCTGGCCGCTGGCGACCGAGCGTGTCCACCAGTCGCGATCCTCCACCGCCGCTTCCATGAACTCGTCGGTGGCCCGCACGGAGTTGTTGGCGTTCTGGAAAAAGATGGAGCTGTAAGCATCGCCGTCGATGGATGAATCGTATCCGGCGTCGATCAGCGTGTGCGCCTTCTTCTCTTCCTTCGCCTTGCAGTGGATGAAATTCTCAATGTCGGGATGGTCCGCGTTGAGGATCACCATCTTGGCCGCGCGCCGCGTCTTCCCACCGCTCTTTATGACGCCAGCGAACGCGTCGAAGCCCTTCATGAAGCTCAGCGGTCCCGAGGCTTTCCCTCCGCCGGAGAGCAATCCATTCTCTTCCCGCAGAGTGGACAAATTCGTTCCGGTCCCTGAGCCCCACTTAAACAACATGCCCTCGGTTTTCGCAAGATCCAGAATCGATTCCAGCGTGTCGCCCACGGAATTGATAAAGCAGGCCGAACATTGCGGGCGGCTCTCGCCCTTCTTCAGCGGCACGATGGAATCGGCGGCTTCGTCCCAGTACCAGCCGTAGCCCCGCGCCTCCTTCACGCCGACGTTGAACCACACCGGCGAGTTGAAGCACGCCTTCTGGGTCAGCATCAGGTGAGCCAGCTCATTGCGGAAGTTCTCCGCGTCGGCGGGCGTGCGGAAGTAATTCCCGGCCTTGCCCCAGTCCGCTATGGTGTCCACCACGCGATGCACCAGTTGGGCAACGCTGCGCTCCCGGTCCGGCGACCCGGCCTTCCCGTGAAAATACTTGCTGACCACGATGTTGGTCGCCGTCTGAGACCAGTCCGCCGGCACGTCGATATCGGTCTGCTCAAAGATGATCTGGCCCTTGTCGTTGGCGATGGCGGCGGTGCGCGGTTCCCATTTCAACTCGTCGTACGGCGTGCGGCCGGGCTCGAGTTTTTGCGTGAAGTATTTCGGGAAGGTGATGCCGATGCGCTGCGCGGTCGGAAGAGGCCGTTTCCCGTGCTTGAGTTCGCCCACCCGGGTACTGAGGTCAACGCTGAGCTGTCCCATCTTGTTCTTTGACTCCTGACGCTCTGTCAGATTCTCGGGGATCTGACGATTCTCGCAGATTCCTGGCCGCCGTGCCATTCAGGTTAATAAACCATTAAGCCAGGGATGCACTCGCAATCATGACCCAACATGTAGTACTACGTCAAGGATTATATCTATTAGATGTACAGCACCTTACGGGCGATGCGCCGGTGGTCGTCCCGTCCCGTTAGAGAACGGCGCAGCCGCAGAATGTGTCCCTGTGACACACCGCGACACAGTCTGCCGCGCCTTTCTGGGAAGCCGGTGCCCGTAAATCATTGATAAACGGTACTGTGATCTTGGTTCCAGGATTGCACCTACCCATGACGAATTGATTGAGGTAACTCTCTAGACCTGCCCTCTGATTGCAGCAAGCGGGAGAGCGAAGAACAGGATTCGAAAAACGGCGTGCTTGCGGGAGCCGGTGTTCAATCTTTAGCTTGTTCTTTGGGATCTTGCAGGTTGCATCAGAGGGGCTTTTTTTAAGGTCTCGGTATCATGTTAAGTTTTCTGAGCTTCCCATGGAGTCCGGGAAGCGGCGGCTGTTGGCGTTCGTGGTACAGGAATTGAAGGACGCGGGCCTGACCAGGAATGGAAAACCAGTAAGCGGGTGTTTCGAAACCAGCGGCGTTGCGGCCGGATCCAGCCCATCCCGGGCAGAGCGCATCGGACCGCTGGCCACTTATCCAGCCTGCGAAACCAGCGGTCCGATGCGTTCGTATCTGTTTTTCAAACTCTCTTGCTAAACTAAATCGTAACGAAGCCCACAGTCCAGGACCTAAGAGACTTGATTCGGGTGCCTGCGGTGTTTATACTGGCTTTTTCTTGCTGCGGGGCAGTTTGGCATGATCGCTCGGGAAGATTTCGATCCACTGGGTCCCCAACGGGAGGCGGCGATGTTCTACGGCCTCTTTTTGCGCGGCCACTCGGCGGACGCGCTGCGCAGGGATATCGACGTGCCTAAACCCGTTCTGGACAAGTGGTTGAAGCGGCGCTACGAGCCGAATTTCCGCGACACCATCCACCGCATGTACTCCTACCGCAAGCAGGTTCTGGCCATTTTCGACGAACTGGTACTCCACGAGAGGATCAGGTACCGGGTTCAGTAGCGGCGCGAATCCGCAGCAGCGAATCCCACAACTCAGCCACAAGATCCAACCGCAGCGCGTTCGGCCCGTCGGAGAGGGCGCGCTCGGGCGCTTCGTGAACTTCGAAAAACACCCCATCAATCCCGGCGGCAACGGCCGCGCGCGACAGCGGCGCGATGAATTGCGGCTGACCGCCCGATGCGGTCCCCGCGCCACCGGGCGTCTGGACGCTGTGCGTCGCGTCGAAGATCACCGGCCAGCCGGATTCGCGCATGATCGCCAGGCCGCGCATGTCAACCACGAGGTTGTTATAGCCGAACGATGATCCGCGCTCGGTAAGCAGCACGCGCGAGTTGCCAGTGGATGCGACCTTCTCCGCCGCCAGATGGATGTCGTGTGGCGCCACGAATTGGCCTTTCTTGATATTCACCACGCGCCCGCTGCGGCCAGCTTCCAGCAGGAGATCGGTCTGGCGGCAGAGAAACGCGGGGATTTGCAGGATGTCCACGGCTTCCGCGGCAGCGGCGACCTGGGAGACATCGTGCACGTCGGTCAGGACCGCGTAGCCTTCGCGGCGTAAACCAGCGAGAAAGCGCAGGCCTTCCTCGGGGCCGGGTCCGCGATAGGATCCGCCGCTGCTGCGGTTGGCCTTGTCGAACGACGCTTTGAAGACGAACTTGCCGAGAATTCGCTTCAGCTCGCGCGAGAGAAAATGGACGTGTTCCTCGCTCTCAATGACGCAGGGCCCGGCGATTGGAACCAGCGGGAAGCCGCGGCCAAACGCAATCGAGGCGCCGGCCGAAGTGGTGAACTCAACCATGTTCCGCGTGAGTGAGCTGCTGATGAACGTGCGGAGCAGTGGCCGGATGCGGCCGCTGTTTGTGATATTTCAATGCAGCTCCGATGAATGCGCGGAACAACGGATGGGGTTCCATTGGCTTCGATTTGAACTCGGGATGGAACTGGCACCCGAGATACCACGGATGATCGCGGATCTCACAGATCTCAACGTAAATGCCATCGGGTGTCTGTCCAGCGAGGACGAGGCCGTTCTCGGTCAGGATCTTCTCGAAATCCCGATTGAATTCGTAGCGGTGGCGATGGCGCTCGCTTATCTCATCCACGCCGTATGCCGCGCGCGCGAACGTGCCCTCGGCGAGACGGCACGGATATGCTCCCAGGCGCATCGTGCCGCCTAATTCATCCACGCCCTTCAACTCGCGCAGCTTGTAGATCACGCGGTAAGCGGCGCCGGAATCGAACTCAGTGGAGTTTGCGCCCTTCAGGCCACAGACGTTGCGTGCGTATTCGATCACCATGGTCTGCATGCCGAGGCAAATGCCGAAATACGGCACCTTTTGCTCACGCGCGAAGCGGATAGCGTTGATCATTCCTTCCACGCCGCGTTTGCCGAAGCCGCCGGGGACGAGAATGCCGTCGTATTCGCGCAGAGAATCTATGCAATCGGGCCAGTCGAGATGCTCGGCTTCAATCCACTTGATATTCACTCGCGCACGATGTGCCAGCCCGCCGTGCAGCAGCGCTTCCTTCAGGCTCTTGTAAGAATCCTCGTACTCGACATACTTGCCTACCAGCCCGATAGTCACCTCGTCCGTGGGATTCTGCATGCGCTCAATCATTCCGGTCCAGTGGCTGAGGTTGCGATCGGGCGCGCTGATCTTCAGCGCTTCAATGAGGATCTCGTCCACGCGCTGCTCGGCGAACACCAGCGGGACCTCATAAACCGATTCAACGTCGCTGGCGGTGATCACGGCATCGACATCGACATCACAGAATAGCGCGACCTTTTCCTTCAGATCCTGCGAGAGCGGGTGGTCGCTGCGGCACATCAGCACGTCGGGCTGAATACCAATCGCTCGCAGTTCTTTCACGCTGTGCTGCGTGGGCTTGGTCTTAAGCTCCTGCGCGGCCGCGATCCAGGGAACCAGGGTGACATGGACGAAAGCGGTATTTTCGCGCCCCAGCTCATGGCGCAACTGGCGGATAGCCTCGAGAAACGGCAGCGATTCGATGTCGCCCACCGTGCCACCGATTTCCACGATCACCACGTCCACGCCTTCAGCCACCTTACGCGCGGCAGCCTTGATTTCGTTGGTCACGTGCGGGATCACCTGCACGGTCTTGCCCAGATAATCGCCACGGCGCTCGCGCGAGATGATGCGCTCGTAGATTCTGCCGGAAGTGAGATTGTTGTCCTGGGTGAGCGGCGCGTGGGTGAATCGCTCATAGTGGCCGAGGTCCAGATCGGTTTCTGCGCCATCGTCGGTGACGAAGACTTCACCGTGCTGGAAGGGGCTCATGGTTCCGGGATCGACGTTGAGGTAAGGATCGAATTTCTGCAGCGTGACGCGGAGGCCGCGGCTTTCCAAGAGGCATCCGATGGACGCTGCCGCGATTCCTTTTCCCAGGGAAGAGACCACGCCGCCGGTTACGAAGATGTATTTCGCCACGTCAATGAACTCCTTCCGCGCGCAGTGCAGTCGCTTCGAACAACGCCGAAGCGCGTTCCAGGTCCTCGGGCGTGTCCACGCCGAGCGAATCGTACTCAGTCTCCGCCACGCGGATGCGGTATCCGTTTTCGAGAGCTCGCAATTGTTCCAGCTTTTCGGCGGTTTCGAGCGGCCCAACCGGCAGGTCCGAATAGCGCAACAGGAAATCGCGCCGGTACACGTAGAGGCCGATATGTTTGAAGTGCCCAGTGACGCCGTCAGCGGTCTCGCGCTGATAGGGGATTGGGTGCCGCGAAAAATAGATAGCGTTGCCGGCGAGGTCGGTGACCACTTTCACGACGTTGGGATTGCCGATCTCGGCGCGGTCTTCGATGCGCCGCTTCAGCGTACCCATTGGTGCTTCGTCGTCATCGCAAAGCGCGAGCACCGCGGCGTCGATAGCGGCAGGGTCGATGAGCGGCTCGTCGCCCTGAATGTTCACAATGATCTCGGCCGCTTCGGACGATGCCACTTCGGCGATACGGTCCGTGCCGGAGGCGTGATCCGAGCGCGTCATCCGCACCGGCGCTCCAAACGCGCGCGCGGCGGCCTCAATCCGCGAGTCGTCGGTGGCGATCAGGATTTTCGTGACGTAGCGGGCCTGCGATGCGCGTTCATAAACGTGCTGCAACACCGGTTTTCCGGCGAGAGAGGCGAGTGCTTTACCTGGGAAACGAGAGGAGGCGAACCTGGCAGGAATAATGCCCAGGATTCTGGTCGGCACATTGGATTATAGCATGGGGGTTGCGGGCAGGAATCTCCACGCTGAATGCACGAAGCTGAATGCTCGCTTAGCCCTCCGGAATTCCGTAGTCGGCCTCGCGGAGCGCGTCTTCATACTTCTCCTTAGCGTCGAGGGCCGCTTCCCTGGCTTTCTCTTCCGCAAAGCCAGCCTGCTCCCAAAGATCCCACGCATGGACCGAATGATCCGGTGTGGCGAGGGCCTCTTCCGCACGAATCGCCGCGACCCATTTGTCAACCGCGTCCTTGTAAGCTTGCCTGTGCAGATCCAGCTCGGCGTTGTCCATGGGTAGCGACATTGTAGGACAAAAGTGATGTCAGGTTGATGTCGAGCGGGTCGCGACTGCCCTCGCAACGTCGCTGATTCGCCACCGCTGCTCTTCCCGTGCCTCCGCGCCGGTACTACTATAGGCTGCAGGAGCATTCATGCGTTTCGTTCTCACTGTCTTCCTGCTTTGCGGTCTTGCGCCGGCCGCCGACAAAGGCGCGAGTGTACTGGTGGAGCGCGTCGGCGATACCGGCTTCATTCAACTTCCCGCCGACAGTTTCCAAACCCTTACAGCACGCGAGAAGGAGCTGTCGTGGTGGCTTTCGGAAGCTTCCATCGCCATCGATCCGATCATTTACGATCAGCTCTCCCGGTTCGGTCTTCGCCAAAAGGCCCTCCTGGAGATGATCGTCGCGCATCCGGAAGGAGTGGATCCGGCGGTGCTGCCCAAGATCGTCTTCTTCACGAAGCTGTTCTGGGCCAATCGCGGGAACCACAACGATCTGACCGCGCAGAAGTTTCTGCCCGATTTCACGTACGAAGAACTTCGCGCCGCCGGTATTGCCGTGCTCCGCCACCGCGCGAAGGGCACGATGACCGAGGACCAATTACTCGATGAACTTGGAGCCCTCCGAGCTTCGCTGTTCGATCCGGCGTTTGAACCGATGATCACGGCGAAGAGTCCCAGCGGCGGTCTGGATATCCTGCGGGCGAGCGCGAACAACTACTACGACGGGGTATCGCTGGCCGATCTGAACGGCTTTACCGAACATTACCCTCTGAACTCGCGGCTGGTGAAAGAGAACGGCGTGCTTCACGAGGAGGTCTATCGCGCGGGCACGCCCGATGGCGGTGTCCCCCCGGGTGTTTACGCCCAGTATCTGAAGCGTGCTGACGAGTATCTGGCGCAAGCACAAAAAGTGGCTGAACCTGCCCAGGCGAAAGCCATCGGCGATCTCATCCGCTATTACCAGACCGGCGATCCGAAAGACTGGCTGCAGTTCGACGCCGATTGGGTGCGCGACAACCCCACAGTAGATTTCGCTAATGGTTTCATCGAAATATATCGGGACGCCCGCGGCGCCAAGGGCACCTCCCAGAGCTTCGTCAGCATCACCGATCAGCGCGTCAACGCGCTCATGAAGAAGGTGGCGGCCAACGCCCAGTATTTCGAGAACAAGGCGCCGTGGCTGGACAAATACAAGAAGCAGGGCGTGCATCCGCCCATGGCCAAAGCCGTGGAGACCTTGATCGAAACCGGCGATTTCGACGTCACCACAATTGGCGACAACCTGCCGAACGAGAACGAAATCCACGAGAAGTACGGCAGCAAGAGTTTCCTGTTCACCGGCTCCACGCGCGCGTTGACCCACGCGGCCGGTGATGCCGGCGCCCGCGAGTTCTCCTGGAATGAAGAGGAGTTCCGCATCCTCAAGGATCACGGCGACGAAGCCGAGGACCTCATGACCGCGCTGCACGAGATCATCGGACACGGCTCAGGCAAGCTCGATCCAAAACTCACCCACGAACCGGCGTTCTATCTGAAGGAATACTTCTCGACGCTGGAAGAGGCTCGCGCCGATCTGATGGCGCTGTGGAACGCATGGGACCCGCGGCTGAAAGAAATGGGGCTTATCTCCGGCTCGGACGTGGCTAAAGCGATGTACTACGCGGCAGCCGTGGCGCCGCTGGTGCAACTCCGCCGCGATCCGAAGGGCGATACGCTCGAAGAGGATCACGAACGCGACCGCCAGCTTATTGTCGAGTACATCATGGACAAGACCGGCGGCATTTCGAAGAAGGTGCGCGACGGTAAGACCTACTACTACGTCGACGACTTTCCGAAGATGCGCACGGGCGTCGGCATGCTCCTGGCCGAGCTAATGCGGATCAAAGCGGAAGGGGACTACGAGGCCATCAAGGCCCTGGTGGACCGCTACGCCGTCCATTTCGATCCGGCGCTGCGGGATCAGGTGGTGGAACGCTATGGGAAGCTGAACCTGCCCTCCTACTGGGCGGGCATCAACCCGGAGGTGGACGCCGAAGTCGCGCGCGATGGCGCCGTCACAAACGTGCGCGTCACCTATCCGCGCAGCGTGGTGCACCAATACCTGCGCTACAGCGCCATGTACGATCCGCGGCTGATTAGGCCATAATGCGGGTCGTTGATCAGGCAATGATGCGGGTCATTCGTACCGGAGCGCGATGATCGGGTCGATCTGCATCGCCCGGCGCGCCGGAATGTAGATGGCCAGCGCCGCGGCCCCAATCAGGGCCAGCGGAATGCCCACGAAGGTCAAGACATCCGTGGACGTCACCCCGTAAATCAGGGACGCCATCAGTCGCGCGAGCGCATACGCGAGCGGCATGCCCACAATCAGACCGGCAGCCGTTACCGTCATGCCGCGCCGAAACACACTGCCCAGCACGCTGCCACGCGGCGCACCAAGGGCCATACGGAGTCCGATATCGCGCGTCTGCTCGGACACCATGTAGGACATGACGCCGTAGACGCCGATCGCCGAAAGCACCAGCGCGATGATGCCAAACACGCCCATCAGCGAAGCCACATAATTCAGGCCAATGGCGCGGTTGTGAATGGATTTCTCCATGCTGCGCATTTCGGAGATGGGCTGGTCGGGGTCCACCGAATGAATCGCGGCGGTCACCGCGGGCGCCAACAGCAATGGATCGCCGGCCGTACGCACTCCGATGTCCATCCACAACGCGGGCCGCTGCTGATACGGAACGTAGATGGCGGGACGCGGCGCGCGGTCATAGGGATTGTGCGACACGTCGCCCACTACGCCAACGACGGTCATCCACGGTTCCTTCGAATCGGCTTCGCCGATGCGGATCTGTTCGCCGATGGGCGATTTGTTCTTCCACCAGCGCTGGGCCATGCGTTCGCTGATCAACGCGACCGGGGGCGCAGTGGGGCCATCGCTCGGGAGCAGAAAACGGCCGTCGCGCAGCGGCACATGGAGTGTAGCGAAGTACTCGGGACTGGATACCTGATACATGCCGTTGGGTACATCGCCGGGGTCCACCGTGCGTCCCTTGATGGTGAAATCCCGCCCTTCCGAATGGTCGCTGTAGGGCAGAGTGGTGACCGCCGCGGCGGAACGTACACCCGGCAGCGCCTGGATGCGCTCCAGCACGTGCCGATAGAACTCCACGATCTGTGGTTTCTCGTGATACTTGTTGTCGGTGATGGCCAGACGCAGGGTGAGCAGCGTTTCTGGCTCAATCGCCTTGCCGGTGTTCAGGAGTGTGCTGAATCCGCGGACCATCAATCCCGCTCCCACCAGCAGCACGACGGCCAGCGCGATTTCCGAAGCTACCAGAATGTTGCGCAACCGCTGACGGGCTCGACCGGTGGACGAGCCGCGGCCGCCTTCCCGAAGCGCACTGGTGAGATTCGGGTGTGAACCCTGCCAGGCAGGCGCCAGACCGGCCAGTATGCCGCTGGCTACGGCGGCGATCAACGTGAAGACCAAGGTCCGCCCGTCGATCTGAATATCCTTGAAGCCCAGAACGTACCGTTCGATCTCAGCGGGCATGCCGCCACGGATCAGGTTGATCCCCCAATACGCCAGCAGCAGGCCGAGGCCCGCGCCAAGTAGAGAAAGCAGGACGCTTTCGGTGACCAGTTGTGCGATCACCCTCCAGCGGCCCGCGCCCAATGCACGGCGCACCGCGACTTCACGCAACCGTCCGGTGGCCCGCGCAAATTGCAGATTAGCTACGTTGACGCACGCGATGAGCAGCACGAACGCCACCGCGCCGAGCAACATCACCAGGTATTGTTTGGTCAGGTCACCAACGAGAAACCTCAGCACCGGCCAAACCACGAAGTGACGATTCTTGTTCGATTCCGGGTAGGATTTTTCGAGCCTGCGGGCGATGCCGTCTACTTCCGCCGTGGCCTGCTCGATGGTGCTCCCCGGTTTCAATCGCGCGATGGATTGCAGCGTCTGCGCGGTATGCGAGTTGCGCTGCTCGGGCGTGAGCCCCATGGGCGTCCAGACCTCGGCCGCCTGGGGGAAGTCGAAACTGGAGGGCATCACGCCGGTGACCGTGTACGGAACGTCGTCCAGCCGGATGGTCCGGCCGACGATGTTCGGATCGCCGCCGAAGCGGCCGTGCCAGAGCCGGTCGCTCAGGATGACTTCGTGATCCCTGCCTGGCTCGTCCTCGTCAGGCTGAAAGGCGCGTCCACGAGCCGGCTGAACGCCCGCGACAACGAAAAAGTTCGCGCTCACCAGAGACTGATTCACGCGATCCGGAGTCACACCCGTTCCCGCAAGGTTCGCGAGACCGCCCTCCCAACTTGCCAGGCTGGCAAACGACGTATTGCCGCGGCGAATCTCCTCGATGTCGGCGGGCGTCGCGCTGTCCCAGCCGTCGGGGTTGCCAGGATCGCCCTGTTCGACGCTTACCAGTGTCTCGAGGTGCGGCAGCGGCACGGGCTTCCAGAGCATGGCGTCGCAAAGGCTGAAGATGGCGGTAGTTGAACCGATTCCGAGGGCGATGGTGAAAGCGGCGGTTAGCGCGAATCCGGGCGAGTTTCGCAGATTGCGCGCGCCATAGCGGATGTCCTGCCAGAGGCTCATGGGTTCTCCAGTGGCTTAGTATACGCAGATGGACGGATCGCCGTTCCCGCTAATTCAGGGGCGGGTGGCACGTTCCAGCAGGTATACGTACGACCTGTAAACGCTGCCCGTGGCGCGTGTCAGCCCGATTTCGCAGGTGCGGCTGCTGGAATAGTGGCCGTCGAAGTTGCCCGCGCGCACCTCGACCGCTTCCTGGCGTGTAGCCGACGCGGTGAGTTCGGGAACTAAGTAGCCCCGATCGCCGGCAAAGCCGCAACATCCGGCGCTGGGTGGGATTGATGCCGTGCTGCTGCAGGCCGACGCAATCGCCTGGAGTTCCGGCGTCAGGCCCATTTTGGTCAACGAGCAGACCGAATGGAGGGCGACCGATCCCGCCTTGTGCACAACGGTGAGATGGGGCAGAAGCCGATCATGCGCAAATCGCACGCTGTCGAGAATTCGCATCTGGTCGAAATGGCGCTGATTTTCATCGGCTAAGTGCGGACGGCATGTGAGCAGGCCGTAAGTGCAGGGGCTGGCATCGACAACAATGGGCAACTTGCCGTGATCGGACCATTCCCAGAAGCGCTCGATGGTTCGATTGACTGATAGTTCGTGCGCCTTATCGAAGCCCTTTGATGAGAACGGCACGCCACAGCAGGTTCCGGAAACATCTGAAGGAAGGTGAACGAGAACTCCCGCGCGCCGGGCGACTTCGACGAAGGCTTCCGTGAGTGACAGATCGTCGGGCTCGCCGTGCAGCCGGCCGAGGACGCGAGTAATGCACGCCGGGTAATAGACGGCTTCCGCGCCGGTGCGACCGGTGTGATGGCGGCGATTTCGGGCAGGGCGCGGCAGATCGCGCCGCCACGGATAGCCTATTCGCAGTCCCAGCCGCGCGATGCGTTCGATGAGTCCAAAATGTTCGGCGAGGAATTGCGCGAAGCGATGAGCGATCGCGGAATGCCGCTCCTGGCGCAGCCGTTTTGTGAGCGCGCCGGTATCGATACCCACCGGGCAAGCTATCGCGCACAGCCCGTCGGCAGCACAGGTATCGAGCGCCATGTAGGGGAAATCGGGCTCTAGCAAAGCCGCCGCCTGGCGGCTGCGCGCCATCTCACGGCGCACCACGATGCGCTGCCTGGGAGTCAGCGTGAGATCGCGGCTGGGGCAACGCGATTCGCAGAAGCCGCATTCGATACATTTGTCGACTTCTTCCTCCACGCTGGGCAGGCTCTTCAGATCGGCCAGATGCGCCCGCGGGTCCGCGTTTATCAGAACACCGGGGTTGAGCAGGTTCTCCGGATCGGCCAGCCCCTTCACGCGCTTCATGACGCGATAAGCTTCCGGCCCCCATTCGGTCTCGACGAACGGCGCCATGTTTCGCCCGGTGCCATGTTCGCCCTTGAGCGATCCATCGTAGCGCGCCACCACCAGGCGCACGACGTCATCCATAAGCCGGGCGTATTGATCGATCGACTTCTGGTCCGCGAAGGATTGGGTGATCACGAAATGAAGATTGCCGTCTTTGGCGTGGCCGAAGATGATGGCGTTGTTGTAGCCGTGTTGCTCGAAGACGCGTTGCAAATCGACCACCGCATCCGCGAGCCTGGGCACCGGAAAGACAACGTCCTCGATAATGACGCTGGTGCCGCTGCGGCGCACGGAGCCGACCGACGGAAACATGCCGGAACGAATCTTCCACAGAGCCGCTTGCTCCACCGCGTCGCGAGTGAATCGCGGTGTTTCGAGAAGCTGTAGTTGATCTGCGGTCTCCGGCGCCCGCTGTTCCATCGCCGAACGATCTGTTTCCTCGGCGCACTGGAATTCTACAAGCAGGCCGGCCGCGTTGGGAGGAAGCGCCTTGAGGGAAGCAGGGGAGCCGGGTTGATTCTCGACAGATCGCATTGCCGCGCGGTCCATCAATTCGAGAGCGCTCGCGCCCGCATCGCGCAAAGGTACAATAGCCGCGCAGGCGGCATGGCAGTCGTGAAACAGCAGCAATCCGGTGTACTTCACCGGCAGGTCGGGAACGGTGTTAAGCACAGCCTCGGCGATGAACCCCAGCGTGCCTTCCGATCCGATGAGCAGGTGACGAAAAATGTCCACGGGCCGCTCGTAATCGAGGAACGCGTTCAGCGAGTAGCCGATGGTGTTCTTGGTGAGGTACTTGAAGCGGATCCGCTCGCATAGGGCGACATCCGCATGAATCTCGGCGCGCAATTGGAGCAGGCCATTCGCAAGAACAGGCTCGCGCGCGCGGAAGATCTCGTCGGCGGAAGGGTCGGCTGTATCGATGACCGTGCCCGACGGCAGCACGAAAGTCATCGAATGCAGGGTATGATAAGCGTTCTGCGCGACGCCGCAGCACATGCCGCTCGAATTATTCGCGAGAATGCCGCCCATCATGCAGGCCTGAAGCGAAGCCGGATCGGGGCCGATCCGCGCGCCATATGGCAAAAGCATCCGGTTCACATGGCCGCCGATTATCCCCGGTTGAAGACGGACTCGTTTGCCACCCGCTTCCACGCGGGCCTCCCGCCAATGCCGTGCTACCTCAACAAGGATGCCATCCGTGATGGCCTGACCG
>Ga0187863_10001314_pt1 | contig 20108 bp, 16 predicted proteins | sample June2016WEW_11_1_FD_132975 | JGI IMG/M metagenome (GOLD analysis project Ga0187863, IMG submission 132975) | Peatland microbial communities from SPRUCE experiment site at the Marcell Experimental Forest, Minnesota, USA - June2016WEW_11_10 | ecosystem: Environmental > Terrestrial > Soil >... | reverse complement strand
TGATCGTGCATCGCATTCTGAAAGAAGTGCTGCGCGATTCGGCGGAGATTCACGAAGGCGAAATTCCGCTGGGAATATTCCCTGCCGCATCGAATACCGTGGAAGAGCGGCGCTTCAGCGCCGCGTCAAGAGATCTGGAGCATGGGGCTTTAGCCCCTGAGTCTCCGCGGGCGCAGCCGGGCCAGACCGGCGCTCCTTCGCCCTGGTCCAAGCGCCTCGACCATGCCGCCCATCGCGAAGCCCTCGCACCCTTGGGCGGCCCCATTTCGCTCGAAGAACTTCACGAGGTCGCGGAAGAATCCAGCCAGTCCGAGCGCCGCGCCGACGACGCCGAGCGCGAACTCATGGAGTGGAAAAAGGTCAAGTTCATGCAGGACCGCGTGGGCGAAGACTTCGATGGCTTGATCACCAGCGTGACTAAGTTCGGCTTCTTCGTCGAACTGACCGATTTGTTCGTGGAAGGCTTAGTTCCTCTGAACACGCTCACCGACGATTTCTACACCTACCATGAGAACACCCGCCAGATCGTCGGCCAGCGCTCGCGCAAGACTTACAGCCTCGGACAAAAACTTCGCGTGCTGGTCGACCGCATCGATCCCGTAGAGAAGAAAATCCAGTTCGCCATTCTGGAAGAAACGCCGCCGCAGTCGACGTCCAGACCGACTTTCAAGAAGTTGAAACGCAAGCGAAGGTGACGGCTGCCAGCCCCCTCAATGCTTGTCATTCCGACGCGCGAGCGAAGCGAGGCAGGAGGAACCTGCTGTTTTCCTGGAGTCCCGCCCGAAACCACCCCGCTGGTGGTAAAATCCTCTAGTTAACCCCATCCGCTGCGGATGCGAAGCAGCGGGTTCCTTCCTCGTCGGGACGTGGCTCAGCCTGGTAGAGCACTCGCTTGGGGTGCGAGGGGTCGGCAGTTCAAATCTGCCCGTCCCGACCAATCACACTTGACACGCAGTTTTCGGTAATCTACCGACACACGCCGGGCCGCAAGGCCTGCAGTACACGCCCAAGGTAAGCACCCTAGAACGTCAGCCTCATTGCCAATTGCCCAATGCGCGGCGCCGGCCCGCGAAAGCTGCCAGTCGTCGTGATCTGTCCGAAGGTTGGACTGTCGATGTTTGCCGCGCCGTCAACCAGAGTCGGTTGCGCGAACTCAGGATGATTCAAAGCATTGAAGAACTCGACGCGAAACTCCAGCTTGACTCGCTCCGTGATCGCAGTGGTTTTGGCGAGCGCAACGTCGAGATTGATCAGGCTCGGACCGCGCAGCGCGTTGCGGGGCAGGCCGTACGTCCGATCGCCCGGATTATCCACCGGGTCAAGTTGCGGAAAACAGGGATTGGGAGTGCCGCCGTCATAATACAAATTGTTTTCCAACGGCACATTGGAGAAGCTATTGGGATCGAAGATAAAGTTGCCCGTTACGGGGGTAATCGAGGGCTCGCAGATCGTTCCAGTGGAGTCGGTCGTGTAGGTGATCTCGTTGATCGTGGTCTGGTGCCTGGGGTTCAGCATGTGGATTGGTGCAACCACCGCGGCGTGCGACAGATAGGGATCTCCCGCACCCGAAGAACCGGGGTTGGCGGGGTCGACGCTGTCGGGTAACTGGGCGAAAATGTCGAACGGGAATCCGGTGCGCCAGGTGAGAATGGGATAGAGACTCCAGCCCTGGGTGAGGCGCTTCGGCCCCACCGCCCACACGCGATCGAAAGGCAGATCCCATCCTCCACTGAAGCTGATGCGCTGGCGGACGTCGCTGTCACCGGAAGCGTAGAAAAGATCCGGGCTATAAGCCGGCACCGTCGAGTTGCGCTGAGCGAACCCCGATGCGTTGTCCAGATTGTGGCCGTAAGTGTAGGCGAGAGTGAAATAAGCCGTCCCCAGCTTGGAGCTCTTGGGTTGCCGGGTGAGGCTGACCTCGAGAGCATTGTAGTTTGCATGCGAGACGTTCTGGAATTCAGGGAGCTGTCCGAAACATTCAAAGCAACTGCTGTCCAAGGCGCGATTGGTGCTTCCCAGCACCATGGGGTTAAGATCCTTCAGCGACGTCAGTCCATGCCCGGAACTTCCAACGTAATTGGTTTCCAGAATCATGTCCGCGAAAAGATTACGTTGCAGGCTCAGGTTGTATTGGTAGACATAGGGCGTGCGCAGATGAGGGTCATCCAGATAGACAAAGCCCGAGCTGTTGATCGGCAGAAATGGTGCGAAACTGATGTCTGGTGCCGGCGGCGTCGAAGGAAATGTATTCGTAACTCCGGCCGACTGAAACGGCTGACTTAAGTAACCCGTTGGTCCGACCTGCCCCGGCCCAACATTATTAAAGTAGAAACCGGCGTCGCTAAAAAACGGGGCTTGGCCGTTGAATTGAAGGTTATCTTCACCCTTTAGGATGTCGTAAAAAACGCCGAAACCACCGCGCACGCTGGTCTTGCCACTCCCCGTCGGGTCCCAGGCAAAACCAATGCGGGGAGCGAAGTTCTTCTTATCGGGGAAGTTCGTCCCCCTTGGAGCGCCGGGATCACCGGGAAAAACCATCCCCAAGGGCGCTCCTGGAAATCGTTGGGATTGCAATCCAGGAATCACCGAAAAAGTGCGCCCCTCAGTATCGGACTTGGGCGTGTTGTATTCGTAACGCAACCCAATCGTCAACACGACGTTCTTGCTTGCATGCCACTCGTCTTGACCAAATACATAGGTGCTTTTGCTGCGAATGTTGGTGGGAGCGAGCGGCCCCTGGAAGTACGCGTCCGGAATGCCGAGAAGAAAGTCGGCGTAATCATTTCCCGAGCCCGTGCTCGTGCCGGTGTAGAAATCAAACTCGCCGTTCGTGATGTAATCGTAGGCCATATTCTGCTGGTAAGGCGAGAATCCAGCGCCGAACTTCCAATTGCTTTTCCCGTGCGTCCACGTAACCCCGTCGGTCCAGGAAAACGTGTTTTGGACAAAGCGCGTTGGACCGGCTTCGCTGAGACCAATGTCAAAACCGGTATCGAAAAAAATGTTGGTCGGTCCCGTCACCAGGTCGGGAGTGATGCCAACTATGCCAAGATCGGCGGGGCTGGGCAGCTTGACCGCCGGACTGTCATGCAGAAAATTGCTGCGGTGCGCGACAAAATGAAATTCGTTGAGTAAAGTCGGCGAAAAGATGCGAGTGTAACCCAGGTTTACAAAGTAATAATGCGCCGTATTCGTGCTAGGGAAGCCAGGAACGCTGGCGTACGGCGCAGGGTTGAGAGTCCCGAAGTAGGGGTCGCCAGCACGATTCAGGCCGACGGTGGCTGAAAGCTTGTCTTTGGCGCTGAGGTTGAAATCGAACTTGCTGGTCAATTCATTCCGATTGTCCTGCTCGTTTTCCGACGTGGAAAGCAGCCCTCCGGGAGCACTTGGGATTAAGCCGGCCTTGATATATGCCTGGGCCACGGGGTCGATCTGCGTGGGATCGATGATGCCGTTGACCACGCTTCCGTTGGGCGCCGCAAAAGATGGATTGGCCGTCAGGAAACTCACCACACCGGGATCAGGGCATCCGGCTGGATTCAGGCAGACTACGCCGTCAAACGCTTCGACTTCCGAAAAATTCCCCTGCAACTCCTGCGGCGTGTAGACCGGCGCATCGATAATCGGAATAGCCTGCACCTGCCGTTGCCCCTGGTAAGCGAGAAAGAAAAACACTTTGTCTTTCAGAATTGGTCCACCCAGCGTCGCGCCGTACTGGTTGCGCTTAAGATCGAGCCGTGGAAGTCCCTGCTGAATGTTGAAGTAGTCGTCGGCGTCGAAGGCTCTGTTTCTTAAGAATTCGAACAAGCTGCCATGGATCTGATTCGTACCGGATTTGGTCACGACACTGATCACGCCGCCGCCATTGCGTCCGTACTCGGCTGTGTAGTCGCTGGTCAGAATCCGGAACTCGGCAATGGCGTCGGGATTGGGATCGAGCACGTTGCTGTTATCCAGCAAGTCATTGTTCAGTCCACCATCCAGCAGGAATGTCACGGAATCGGTGCGCCCTCCGGCTATGCTGTAATTCCCCGCGCCCCCGTTGTCGTCGTTGCTCTCCGTGACTCCGGGTTGAAGCAAAGCCAGATCCAGCATGTCGCGGCCGTTCAGCGGCATGTTGGTGAGGGTCCGTCCTGTTATCGACTGCCCCAGAGTTGGGTTGACGGTCTCGACCGGCGCTGCTTCTGCGCCGACGTCTACCTTCTCGCTGGCCGTTCCAACTTCCATCTTGATGTCGATGCGCAGAGCCTGATTGATGAACAGCTTCTGTTCCGCGCTGATCACCGTGCGAAACCCAGCGTGCTCGGCTCTTACCGCATAGTTCCCGATGGGCAGCGCCAATACTTGAAAGTGACCTTCGCTGTCGGTAGCGGCAGCGCGCACGACCTGAGTGGCCGTGTTGGTCACGGTGATTTGCGCAGCCGCAATCACCGCCCCCTGCTGGTCGTAAACCGTGCCGAAGATTCTTCCGGTGGCATCCTGAGCCGAAGTCGCGGCCGGCATTACCACGGCAGCCAGCAGAAGCAGCGCCGTCCCGGATCGCCGCTTCAGAATCTCCGCAATATTGCCCTGAAAAATGCTCCGCCCTGACTCATGAATTTCCATTGGCCCCCCTGCGCAGACGGCATTTTACACCAGCAGGTTGGACCTTAAGAGTTCTCCCAGCGCCACTGCGGAAAAAGCAGTCTTGAGGTCGACATAGTTTAAGCTTGGAATGCAGAACTGGAATCGGCGACCAATGCAGGTCGTTTCGCCGGAGTCTTCCCGCCAGAGCTATCCCGTGCGCCGCGTCGAGAGCAAATTCAAAATCTCGCGCAGGCCCTGGCGGATGTGCTGAATCTCGGCGGAGGATTGCGCCGGAAATGGAATCGCAGCCTGCCCTTTGTCGGGTTTCGCCTCCGCGCGCAGTTGCTGCCGCGCGCCCACGATGGTGAAACCCTGTTCGTAGAGTAGTTGCTTGATGCGCAGGACGCTTTCCACGTCGCGTCTGCGGTACATGCGCTGACCCGTGCTGCTCTTCACCGGCTTCAGTTGCGGAAACTCGCTTTCCCAGAAACGCAGCACGTAGGCCGGAAGACGGCACAAGGTAGCCACTTCGCCGATGCGGAAATAGAGTTTGTCCGGGATGAACACCTCATCCGTCTTCGTCTTGCCCGCGCTCTTCTTTCTCGGACTCATGCACGCACCAGGAATCGCTTCCAACCCTCACCAATTGTGACACACCGCGAGGGCTCATAAGGAACATTTTGAGGGAGAGAGTTCAGCAGCTGGCAATTAGCAAATGGCACCTGGCCTCCGAGAACCAAATTCGGCTCTGGAAGACCAAGCCTAAATGCTAACTGCCAATTGCTAACTGCCCCAGACGGAAACGCCTCTCAAGAGGTGCTTCTCCTGAGAGGCTGGTTAAATTCTTTGCCCTTGCGAAGTATCGTCTCGCAGACGGTTAGTGTTTCTTCTTTTTTGCTTTCTTCTTCGTTGCCATGAAGGTTCCTCCGTGAACGATTTTCCCTTGCAACTTCGGGGACCCGATTGCAAAAAGCCACCCAACTTGTGGTACGGGTAGCGTCCTTAACACAAGATATTGCGGCAGTATGAACGCAGTGTCAACACAATTTTACGAGAAACGAAAGAATTTCTCGCGCCAGCACCCAATCATCCCGCCGCGAGGCCCCGCATCTAAGTGGTAAAAGTTCATTATGAGGTCGACTTCATGACCGACATCGCGGCCCAGTATCTCGACGAAGCCCACCGCCAGATGCGCGGACACAAGCGCCTGGCTGAGAGCGCAATGGCACAACTCAAAGACCATGAGTTGTTCCTCACGCTCGATCCCGAATCGAACTCCATCGCCGTTATCGTAAAGCACATGTCCGGCAATATGCGCTCACGCTTCACTAGCTTCCTTACCACGGACGGTGAAAAGCCCGACCGCAATCGCGACCAGGAATTCGAGCTCAGCTCCGCCACCACTCGCCGCGATCTTACGAAGTGGTGGGAGGAAGGCTGGGCGCGGGTCTTTGCTGCCATCGAAGCACTCACACCGGAAGACGTCGCACGCACCGTTACGATCCGTGGCGAACCCCACACCGTGCTGCGCGCCCTCAACCGCCAGATCGCTCACTATGCCTACCACACCGGGCAGATCGTGTTTTTGGCCAAGCACATCCGCGCCGGCAAGTGGAAATCGCTGAGCATTCCCCGAGGGAAGTCAGAGGAATACAAGACCGCTCCTCCGGCCCCCTACAAGCCCATGAGCTAGACAGAGAGGTCTAGGCCGCGGCTTGAGGCCTCTACGAGCCCGGCCCGAAGTAGCGGTAGTGGCCGGTAATCTTCCAATTGAAAAGCACATCTTCCATCTTCGGCCCCTCCCCGATGTTGTGCACAATCATGTACCGACCGCTCCATCGGGCCTTCTGATCGACCACAATCCCAATGTGCGGCACCCCACCGCCTAGGTCCCACGTGACCAGGTCGCCCGGCGAGTAATCTTCCGCGCGGTTCGTGATTGGCAGGGTTTCTCCTTTGCGTTCGAAGAAAACCATCAGGTTTGGCACCCGACGATGGTCGATGTTCGAATCGGGATGGGCGAGCAGCCAGCGTCTCTTATTCGGATAGGAGGCGAAATTCTGCAGCATGTCTTCGTGGACTTCCTTTTGTAGATCGATGCCGACAGCCCGATAGGAACGGATGATCTCGTCGGTGCAGACGCCGGTGTCGGGGGGCACGTCTCCGCCGGGGTACGGCATGCGGACATAGGCAGCCACATAGCGGACAGAGTGATGGGTGCGCTCGATGGCAGCCGCAACCAGTCGGCGTGTGAATTCCAGGCGGGAAGCGGACGTGCCGCTCGTCTGCGCGACGACGGAGCCGAACAGCATTCCGCCCAGCAACGCTAGTGACCACAGTGCCTGCTTCGACCAGGCTTTTCCCGACCGGGTTTGCATTGGACCAGATTGTAAATGTGTTGGCCGAAGATGAGAATGACTGTTGTGCAGGCACAACGGAGTGAAGTCCCTGCTACAGTGCTAGAATCATACGTTTTGTGTCTAAGTCCGAATTCATAAGGTAGCCTTCATGCCCTCCACGATGTTCGCTGTGGTAAAGCCAGAAGCCGCACCCGGCGCGGAAATTCGCGAGGTAAAGATCCCAGCTTTCGGCCGGACCGACGTTCTGGTCAAGGTGAAGGTCGCATCCATCTGCGGCACCGATTTACACATCTACAACTGGGATCGCTGGGCGCAAAACCGCATTCATCCTCCACTGATTCCAGGACACGAGTTCTGCGGCGAGGTGGCCGCATTCGGCGACGAAGTCACCAGCGTGAAGGAAGGCGACTTCGTTTCCGCCGAGATGCATGTGGCCTGCGGCAAGTGCCTGCAATGCCGCACCGGCGAAGCTCATATCTGCCAGAACGTGAAGATCATCGGCGTAGATGCCGATGGCGCCTTCGCCGAGTACGTGGTCATTCCGGAGTCCAACATCTGGAAGCTTGATCCCGCCATCCCACAGGAATACGCCTCGATTCTCGATCCGCTGGGCAATGCCGTCCATACCGTCTTGGCAGGTGAGATCGCGGCGAAAACCGTGGCCATCACCGGTTGCGGACCGATCGGGCTGTTTGCCATTGCCGTAGCGAAGGCCGTCGGCGCAACCACCGTGTTCGCCATCGAAATAAACGAGCACCGGCGCAAGATCGCGCGTGAGATGAAGGCCGATTATGTGCTCGATCCCTCGAAGGAAAATGCCAGCCAGATTGTGATGGAGAAAACTGGCGGCCTGGGCGTGGACGTCGTCCTCGAAATGGCGGGACATCCCGACTCGATTCGCACCGCCTTCGACATCGTTCGCCGCGGCGGAAGAATCTCACTCCTCGGCCTCACCTCAAAACCCATCGCCCTGAACTTTTCCGAAGACATTATTTTCAAAGGCATCACGGTGCAGGGCATCAACGGGCGCCGCATGTACCAAACCTGGTACCAGATGACCGCGCTGCTGAAAGCGGGCAAACTCGACCTGCATCCCGTGATCACCGACCGCATCCCCATGAAAGATTTCTCCCGCGCCATGGAGCGGCTGAAAACCGGCGAGGCCAGTAAGATATTGGTGTATCCGAACGGCGTGCGATGATGGCGCGCAACGAGGTAAATCATGAGCCTTGATGCCTTCGTACGTTGTACTTGCATTCGGGACGGCAAAGCCAAGCCGCATCCGTTCCCCGACCGGCTCACCTTCGATGAGTCCGGCGAGCCGATGCTGAGCGGTGACCCTTCCGACGAAGACTGGGAAGCTCACGATCAGTGGCTTACCGATTCCTGTGAGCACGGGGGATATCTTCTCTCCATGTTTCTGGGCAACATCACGCGGGTGGGAAACCTGCGCAGCTTTCTGCGCGCCCTGCAGGGAAAACCCGGACCGCGGTTCCCCATTCTGCTGGAAAAAGTTATTTACGATGGCACTCACACCGGCGATTCGATCCCGCTCAACGAATCGCCCGCCCTGTTGAAAGAAGTCGAGATCGTGCTCCATTCCAGCGACATCCTGGCCGAATCCGAGAAGGAATTCTTCGGAAACATGAAGGAACTGTGCGAAGCCAGCATTGCAACCGGCAACCCGATCATGTTCTGAGGAGTTGTTAGCCACGGATTCTCACGGATCAACACGGATCAGGAATTAAGATCTTGGTTCTAAAATCCGCGTTCATCCGAGCAAATCCGTGGCAAAGAAGTTTTGAGGCTCTCATGACGACTGCAACCCGCACCAACCCGCTTTCCTATCTCACCGCCCAGCTCAACGAACTCAAGGCCAAGGGCACGCACTTCAAGCTGCGTGTGCTCGAGGACGAGCAGGCGCCGGTCTGCACCTTCGACGGCAAGAAAGTCATCAACCTCGCCTCGAACAATTACCTCGGGCTCACCACGCACCCCAAGCTGCGCGAGGCGGCGCTCGAAGCCACGCGCAAATACGGCGTGGGATCGGGCGCGGTGCGCACCATTGCCGGAACCATGAAGATCCACATGGAGCTGGAAGAGAAGATCGCGCGCTTCAAGAATGTCGAGGCCTGCGTGGTCTTCCAGTCGGGCTTCGCGGCCAATGCGGGCACGGTATCGGCGGTGCTGGGCAAAGACGATTTCATCATCTCCGACGCACTGAATCACGCCTCCATCATCGACGGCGCGCGCCTCTCGAAGGCACAGATTCTGGTCTTCCGCCACAAAGACATCGCCCACGCCGAAGAGCAACTGGCCAGCATCAAAGACAAGCCCGGCAAGAAACTGTTGATCACCGACGGCGTGTTCTCCATGGATGGCGATATCGGCCCGCTGCCCGGCCTCTGCGACGTGGCCGAAAAATACGGCGCCATCATGATGGTCGACGACGCGCACGCCTCCGGCGTCCTCGGCCGCAACGGCCGCGGCACCGTCGACCACTTCAACGTGCATGGCCGAGTCGATATTCAGGTCGGAACGCTCTCGAAAGCCATCGGCGCGCTCGGCGGATACGTTTGCGGCACGCGCGATCTCATCGATTTTCTCTACCACCGCGCGCGCCCATTCCTGTTTTCCACGTCGCATCCACCGTCCGTCGCGGCAACCTGCATCGCGGCTTTCGACGTTCTGGAAAACGAACCCGAGCGCATGGAAAAACTGTGGGAGAACACGCGCTTCTGGAAAAAAGAGCTCGGCCTGCTCGGCTTCGATATCGGCGGCCGCGCCACTCCGGCCAGCGAAACTCCGATCACGCCCATCATCATCGGCGACGGCAAGCTCACCATGGACTTCTCCCGCGAGCTCTTCAAAGAAGGCGTCCTCGGCACCGGCATCGCCTTCCCCACGGTCCCCGAAGGCAAGGCCCGCATCCGCACCATCATGACCGCGACGCACACGAAAGAAGAGTTGGAGCAGGCGCTGGAGGTGCTGGGGAGGGTGGGGAAGAAGATGGGGATTGTGGGGTAAGGAGGCTACCCCCACGAGCTATCCCAGAATGCATCGAGGAGACCCTCGCAAGTTTCTGAAAAGCTATCCAAGCGCTGTCTAGTCTCGGAATCAATCGTTTCAGGAGACAGACCCTTGTCGTCCGATTCCGAACATATCCGGCCAAATTGCACCTCCAACCGTGCCATTTCGAGGATCGTCCGCTGCAATGCCGGATCTAGTTCGGCAGCCAGCGTTTGGAACTGCGCATTCAGCTTTCCGGTGGGGCTTTCTGACGAAGCGAGGCAGGAGTCGCAGGCCGTATGGAACACGAACGGGTACGCCTCGTCAGTCTTCCATAAGTTTGCGTGTCCGCTGGTCTCGACGGTCACCTTGACGTCGTTACGCAGAGCCGCTAAGACGCTTTTGCCATCGGGTCCGGCAGCCTCGATGACTGCTGTCGCAAATGCTCTGCCCATCTCTCGATGCAAATCCTCTTCTCGCCGAACACAACAACTTGGATAGCCAAGGAGCGGACCAACGGAAGCCGGGGCATTCACAGCGGCTTTGATTTGTCGGCGGAGCCGAGTATCGACCGCGACCCACAGCAGAAAGTCTCTCCTGTACCGGTCCGCCTCTAAATCATGCAAGTCGAACGCACCAATAAGGTCGGACGGGAAGCCGTCCAGGTGCCGGGAGGTAGGCTTCCGAATTGAGCGCGTGACGACGGTCTCCAGTCCGAGATTTACCAACTCCTCTCTCAGCCCGCGGATCTCACCTTCGTTGTCGTCCGACAAAAATCCGAAAGCGGCGGCGGGCTTTTCCCCGGCCATAACTGCAGCCAAAGCGAGCAAATCCTTAGTACTCACCCAAGGACTCGGTGAGAACCTCAAACCGCGCGCAGCGCGGTAAATCGACTTGAGGCGCCTTTGTTCCATTGCACGTCAATCTAACAGGGCATCATCCTAACAGGGCATCATCGCCCAACGATTTCACTTGTTTCATTCCCTTAGATGCGTCATACTATCTCATTAAGCATCAGTTCTTTGACAACTAAATATCTATAAGCTAACTATCTCTGCGACAAGATTTTACCGCTAACATCCTCTAGCCCAAGATTTTGCGGGCCGAGCCGGCAATCTGACCTGCAGATTCCAAACGACTTACAGGCCGAGGGTACCCTGTAAGCTCTTTGCCTGGAATATTTTGCAGCTAAGTCCTTTAGAAGTAAAATTTTAGCCAGACCGACAAAATGCAACTTGCTGATTTTAAGGATTTTACGGCGTTTGGCGTGCGTTTTTCACTTTGATCTGGATCTGCTGCTTCCGGGCGGGCGACGACGCGAGCCTTGGCCTCACTCCACTCGATACACCGTCTTCCCGCCCACAATCGTCGCCACAACCCTCCCCGTAAACTGCCAGCCATCAAACGGCGTATTGCGCGACAACGATCGTGACTTGGCCGCCTCAAACGTCCAGCGCTTCTTGGGGTCGAAGATGGTGACGTCGGCAAAGCTGCCGCGGGCCAGCGATCCGCGCCCACGAAGGTCAAAGACACGCGCGGGCCCGGCGGTAAAGAGTTCGACAATCCGCGTCAGCGGAATCTTGTGCTCGCGGTGAAGTTTCGTGATGGCCAACGCCAGCGCGGTCTCAAGTCCCGTAACGCCGAACGACGCCCGCTCGAACTCCACCTGCTTTTCGTGCGTGGCGTGCGGAGCGTGATCGGTGGCGATGGCATCCACGGTTCCGTCGGCAAGCGCCACCAGAATGGCCTCGCGGTCGGCCGCCGAGCGCAGCGGCGGATTCATCTTGAAGTTCGTGTCATACTCGCCTACGTCTACATCGAGCAAAGTGAAGTGATGCGGCGTGACTTCGCACGTTATACGGGCCTTGCCGCGCTTGCCGCGACGCACGGCCTTAAGCGCCTCCGAAGTGGAAAGATGGGCGATGTGCAGGCGCGATTCGCGCACATGCTGCGCGAGATTGACGTCCCGATCCACAATGTTCGCTTCCGCGCTCGCCGACATCCCGCGCAGCCCGAGCCGAAAGCTGGTGGGCCCTTCATGCATCGAGCAGCCTTCTGTCAGCCGCGTATCTTCGGCGTGCTGCACCACCGGCAGGTTCAGTTCGGCGCCGAGTTGCAGGGCTGCGCGCATGATTTCGTCGTCGAGAATTGGCTTGCCGTCGTCGGTAACGGCCACTGCGCCAGCCCGCTGCAGAGCGGCAAAATCGGTGAGCGCGGCGCCACTCGAGCCGCGCGTTGCAGCGGCAATGGGAAAGACGTTGACCACAGCCCCGCGCTCGGGGTGCCGCAGCCACGCAACCCACTCGGCAGTGTCCACCACCGGCGCAGTATTCGGCATGGTGCAGACGGAGGTGAACCCTCCCGCGGCAGCGGCTGCGGTGCCGGTGGAAATCGTTTCTTTGTAGCTTTGTCCGGGCTCGCGCAGGTGAACATGGAGGTCAATGAATCCCGGAGCAACGATCAGACCGCGCGCGTCGAACTTCTCGTCGGCGCCGCCGCGGATCTTGTTGGGCAGCGCAATCTCGGCAACGCGGCCATCGCGCAGCAGAACGTCCATGGGCGCGTTAATCTTAGCCGCGGGATCGATCAAGTGGCCGCCCTTGATCAGCAGGCTCGCGGCTTCTCGTTTTTGGCTCTTAGCACTCGGCATTCAGTCCCCGAACTGTTTCGCTCTTGATGCCTCGATCCGTGAAAATCCGTGGCTCATTTTGCCTTGCCTAACGCCCGCGCCAAAATCGCCATGCGCGTGGGGACGCCGTTGTGCACTTCGTCAATAATCATCGATTGCGCGCCGTCAGCCACTTCCGCTGTCAGCTCCAGGCCGCGGATGATCGGTCCGGGATGCATGACGATCGCATCGCGCCGGGCCAGCTTCAGACGCGCCGCAGTCATCTGGTAGCGCGCAATGTAATCCTGCAGACGAATCTTCTGGCCGGCAAGCCGTTCCTTCTGCAGGCGCAAGAGCATGATCACGTCCGCGCCGCGCAGCGCTTCTTCAATGTGGCGCGTAACGCGCAGGTGGGGGGCAAGCGTGGCGGCCACGTCAGGCACAAATTCCGGCGGACCGCAAAGCGTGATCTTTACCCCGAACCGGGTCAGCAAGTGGCAGTTGGAACGAGTTACGCGGCTGTGGAAGATATCGCCGATGATCGCAACCTGCAAGCCTTTGAACGATTTCTTGTGCTTCAGGATGGTGAAGGCATCGAGCAAGGCCTGCGAAGGATGCTCGTGCATGCCGTCACCCGCATTAATGACGGGAATGTCGAGATGCTTCGCCATCAGGTGAGGCGCTCCCGCCGCGGGGTGGCGAATCACGATGGCGTCCGCGCCCACCGCGCGCAGAGTGTAGCCGGTATCGAGCAGAGACTCGCCTTTCTCAATGCTCGATCCTGAAGATTGCACCAGCGTGGTGATGGCGCCCAGCGACTTGGCCGCGAACTCGAACGAAGATCGCGTGCGCGTGGAAGCTTCGTAAAACAGCAGCACGATTCGCTTATTGCGCAATAGTGGACGCGCCTTCAGCGGATTCATCCGCCGGGCCAGCTTCAGCAGGCCCAGGATTTCCTTGTCCTCCAGGTGCTCGATACCGAGCAGTGAACCGCGTGCTGGTTTATTCATCGCGTAAGCAGGCAAACCGTGCATCATACGCGGCGAACATGGCCCGCGGCAAGGCCGGTTCGGGTGATTGCTCGCGGCAGTGGTTTACGGCCGGTTCCGTCGGCCCAGGAAGGCGCCAGTCAAGGCTCCCGCGATGCTGCCCGCCGCCACCGAGATCAGGAAGAAGCCCACCATACCCAGGATCAACTTGGCGGCCAGGCCTTCCGGCGTTTTTAGCAGATCGAGAGTGGCCTGAACCTGCGGGTCGTGGGAACGCGACGCGACTTGTTGGAGAGCTTCGATCATCTCCTGGCGAATTTGTGTACCAGACTGCAGTATCGTCAGGAAAATCGCAAAGAAAATGGCGAATACTCCAGAGGAGAAAAGACCGGTGACTGCCCCAAGCTGTGCTCCGGTGCGGGCATCAACTTTCCAAATGGGGTTGCGGCGACGGTAAAGAATGACCGCCAGGCATCCCGCACCCAATGTGGCCACCAACGGAAATACCAGGCGAAGAGACATCACTACGATGGAAATCACGGCCGCAATCGCGCAGGCCCGAAAAGCCCGCGGCCACTCGATCCCGGTGGAAAGCGCCGGCGCATGCAACGGCCCTGGGATACCGGGTGGGTCCAGGGAGAAGGCAGGCCGGTCATCGGACGAAACACTCCCCGCCGCCTGCATTGAAGGCTCCGCCAGCGCCACTCGAATCTGCGGCGCACCACACTCCGGGCAGAAAGGCTTGCCGTCTTCGATGCTGTGTCCGCACTTGTGGCAGGGATGGTCCATCGCAGGCAAAAGCTGGGCTAGTTTGAAGGTATCGCACGATGAGCGCAGGCGCAAGGAACGGAGGCCACGTCGTTCTCGGTAGTTTGTGGTTTCCCGCAACCCGCTAGATATCGCCCTGTTTGCCGCGCGCGCGCGCATAGACCAGCGCGAAGGTGGAGGCTTTGCCGTTCTCATCCGGCTCGACGGCGACCACATGCTGATTGTCTTTATTACCGACTTTCAGTTCCGTAACCGGCCCGGAGTTGTCGCCTTCACACTTGAGGGCCTTTGACGACTCTTTCTCGTCATCGTCGTTTCCGGCATTGACATGAACGTCGCCGCCAAGTTCGTGCGAGTGGCATTCGAGGACCTTGCCGTATTTCTTGAGCTTGTCGCGATAGAAATCGACGACTTTGCCGGGGGCGTCGTCGGACTCGTATTTCGCGACTATCAGCTTCATTCCAAACGCCTCGGTAAGAACGCCGAAATTCAACGCGCCGTCATACTCCGTGTCGTGCTTGGGGCGCGCCCCGGGATAGAGCGGCAATCCAGCTTTGCGGGCGTCCGCATCGTTACCCAGGTGCAGGTCGCCCACCGAGCTTTGTATATCCAGATGCTTATCCGCATCTCCGTCTTGCTTTTGAGGCTGGGCAGCGAAGCTGTGAATCACGATGGCGACGCCGAACGCTCCTGCGAGGAGAGAACGAAACACAATCGATCGAAACATGACTTCCTCCTTAAGGAACTGCCGTCGCTCGCGCTAAGCCACCTCTGCTAAATGTCTGCATCCTTGCCGTGCGTACGCACATACACCAGCGAGAAGCTCGCTCCCTTGCCTTGGGGTTCAACCGCCACGATGTGCTGGTCGTCTTGTTTGCCAACCTTAAGCTCAATGTTGTTGCCGCCGCTGCCTTCGCAAGTCAACTCGTTCGAATCTTTTTTCCCCATGTTTACGTTCCAATTTCCATGGGAAGTGTGACATTCCAGCACATTGCCATACTTCTTCAACTGGTCTCTGTAGAACGAGAGAATCTTGGCGGGCGCATCGTCTGATTCGTATTCGACCGCCACCACCTTCAAACCGTATCCGAAGCCGGAGATATTCACGTTGGCGCTCTTGTCGCTGCCGTCGGAATCTTTCTCTCTCAAGCGCGCACCCGGATAAACCGCCAAGCCGATATCGGAGACGTCCGCCTCTTTGCTCACATGGACTCCGCCAACCAGCGTGTTGATGTCCACCTGCTTGTCCTGCCCGTTGGCTTCTTTCTTCACGTTCACGCTGCACCCCGGCAGCAGCAAGAGCGCGGCCAGGCTGGCTGCGGCTACGACAAATGCGGAAAGCTTACTGTCGCGCATGTTCTGATCCTCCACTCGCAACTTGCGCCGGCCGCTCGATCCCCGCGCCTCGCTGTGCGACATTAGGAATGCTCACCGGAAGATGTCCGCGGATCGCGCTTTCTCCAAACAGCGCCTTAACCGCGGCTATCTCCGAGACCGTCGCATTGGAAAACGTACACATGTAATTCTCGATCTTCGGAAAGTCAGCCGCCAGGTACGGGTTCCCCATGGCGATGACCTCGGTCTTTTCCGCAGCGCGATCCAGCAATTGCTGCAACAGCACCCCGGTCGCATCCGCCATCGCGATCGTGTTCCCTACCTTGCCCGCGGTCGGAATCACATAAACGGCAGCCACCACGGTCTTAGCTTCTTCTACCGCCTTCAGAACCTCGTCGCTCATCCCAGCCGCAACCCGCGGATCCACGTAAATCACGCGCGCGTCCGGGATTCGAGCTCGAAATTCGCGACCAAGGGCGCGACCGGAATCCGTCCGCATGTCGTCGGAAAACAGCACCGCTACAACCTGATTGTGTGTCTCCTCCTGTGTTGTATACGGAAGTGCGGCCTTCGCGGTTCCCTGGTATGCAACAGAAGACTTGAGCGGCAGAACCTTACCGTTGTCGCGCACCAGCGTGACCGCATCCTGGGCCACCTGCTGCCCGAAAGCCAGGTTTTTCGGCTTGCCTACCACGGTTGCAATGGCGCCCAGATCCACCAACCGGCCATCCTGCAGGCCCAAAGACGCCTTTGTCTTCAGTATCTTGAGCACGGAGCGGTCGAGACGTTCGCGCGAGATTTCACCCGCACGAACCGCCTGCACCATCGCGTTATACGACGCCGGGAAGTCAGCGGGAATCAGCAACAGGTCGTTGCCCGCCTTGAAAGCCTCCACCGCGGCTCGGCCGATGTTATTGGCGAAAAGATGAGTGAGCCCTGCCATGTCGAGCGCATCGGTAACCACAATCCCCTTGAAGCCAAGCTGTTTCTCCAGCAGGTCCGAAACTATCACCGGGGAAATCGTGGCCACATGGTTGGGATCGGGATCGAGCGCAGGCACAGTCACGTGCGCCACCATGACCGCGTCCACCCCCGCCGCAATGGCTTGACGAAACGGTGGCAGTTCAATGGAATCAAGGTGCGCGCGGTCAACATTCACGCTCGCCACCCCGAGATGCGAATCGGTCGCCGTATCGCCGTGACCCGGAAAATGTTTGACCGTGGTCAGCATCCCGCCTTCATGCGCGCCTTTGATGTAGGCCACCACCAGATCGCCGACCTGCTTAGGATCTTCGCCGAATGAGCGCGTGTTGATGATGGGGTTCGCCGGGTTCGAGTTCACATCCGCGTCAGGAAAGAAATTCCAGTGAATGCCGATGGCGCGCGACTCTTCGGCGGTGATGCGGCCGAAGGCTTCGGCGTCCTCTGCTTTGCCATCTCCCCCGAACGCCATGGCATGCGGGAAGACGGTGGCTCCCATCAGTCGCATCGGTACGCCGCGCTCAAAATCGGCGGCGAACAGCAGCGGCAGCTTCGAATCGCTCTGCAGCCGGTTGAGCAGTTCCGCGGCTTCGTAAGGTTCGCTGCGGAGAAGAAACGGACCATCCACATGCACCGTCATCGCGAACGAGCCCACATGATACTTGTCCATGGCCTCGCGCAGTTGCAGGTACTCCGGATTCTCCACGTTGAGAAAGCTGGCTCGGCACCAGATCATGAACACCTGTCCAACTTTCTCTTCGAGGGTGAGCTTGTGCAACGTCTTCTCGGCCCACTTTTCGCCGGCGGGAGTCAAATGAATTGGACCGGAGCGCTGATACTTGTCTTTGTCCTTAGCGGATGACGTTGTGACTAGCACGAGAGCAAACAGCAAAAGAGCAAGTGTGCGATGCATGCAGAAACGATAGCAGAAGGGTAGGTCTTGGGTCTCAGGTGTTAGATCTGGGATCTTGCGTTCCGGTGCGCGACTTCAGAAGCCTCTCCCTGCGCCACGAGTGACCGAAGCCCAAGACTTAACACCCGAGACCTGAGACCCAATCCGCCGCTGTCTCCTGAATCTCCGCATCGTTCCCGAACCCGCGCAGCCACCGAACCTCCGGCTCGCGCCGAAACCAAGTCATCTGCCGTTTGGCATAGTTGCGATGCGCTTGCTGAGCCGCCTGCAAAGCCTGCTCGCGCGTAAGCTCTCCGCGAAGCAATTGCACCGCCTGCTTGTACCCAAGCGAAGCCAGCGGGCCTGCGGCGTCGCCGTATTTCTCCAGCAGCCGCTGCGTCTCCTCGATCAAACCGGCCTCAAACATCTCCTGCGCGCGCCGGTTGATTCGCTCATAGAGCGCCTGACGATCAGGATCGAGACCGAGACGCAGGATGCGAAAGCCCCGCAAAGGCTCGCGTCCGCGCTGCCACAGCTCCGTCATCTTTTGCCGAGACGCCAGGCAAACTTCGATGGCGCGGATGATCTTGGGCGTGTCGTTCGCATGGATCTTCTCCGCCGCCGTGCGATCCAGGCGCCGCAGAATGCGATGAAGATAGTTGCCTCCGCGGCCCGCGGCTCGCTCGCGCAATCGCTCGCGCAGTTCCTCGGACCTTTGTGGCCCGGGGAAGAGTCCTTCGAGCAGCGCGCGCAAGTAGAGTCCAGTTCCACCCACCAGAATCGGCAAATGGCCGCGTCCTTTGATTGCATCCAGCACTTGCCGCGCCTGCCGCGCATATTCGCCGGCCGTAATACAGTTTGTCGGCGCCACGCAATCGACCAAATGATGCGGCGCTCGGGCTCGCTCCGAAGATGTTGGCTTGGCTGTCCCGATGTCAAACTCGCGGTACATGGCGACGGAATCGCAGTTCACAATCTCGCCGTGGAAGCGCTCCGCCAGCGCTAGAGAAAGCGCGGTCTTTCCGCTGGCCGTCGGCCCAAGAATAACCACCAGCAGCGGTTCAGGCTGCAGAGAAGCCACCGTCAGCGCACGCTCCAATGAATGGCGTGCCAGTACCGAATCACGGTGAGGACGAGCAACAGGAAGGCGATCAGCAGCAGGCCGAAAGTTTCCGTGGCATAGATCGCGTGCCGCTGCTGCTTGTGGGCGGAATCGTTCTGGCGTCGAACGTCAGGCACCACAGTATTGTACGCTCGGCGCAAAGCCGCGCGCAGCTTGGTGCTACACTACGCGTCGTCGGCCGTTGTCCATCGCCCATGCCCGCTTCCCCAGGCAATCGCTCCGGCAGAATCGCCCGCTTTGGCGTCTTCGAGCTCGACCTCGCCGCCGGCGAGCTGCGCAAGAACGGCGCCAAGCTCCGCCTGCAGGATCAGCCTTTCCAGGTGCTCGCCTTGCTCCTGGAGCGCGCTGGCGACGTGGTCACTCGCGATGATTTGCGCCAGAAACTCTGGCCCGCCGACACCTTCGTCGATTTCGACCACAGCCTGAACACCGCCGTGAACAAGTTACGGGAAACCCTGGGCGATTCAGCCTCCAGCCCTCGCTACATCGAAACCTTGGCGCGCCGCGGCTATCGCTTTATCGCCCCAGTGCAGAAGGTGGGGAAGGAAGATGTGGAAACGGACCACGTGGGAACGGGCGCCTTCGAGAGCCTGCCCCGAGCGGAGTCGAGGGGTTCAGCCGAGCGCAGCGAGGCCCCAGCGCCACCGGCCGCGCCGGAGGTTTTTCATCCTGAGCTGGAAGTTCCCATCCCGCGCCGCGGCCTGACCCGCGGATTGTTCGCTCTCGCTCAGTTGATGTACCTGATCTTCTACGTGGTTGCGCTTTTTCGCCTGCACGCACTGCAAGGAATCGCGGATTCCGTCTTCTCGGGATGGCTTGCGACCATGCTCGTCGCCGCCGTGATGGTCACCGCAGGCGTGGGAATCCCGCTGCGCTGTTACCTGCTCTCCGCCGTGGGATTCGACTACCAGCGCCTGGGCGAAAAGTTCCAGCAGATGTTTCCCTTCATTCTCGCCCTCGATCAGCTCTGGGCCGTCGCTCCTTTTTTGCTGGCGGAGAAGATCGGCCTCGGCGCGGCCTTCGCCGCCAGCGCCGCGCTGCTCTACGTGCCATTTTCGGAGCGCACCCTGATCCGCTTGGCGTACCTGGGACAACGGGCACGGACGTAGAGCCGGCGGCACATTTCCACGGAACCAAACCCACGAACCGCGCGTAACCTCGTCTAAGAGGCTGGGCGCCAGTGTGTTTGCCCGGCGGAGGTCTTATGAAGAAGATGATGAGCATCGAACGATGGTTGTTCGCAGGCCTAATTCTCGGCGGCTTTGTCTGTTCCTGGGCCGCGCTGCCGGCCCGGGCCGACGAATGGTCGAAAACCTACACTCTCACCGGCAAGCCCGATCTGCGGGTGGATACGTCCGACGCCAACATTCACGTTTCCACCTGGGACCAGAACACCATCGAGGCCAAAGTCACGACCACGCGTTACAAGATCGGCGACGGCGGCATCCGCATCGAAGAGCGCCAGACGGGTGACGTG